>Ga0115001_10000967_pt1 | contig 21911 bp, 21 predicted proteins | sample ArcticOcean_MG_C_12_FD_89869 | JGI IMG/M metagenome (GOLD analysis project Ga0115001, IMG submission 89869) | Marine microbial communities from western Arctic Ocean - ArcticOcean_MG_CB8_130 | ecosystem: Environmental > Aquatic > Marine > Oceanic | place: Arctic Ocean: Canada Basin | collected... | reverse complement strand
GGGATGTATCCTATGTTAATAGTATGGAAAGTATGTTTGAGGATGCTTCCATATTTAATCAAGATTTAAGTAATTGGGATATGAATGAGGTGCATACTATAGCAAAAATGTTTAAGAATGCGGAAGCATTTAACTGCAATAGTACAAGTATGGAGAATTGGTTAGATAATACGGTTATCCATTCAGATTTAAAAGATTTTACAGAGTTGTTTAGTGGTGCAACGTCATTTAATGCATCTGTAGAAAATTGGGATACTAGTAACATTACAAATATGAAATATATGTTTAGCGAAACACTTTTTAATAATATGTTAGATAAGTGGGACGTCAGTAAAGTAGAAAATTTCCAAAGTATATTCGAAGACGCTGCAGTATTTAATCAAGATATTAGTATGTGGGACATGAGTAATGTAAAATTTATTTCAAACATGTTTAAAGAGGCCTCATCGTTTAGTTGCCTATGTGTAAGTATGGAGGATTGGTTAAATAACAGTGTTATACATAATGCCTTAACTGATTTCACTGGATTATTTAACGGTGCGAGTAATTTCAATGTTTCTTTGAAGAATTGGGACACTGCTAATATTACAAGTATGAACAGTATGTTCAAAAATGCCACACAATTTAATAAGGATTTAACAAATATAAATGTTGAAAATGTTGATGATATGAGCGGCATGTTTTGTGGAGCAGAATTATTTAACCAGAATATTCGAATGTGGGATGTTAAAAGCACTACTATATTAAGTAATATGTTTATAGATGCGAGTGGAATGATAAAGATCTATGGAGATCTATCTTATTTCAATTTAGGCATACCCGATTACAGATTTTTTAATAAAAGAGACTTATTATATTTTTGGGATTTTAGAAATCAAAACTATCGTAATTCTTGGAAAGATAGTTTAGGGACAATATACGACCTCCAAAGCAATAAGATAGCAATAATTAAAAGACACGGTATTACCACAAGTACAGTTGTGAGGAAGGGAGACGGTATACATTTAAATAATTTGGATTATAACGCTTCGACTAATACAGGAGGTGTATATATCGATTTAATTGGATTAGATGACACCAGTAATATTTCTCGTAATTTTACTATTGAAATAGTGGCTAAATTTAATAGCGTTTCTAGAATGGGAATCGATGGGATAAGTTCTGGAAATTTATTTGATTTTTCTAATAATAATAATACCAATCGGATTTACGCAAGGAATACAGGAGGTTCTAATAAACAATTAGAATTAAGAATTAATAATACAGATGATATATCAGGGGGGGTATATTCTTATACTAATACTATAGACACTTTAAATTTCCAACATTTCGTTTATATAGTTGATGAAAACGAAGTAAAAATATATGTTAATGGGCAATATAAATCTGAAAACTCTTATATGGGGTTTAATATTAATTTAGTAGAAAATCTCAGAGAACATTATTTACTGGGTTCAAATTATAATTTTAATGGAAATAATTATTTTAACGGGATTATTAAGTACATACGTATATACAAAGGCGCTATGTTACCCAGCGAAGTTAGTAATTATTGGGCGGGTGGTAACAGTTTAAAAGATCGCTTGTCTTGGACTGAATTAGATATTTGCACTCCCGAACCTGTAGTAGACACAACCACTTCATGCCCTGCCGAACTATCTTCAAGTCCGATCCCAATAATCCAAGGCATACCGTATGTGAGTGCTACACGCGGTCCACCATCTTCAAGTAGACCTTTAAATACTAGAGTTTTTTTACGAATACCGCCACATTTTTAATTTATATGGTTTTTATTATAAAATATATTATAATAAATTTGATATAATTATTTAAAGGGGAGGGGGTTTATTATAAACTATAATGCTCGGGCAAAAGAAGATAACTATTACGAAATCTCCAAAAAAAAAGGTCGATGAAATTTATCAAAAGATGGAGCATAAAATACATATTTATACTAAACCTGACACATATGTAGGTTCATGTGAGCCGGAAATTAACACAACCTTTACTTTTGACCCCGAAACAAAGCGAATTATTCAATCGGATGTATCTTATGCCCCAGCTTGGTATAAATGCTTTGATGAACTTATTGTTAATGCACACGACCACAAAAAACGAATGGAGAAATTTATAAAAGACGAACCTAAGGCCAAACATAAACCTGTGACAAAGATTGCCGTTACAATTCACGAGGACGGTGGTATTGAATTTTATAATGACGGGGATGGTATTCATATTGAATACCTCCAGAAGCATAAAATGTACCCAACTGAATTAATTTTCGGGTCGCTTCTATCGTCTACAAATTTTGACGACACTCAAGAACGAGAATGGGGTGGCCGAAATGGTTATGGGGCCAAGTTGGCAAATATTTTTAGTAAAAAGTTCACTATAGAAACCGTAGATCACCAAACACGTAAAAGATTATATCAGGAGTTTTCAAATAATATGAAAACTCGGTCGGATCCTATAATTTCCGATGTTTCTAAAAAGGAACGCCCCTATACGAAGATTATTTGGTATCCTGATTACGAGAGATTTGAGATGGATGGAACCTGCGTACAATTACATAACATTATTCTTAAACGAGTATATGATATTGCGGGTGTAACTGGTGACGACATTGATGTAAAGTTTAATGGTAAATCAGTTAAAGTAAAGAATTTTCAGTCTTATATTGATATGTATTTGGGTTCATCCACAGACCTCCCAAGGGCGTATCAGGATAGTCTTGGATGGCAAATAGGTGCATCCGTTAGCGACGATGATGTATTCCAACATGTATCCTTTGTTAATGGTATATATACGTCACGAGGTGGGACACATGTAGAGTATATTGCTAATCAAATTAAGACAAAACTGGTAGAATATTTTAAAAAGAAAAAACGTATGACAATAAAACCACAGATTATAAAAAATCAACTTAAGTTATTTATAAACGCTTACAAAATTCCTAATCCGTCGTTTGATTCCCAAACCAAGGAAACTCTTAAAACGACAAAGAGTAAATTCACGACGAAAGTAGAGATAACTGACCAATTCATTTTGCAACTAAGTAAAACAGGGATTATTGAAAAAATTATTAATCAGTCAGCATTTAAAGATATACAATCTTTGACCAAAACAGACGGTAAAAAAACTAAAAGAGTTAAAGTTCCAAAACTTTTAGACGCAAATAAAGCGGGGAGCAAAGAAAGTAAGAAATGTACAATTATATTAACAGAGGGTGATTCTGCTAAAACAATGGCGGTCGCGGGGTTATCGGAGGTTGGGCGCGACTATTACGGAGTATTCCCATTAAGAGGTAAAATCCAAAATATCAGAGGATTGTCAAATCAACGAATTCTCAATTGTCAAATTCTCAATACTATTAAAACTATTATTGGACTTCAAACAAATAAAAACTACAAAAAAGAGTATGAAAAAACACAGAAATGGCCATTGCGTTATGGTAAAATATTGTTGATGACCGATCAGGATCATGACGGTTCTCATATTAAGGGTCTTGTTATGAATATCTTCGCCTGTCTTTGGGGGGATTTACTTGAGATGGGTTTCATCTCAAGCATGATAACACCTATTGTTAAAGTCTTTAAAAAAAAGAAGGAACAGTCTTTTTACACGCTCCAGGACTACGAAATTTGGAAAAAAGAAACTAAGACAAAGGGTTGGAGGGTGAAATATTACAAAGGATTGGGTACGTCAAGTAGTAAAGAAGCCAAAGAATATTTCCGCGAACTTAATATTATTAAATATCTTCCTGAACCTGAGAACCCATGTAAATTAGATTTGGCATTTAATTCAACACGTGCGGCAGACCGAAAGACTTGGTTGGGAAATTACAATAAAGACCTTATTTCCGATTTTTCAAAAGATGAGTTGACGTTTAACGACTTCGTTGACCAGGAATTAATTCACTTCTCACACGCCGACAATAATAGGTCTATACCCAATATTATGGATGGTTTAAAACCATCGTTACGTAAAGTTCTGTTTTGTGCTTTTAAGCGGAAATTAACATCTGAGATAAAGGTGGCGCAACTTTCGGGGTACACCAGTGAGCATTCAGCCTATCATCATGGCGAAGTGTCTCTAGAAGGAACTATTAAAAATATGGCTCAGGATTTTGTTGGTTCAAATAACATTAATTATTTAGACCCTATTGGACAGTTCGGATCTAGATTACTTGGAGGCAAGGACGCCGCCCAGTCAAGGTATATTTTCACAAAATTAAATAAGATTACGCGATATATATTTCCGGAAAATGATGACGTATTGTGCAAATTTTTGGACGACGATGGTCAGTCTATTGAACCTGAATATTATTATCCAATTATTCCTACAATATTGGTGAACGGTTCACAAGGAATTGGAACAGGTTATTCGACAAGTATTCCAATGTATAATCCTATTGATATTTGCAACTATATTAAAAATAAACTTGCAGAGGAAGAAACCCAAATTAGTTTATTGCCTTGGTACAGAGGTTTTAAGGGCAAAATTGAGTCTACAAGTTCAAGTTCATTTATAACGAGGGGTATATTCGATATTAAAAAGAGTAATATAATTAATGTTACCGAATTACCAATTGGTGTTTGGACAGAAAAATATATTGAGATGTTGGAGAAACATCTCATTGATAGAAGTAATAAAGAAAGCGCAAAGTATTATATTAGAGACATTACTGACAACTCTACCGAAGATAGTGTTGACATTTTAATTAAAATAAACCCTTATACTATAACGAGTTGGAAAAATAAGATTGGTAAAGACGGGATTTCTGTTCTTGAAAATAAACTTAAATTAACGTCAACATTATCTACATCAAATATCTACGCCTTTGATGAGAATTTACAAATAAAAAAATATACAACTGATACTATTATAACTGACTGGTTTAATATACGTAAGGGAGTATATGTTAAGAGACGATTGACTATGCTCGATAAATTGAAAAATGAATTAGATATTATTAGATTTAAGGTTAAATTTATTACAGAAATAGTTGATGATGTTCGAGTCATTAATAAAAAAACAAAGAGTGTCATTATTCAAGATTTAGTGGACGATAATTATCCCAAGTTTAATAAAAGTTATGATTACCTACTTAAAATGGATTTATATAAACTTTCCGCGGAGGAAATCGCAAGTCTCAAAGAGAAATGTGATACTAAACAAATTGAATACGAACTATTACATGCACAGACTGCCGAAAGTTTATGGACTGCTGATATTGAACGCTTCCTTGAAAAATGGAATAGTGACCTTAAAGAATATAATAAGGTTCATAATGTTGTGAAAAGACGAAAACGACTTAAAATTAAAAAAAGTAAATAAATATAATGAACGAGGATTTATTAACTACTAATCAAATTATTAATTCAAATAAAAAATATGAATTAATAGTTCCAACCACAAATACTATAAAATATAAATTTTTTATTTCTAGTGATAATCGGGATTTTAATATACATCCCTATGCCGGAAATTTTAGTATTAATCTTCCAATAGAAATTACAAATGTCAGTGACATAAAATTACTTGATATAAATATTAAAAAGAAATATGTATTTAATAAATATAATATTTTGGAGTGGCAATATAATAACACTCCGGATATACCAATTGAAGAAATTAATAGCATAGCAAAGATTGATAAATATTTTAATTTAACCCGCGTATTATATGGGTATACTAAACAATTTGAAACAAATGGAAACAATATTCTGTTTAATTTTAAATCCAATAATGAAATACATATCGCATTATTTGGTGAAGGTAAAGCGGATAACTATAATTTATTAAAGGCTATTACTTTAACCGATACTAACTCGCGCAGTACAACGTCTGATCCGGTTCGTATACTATTTCGTTCAATAAACGGGGAACAGATTTATAAATACACTATTAATAGTATTTCACAATTTACACCTGAAAACAGCAATATGAAAAAAGTTTATATTTTAAAAGTAAATGCGTTCGACGATTATAATAAACCTTTTAATAATTATTTTGAAAAAAATGGCCACATTTTAATGTATATATATCACCCAATAACTCAGGAAATATCTAAATATATTCCTATAAAATATAATAATGATGGATATTTAGGCGACTATATAAAATTATTAAAAAATCCTACAATTTATAATAACGCTATATTTGATATTAAAGTTGACTATCCAAATCTATCTGATATTCTTGAACAAGAAATAGTTATTTCAAATACTGAAATAGATGAATTATTAAATATAGATATTCCTAAGAATAACAAATTCAGTACCTATATTAATGATATTAGTACTTTAAAAGAGTGTAAAACAATGATTGAAACGGTTAATATCATACATAATTTCAATTATTATACTTGGAAGTTTACTTATAATACAAACATACGGTTGGAACATTTTAGAGTTTTAACTGTTACATTAACCTATAATTTAAATAAAGTTTTTATAAATAATAATGAATTAGATGAACACGACGTGATTTATTATAATGATAAATACTATTCTTTGTATAGGGACTCTGATAAAAATTTATTTTATTATAATAAACCGAGTATTAAAAAATCGATTACTGTAAATATTAATGTCGTGTCAAATTGCACTGTTACTGAAAACAGTACTATATTTTTTAGAACACTGCAAATTAATAATACGGGTTTTGGTTCTAATTGGAATAATTTTACTATATCTAAAAAAGTACCTATACATAAAATATTTGTATATGGGATTCATAATCAAATTGTTTTAAAAGTAAGCACTATCGGTGATTTTACTGTAGGTGATAAGATTGTAATAAGAGATAGTAATATTAAAAACAAAGGTGTATTACAGGATAATATACCTAAGTTTATATCTAAAATACAAGCAATAAAAGATGGTTATTTAGTAACCATTGACCTGGATACTTTTTTTGTTGGAAATAATAAGAATAAGGAGTTTTATGAATATGGTTCAGGTGGATATATTGCTAAAATAGCAAATCCACGGGAATTAGTGTATACGGGCGATATATACTTTAATCTTAAAAACTGTAATTATATAGATATTTTAAACAATTCCGATATTAGCAAAGTATTTTCTGTTATTAATAAAAATAATAATATTATAGGTGGTCAATTTCAAACAGAGACGTATATTAAAAATCTTGAAAAATTAGATATTGATTTAGTAAAAACAAACAATAAACCGTATTTGTGCATTGATACCGTAAGTATGTTATTAGAAATTACTAAGGTAAAAAAAGTAGATAGATAATTATTTATATTTAATATCTATTACAATTGGTAAATGATCGCTATAAGGTAGAAAGGGCATAGTTATATCCGCTATTTCAATCGTATCACTCCATGTACTTTTAAATAAATAGCAAAAATCGACTAATTTACCTGACCAGCAAGAAAATTTAGGATATTTTTCTTTCAGATGGAATACGTTCACAAAATTATTCTGTTTTAAAAAGTCGTGAGATTGGGTCGAAAAATGCTTTAAACCCGTTCGTCGTTTAAAATCAACTAACGACGCGCCATATGTATTATCAGTGTTTTTTAAATCCCATTCATTAAAATCTCCTAAAATAAGAACGTTTGTTAATGATTTATTGATAATATAGTCGACCAGTTCGGTAATCTCTTGCAGTCGAATACTCCCAGATTCGTCCCAAACATCTAAGTGAACAGTAAAAATATTAAGAAAAGTTTTATTTAAGTTAATCGTAATGTGAGTAAACCCTCTCAATTCATTCATATTTCCATAACGACCGTGACTTAATAGATTTTTTTGGTCTATATTATGTAAAATATATTTAGAATTATTGTGACTACTAAAAATACCATAACCAGGTAATTGTTCAAATAAAACGGTATTATAGTCTTTTATACCTTTAAAAATATAATCGTGCTTAATATCGTATTCTATAAGCGAGAATGCATCGGGATTTATTATATCTATAAATGATTTAATATTTTCACAGGTGTAATTTTCAAATTTAAAATATTTAACATTATAACTGCAAAAACGGAATGTATTAACCTGTTTAGTTGAAAATGTTGTTGTGTGTAAACTGTTTACTTGTTCTATATAGGATTTAATTAAATCCTCGCGAGAACCGATAATTTTATTGGGAGTGGGAAACATTTAATATTAAATATGTGATAAGTTTTAATATTAAATTATTTTTTATTTAGTTGTGGTTTAACAATTTCGTTTACTAATATTTGACCAACCTCGACTGATGCAGAATGTTCACTAATTTCTTTTGTTTTTATTTTATTTGCAAGAAGCAGCATTTTTTTTAACCTATTAAAATTATACGATGGTCCTAGTGAAATAGTAAATATGGCAGAATATTCCTTAAAAAGTGCTGAATATTCGGATTCCATTTGTTTTTTAAATATGTCTGAATTGTAAATAGGTTCGTCCTTTTCCCGGTGATATTTTATATTAATTTCTAATGACTGTTTAAGAATTAGTTCAAGATCCATTTCTATTTAACTATATTTTAATTTTTAAATAAATAATATTGTATTATATTAAATGCCTGAACAACCGAATAAATCTAAAACCAGAGCGCTATCGACCGACCCTCCTTGTAAAAAAGGCGGGCGTGAAAAAACTAAACAATTAAGTTGTTATAAACTTTTTAGAAAAATAACATCTGGTAATTTTATGGTTGATGACACCACTATTTCATTAATTTCAAAATGTGACCTGGGAGACTATGAATATGTTATGGGTAAAAACATGGGTTAATTTTTTGGATTAAAGGATATTCCACATCCACACGCCGAAACCAATTTTTTATCAGGTTTAAATACAAATTTTTTCTCAAAAATTCCCTTAGAATAATCTTCTTGCATATAATCTATTTCAGTACCAATAAGAAACATTTCTGATAGAGGGTCTATAATAACTTGAGAATCACGTTCCTTTAAAATATGTAATGCTAATTGATTTTTTTGCAATTTATTATAATTGAGTTCGTCTATTAAATCTAGTCTATAATTAAATCCATTGCATCCGCCAGATTCTGCTGTAAACAACATACCCTTGGCGTTCTGTGATTTTAAAATAGAATGTATTTTAACCCAGGCGTTTTTTGTAATATTTATTAAGTGTTTTCTAGACATTTAATATTATTATAAGTAAATATTTAATCATTTTGATTATACTTTAAATTGATACATTATAAATATTGCGGTTACATTGGTTCGCGGCACAAGGGGTATGCATTCACAACTTAACATTATCCATTATTAACTAAAAGATTTTTTATATTAGTTTTATGTGGTTCAATATCACAGGGTTTGTCACTCCTTTAGATTAGCAAGTCGTTCCTCAAAGTCTTCTATAGATGTTCCTGGTTGGTGGGCGGGGGGCACCCAATCATACGGTGGTTCGCCCCCACTCGACTTCGGATTATAAAGGAGTGACAACCTGTCCACCTCTGCTTCTTGCGCCGCTCGTCTAAATGCCAGTGAGGAAGAGACGTCCGCTCCCGACTGTGCCGCAACCTGGTCTGATATAGCTCTCCATTTCTTGGGCCAATCAGTAATGTCTTTGAACCGTTCGCCGCCCCCACTCGCGCCTTCATTTTCAGTGGTGGGGAGGACTAATTCGACCGGATTATAAAGGCGGTTCTTCGCGTTAAGAGATGATTCTTCCGCCGCTCGTCTAACTGCCGGTGAGGAACGCCGTGCCGCTGAACGCCGTGCCGCGGAACGCCGTGCCGCGGCAACAGCCTTAGGTCCCGCACCTCCACTTAAGTACGTCACATACTTATTTAATATTTTTTTCCCCAATATACCATTTGTCTGTACCTTTCGCCCAGTTTCAGGATTAACTATATACATGTAATTAAAACCAGATTTCATATAATATATCTAAACATTTTTATTATACTTTAAATTAACACTAATTAACGTATTTTTTCTTGTTGGTAAAATATAATGAATTATTCTTTTTTCACCAGGTATTTTTATCTTACCACTTCTCCCCTGACCATCATTTACATAATCTTTACACATCGCAAAGAATTCACCAACTCCCTCAATATTTTTATTTAAACCGACCTCTCTAAAATTAGCAAAAACATCTAAAACTTCTGATAATCTGTCATCCCTTGTTTTAAGTTCAATAATTTTATGTCTATTTCGTTTACTCTTTTTTCCCATTATAAAATATTAATTAAATATATGTTTAATTAATAATTAATTGAAAGCAATGTTGTGTTAAAAAGTTTTAGACACAGCGTTGAAATATAAATTATAGTACTCAATAAATATCTTTCCTAAATAATTTTGCAAATAACTTACTATATAAATAATAGTTAAATTGTTCATAGTCGTAACCTAATGTTACTAACCTTATGATTATCCTATTGACATCATCTAACAATAACTAACACTATAAAGAAGTTTTATATGGGTCGTAATTACGTTGACGACCGTACCAATGATTACCCCGATGATATCATTGATGACCTTAATGATTATGCGAATGATTATACACAAATGATTATACCCAAATGATTATACGAATGATTATACTAATGATTGATTATACACAAATAGTTATACTAATGATTATATTAATGATTATTCTAATTTTATACACTAATGATTATTCTAATGATTATACACAAATGATTATTCTAATGATTATACACAAATGATTATTCTAATGATTATACACAAATGATTATTCTAATGATTATACACAAATGATTATACAGCATGGATAATCCTAAAAGTTAAGAATAGTTATACGCGGTTTTTTCCCGTCGAGTAACGATTATTCTATACTTTTAGATGCGCTTGGTCTCTCTTAGGATCCAGCGACTTTTTGAGAAAAATAATATTAATTCTTCTTAATTAATTTATATCCCAGTAATATAGAGAGGTAGTATATTTAAACCGTAATAAGAGATGTCTATAGCACCAATATTTAGTTTAACAGTCTGCATCGGTCAATTTTAAATGCTGTTTACAGACTTTATACTACTCCATTATATAACAGAGAAAATAATTTCTAAACATTAATATATATATATCTTTAAACTCTTTTAATAAGAAAAAAATTAATTTTTTTTAAATTACAAGAAAAGCCAATTTTTTCTATAAGCAAATTATTAAGTATATTTGAGATAAAATCATTTATATCAAAATTTTTAGGGGTTTTTATTAAAACATATGTTAATTTTTTTTTATCTTTAAACAATTGATTGATTATTTCGCCTAAATGTATATTGTCTAAATAAAGTTTAACTTTATCTTGTTTGTAATATTCAGGACCTCCCCACGGTGGATCCATAAAAATTATGTCCTCGGTTAAATTATTTTTTATATGCATATACGATTTATTATATAATCTGTATTCACCTATAATATTACCTTTTTTAATGTTAATATTAAATTGTAACATTTCATATCTCATTGGGTCTAATTCTACCGAATTAACCTTACTAAAATGCTCATTTAAGATAAAAGATATGCTGTTTCCACCAACGGACGCAGTCGAATCGGTTATTTCTATATTATAATTTTCGGGAAATAAAGCAATTATATTATAACATAATTCTTCAGCAATTTTCGCCGATGTTAATGAAAACAATCCAATATGATCTGTTTTAAATAGGTGTCTCTCTGAAGTCGTATAATTAGTAATACCGCTTTGTAGTAAATAGCGTTTTTTTTTATTTGTTTGTGTGATCATTATATTTAAATACTTAAAATAAAGTGTGTTATTAATTTTAAGTAATTATTTTATTATCAATAAATTTGTCCCAATAAATATATTTGTAAACCAATTCAATACGTCTATTGGTAGTACTATAACTACAAACCTTCAGGGAATAATAACACATTTAGGCATCGTGAGGTAATAATGTTTAATGCTTGTTTTGTTCGCCACTATCTTTGTTTTCTTCATCAGAGGTTTCTTCTTGTCCTTCGGATCCTTCGGGCGTCGTCTCGTCTTCAGAAACTTCTTCTTCTTCTTTTTCAATTAAAACTTCTTCTTCAGTGTCATCTGTACTGTCACCGCTTTCTTCTTCAGTAACTTCTTCCATCTCTTCTGTGATATCTTCTTCCTTTTTGTTATATTTATCAAGACACGTATATTTGGTTGCACCAGCAGCGTGACGCAGTGTAAGGAGACCACCTTTAGTATGCCGCCAATCGTATCCTACAGCCTTTTCACTCATTATATAAATGTCACCTCCATTTATAGTAAACTTGTACGTATCCCCTACCGGTTTTGAATTTTGAAACCATTGCCAATTTATAGCAGCAGGAGATCCCAAACTCAAAGCAATAACTTTCCGCCTCTCGGTGTCCCCATGATAACCAATTCCACATTTTTTTAAATCATAATATCTATTTCCTTCGCAAATTAAATTACTTGCTTTAGTTGTTCCTGTTGCAGTATTAATTAATTCTCTTAGATTTTTTTTAAGACCTTTGAAAACTCTTAAAGTATTTCCATCAATTATAGTACCCTTTTTATTTTCGTAATCAGGTTCCTGTTTTATACCATCAAGTATTATAATATTAGAGCGGGCTTGTTTATTTAGTACTCTTTTACGTCGGGTATCCCAATATTTAGTGTCCCATTTAAAGGAGTTCATATCTTTTAAGAGATCTGTATGTTCTTCGTCATTTAAATAATTACGGATAATTAATACACCTGCACTTTCACCACCTTTATCAAAAGACGTATACTCTGCCGTATGTCCCTTTTTTATTAATTTTACTTCCGCCTTTTTTAATTCCGCCGTAGTAAATCCGGAACCTTTTTTACCAAGTTTACCAACCATTTCCATTCCTGCATGATTTTCACCGGCATCACCAAACGTCAAAGCAATGCGGTAACTATCTGAACTTTCATTCAATTTAATAGTATTTCTATATGATAAATAAGAATAGTTAAAATTTTTACATACCCGATATGTTTTAATTTTTTTACCCAGAGTATCTCGCTCAATTTCTATAATTGCACCGTCTCTGAAATTAAAATGTTTTGAAACAGGGTCGTTGTGCAGTATATATGGAAATTGGTCTATAGAATCTAACATTAAATTTTTAAAAAGAACACTATATGAGTTTTTGTATAGTGCATGCTTTGATACAAGTCTATGCGCGGTAATGTTGAATAAAAATTTCTGATAGTCAAAAATTCTTATATGAGGATTACCTGATTCGAAATTATCTACTAATTCTTTCTCTACTTTTGTAATTTTTCTTTTTACAAGAACAAAAGTGAAGTTGTCAAAATTAATATTTAACCCTTTACTTGATTCAATTTCATTAAAATATTTCTTAACTTTATTTTCAAAGAAAACTTTATTAATTTTAAATTCTTTTTCCCCACCCTTATATAAAAAGACATAGTCTTTTGTCTCTCCATTAGTAACATAAAAATCTAAAATTCTATTACTGTCATCTTCATTGTCAATAAATTCCTTAATTTTATAATCTAGTATAGTAGTAAAGTCTGTGTTTGGTATACTATCAGGTGCATAACCTCTGTCTATTAACATCGCTTTTATATTAGGACATATTCGTATAATAATATTTCTTAAATCCATTATAACTTAATTATTTATAATAGAGATAATTATTTTAGATATTTAACACGAATTAGTATCTTTTTATAAACAGGTATTTATTCCTCTGTATATCTGTATTACTAGAAAAAAACCCCTTGATCATAAAATTAATATCATTTTTAAGGTATACATATTTTTATATTTAACACAACGTAATTAATTTATAGTAGTCGCTACATTTTTCATTATCGTGTAATGGTATAAGGGTGAATAACAGACTTTTTGTTATAAGTTTTAAATTTTTTAAATCATCTGCAGAATAGTAGGTAAGAAAATATGTTTCAAATATTTCTAGCATTTTCTGTTCATATTCAACGGTAATAGTTTTAGATTGAAGAATCTTATCATATCCTATTAAAGATTGATATATTTTAGCCCAATCATATAACCAATCCCCTTCTAAACTTAATTTGTCTCCTTGTTGCCCACGCATATCTATAAATTTTATTTTACCGTAATTATTTATTAAAATATTAGTCATAACACAATCTCCATGGATAAGAACTTGTTTCCCCAAATTATTTTTCTCGTATAATTCTAATTCATTTTTAATATTATTATATAAGGATTCCGAATTTTTAAATCTACTATAATCATATGAATTATATCTTTTTTTTAACTTATCAGCGTAATTACTATAAATATTAATATTTTTATCACTATTTTTTATATAGAACCCCTGAATTCTTCTAATACTGTTTAATATATGATTTAATGTTTCTTCATTTAATAATTGTGATAAATATAAATTTGTGCAAGTAATACCATTTATTTTTTCAATTTTATATGACTTATTATGATTTGATATAAATATTGGAAACATGTCTTTAAGTTCTATAGGAATGTTTTCATAGTAATATATTTCACCGGATAATGAATTTCCTGTTTTAACAATAACATCTAAAGTGTTTTGATTAATTTGATTAAATTTCCTTGGGCTTATTTCATCCAAATAATATCCCAATTCTTTTTCTAAATTTGAAAATGCACTTATAGCAAGGTCGTCAATATAAAAATCCGCATATGGTTTACCAAAATATATCTCATCATAAGGTATTGAAAACTTGTCTAAAGTATTAAATGTTATAATTCCAATATCTTTATTAATTTTACCAATATTTCCTTTATGAGTTTTCATTCTTCTTGCAGTATAAATTATTATTGTATTTCCTAATTTCTTGAGATATTTAAGGTAATCTATATTTTTTTGTATAGGTTCTACACTTGTATAATCATTTTTTATTTTAGGAAAAGTAACTAATGTATTATCTAAGTCAAAACAAATTCTTTTTTTGCTTATGTATTTTTTTGAGTTTAGACTTGATATTTGCGGATAATTATTGTAAAATAGTTTTAGTTGTAGAGGTGTTCCTAAACAAGTCCAATGCGATTTAGAAATATTTTTATTAAAAACTTCCTCCTGTTTTATAAGTTCTTTTATAACACCGCTTATATAAAATTCCCCTTTTTGTAAAATATTGTTTTCAATAATAAAATCAGCATATTTTTTTAATCTTTTAAATGAAGCAAATCCATAAGCTCCACAACAAGCATTATCGGAAATTTTAATTTTTTCTTTGATATCTAAAATTATATTTTTCTCATTTGTTTTAATATAAGAGAATACGGGACTATTATTAGTGTCTTTAAAAGAAAATACACAATTTTGTCCACCCCACATGGTTACTATATCATTTGTATAAAATCCATCCGAATCAAGACTTAAAATAGGTTTATCATCTAATTTACTTATAAAATCTAATGAAATTTTTAATGTTTCTGCTGCTCCTCTTGTATTTTTATTTAATTTTAAAAATTTAAAATGTATATCAGGAAAATCTTTGGTTAGTTGGGATTCAAAATTATAATTAGCATACTCTTTATTATAAGGTATGTAGATAAAATCTACATTTTCAAGATTTAAACTTTCTATAAGATAATATAAAATTGGTTTTCCAAAAACTTTTATTAAAGCTTTAGGTAAAGTATAACCATTATCTTTAAATCGTTGTCCTGTTCCTCCTATAGGAATAATTATAATCATTTTATAAAATAAGTATATTTTATATTTAAATAATTTAATTTACTTGCTCATAAATATTACTTACATATGTCGAATTAAAATAATTCATAGATTCGTTACAATATTTTTTTGCCTCAATTATATTATTTTGAAACATATATATTTTTATAATACTTTCATATACGCCTGCGCTAGGTATTATTTCTAATGATTTTTTATAATAATACAACCCCTTATCTAATTCCATTTTACGACGTACATGTAAATAACCTAGGACTATATAAATATTAGCGGAGGGAGTAATTTTTTGATAATTTAATAAAAGAGTGACAGCTTCCTCAAACTTATTTTCACTTTCCAATTTATAACCCTTTGTAATAATTTTTTCCTCGGACTGTTCGTCCATATCTCGTTCCAGGCAAAAGTCAATATGTTCTTGAAATTCAGTGTATGTATATTCAGTATTCTGCATAGATATATGATAAGCACAAATACTATGTCCACTAATTCGAGGCCAAGGAGAACTATATAAACCACTATTTGGGGAAAAGTATTTTTCTAAAAATAAATATATTCTGGAAAATTTCATAATAGTATTTTATTGCCTAAAAAAAAATAATCGTGAAATCCATAATTTAAAATGTCTTGATTATATTTATTTACTACTCCATCTAACATTGCGCTTGTTGAACCATTTAATAAATTATGACCATTAAAATTATTTATATATATTGTATTCGCGTCAAAATTGTATTTATAAATATTTAGTTTTTTGAGAAGATGTAAATCAAACCGTGAGATTATAATTAAGTCGTAATTTTCTAATTTGTCTATAAGTTGTACTGAACGATAAAGTGAATAAAATCTTGAAAATAAACTATATAAATAATTAATATTAGACGAAATATAACCTAAATCAGTTTTTAAAGAATCAGCAATTTTTTCTAATTTAACTAAAATACTCTGCTTAAAATCAGAAGTATTTTCAAACATAAATTTTTTAGGTTTAATGGTGTTTATGATAGACTGTTTTCATCATTATCCCACGTATGGAAATAAGTATCATACGTACAATTTGTAAGCATATTATCCTGTATATTTTTAAATGTGGTCTCATTAATATATGTATGTAAACCTTTTTGATTACGACCTTTTGATAGTCCATGAAATACCAGAGCAATTTTCATTTATTAATATATTATTAGAGAATTAATTGCTGTCTTCTAAATGTCTCAAATCTGCCTATACTGTCACGAAATAGTGCACGTTTTAAAAGTTTGCTATTACTATTACAACGATCTTTAAAATGTTTATTGCATGTCGGACACTTTTTATTTATAATCAACCAGTTATTAATACAATTTGGATGATATGCGCCTGTGCAATTGCACGTCATAAAACAAAATATTTCTTGGAGAGGTTCGCGGCATATTAAACAGTGATTCATTAATTATAATAACTTGTTTAATTATTTTTAATATTATAATAATTTATATTATATGAGACATTTTAGTATTATAAAAGTATTTAGAAAATTAATTTTTTGCTGTACACAATGTGTTTGTATTAAGCGGATGTGCAAGCGCTGTAAAAAAAAAACTTATTATTCAGAAGAACCTGATTTCACTAACCACCCTATTTTTGATATTGAGACTGGAGAACTTTAGACAAAGTCGGATTATCGCGCTTATTTGGTTTAACGTATTCCATTTCCAAAAAATCAAAGATATCTCGTTCCTCTTCAATCCGATCCTTACCTAATTTACTTTTAATGAGAGTCGTTTCTATAGGTTTTTTAGTTTTTTTATGACTCAATGTGTATTCATTTAATGAATATCCCTGAGTTAGAGCGTGGGTACGCATCATCGAATTAAATCCCCCAGATCCAGTAAAATACAACTGCGCATAGGGATACTGTTCTTTTGAAGTATCGATTATATCTACGTGTCGTGCAGTGCCGCCGGTTTCAAGACGTGCAATTCCCATAAACTTTTTTTTACCACCAGCCAAAGTTTCTATAATAATACCGTCTTTTTTTAACTCTTTAATCAGCATTCCACGGAGTTTACTCGTGTCATCGCCATTTTTTTTAGAAGTAATTAAAATATCAATATCACCACTGGTAGCAGCACCCCGTCGATATGAACCATTTATAGACATTTCAATGTCAGATGAAATTTTAGAACAAATACCATTAATTTTTTTTAGATATTTATTGATTTCTTTTCTTGGAATTCGCTCTTGTAATTCATCATGATATGTTAATCCAATTTTCTGCTTATTATTCAGAATAGTAGGATTTTTTTTAAGAGCACTTTTAAGTTCATTTATTGTAGTGATATTATAATCTGCATACAACCTTTTTGCATTGGATGGTCCAATAGCATAAATCTTGGTAAGGTTCAAGATACTTTTTAATTCAGGATGCGCCGCGGCCAATTCGGCCTCTTCGTTTTTCCCTGTTTTAATATACTCCTCTGTAATAAGCACTATTTTAACCGGTTTTGCTACACCGTTTTTAATAAAATGTTCCTTAACGCTTTCTTCATTTTTAATATGTGTATGCGGATATTTTTTAAGTACATCCATAGTCTTGGTATAACTCCTAACTTTAAAACCAGCCGTTTTGACATTATCGAGATTCGCCGTATGTTTCAATATTAAAACATTTAAAATTTCTAACAATCCTTGCAGAGATCTGTGAATAACCATTTTTTTTGACATTTTCTAATAATAAAAGAGGTTCCATATATATTATCAAATTTTTAAGATAATATACATTGTATTAGTTCCAAAATCTAAAAATTTGATTTTTATTTAGAATAATAATAGAATATTATATAATACCTCATTATGACCCGCATTCAAAATCTACAAGAACTCGCTACTAACGCTGCTATGAAGTCACAATGTCGATTTATGGTAGGAGCGATGATTGTAAAGGGTAATACAGTTTATGCCACTGGGTATAATAATACTCGTACGCGTTTTTTAGGTATGCGCGACTGCTCGCAACACGCTGAGATGGCGGCCGCGACGAAGTTTATTAACTCAGTGGTGAGGCGAAATCCTAAAAAGTATTGTTTTGTATGGGACCCGGCGTAAATCAAAAAAAACCTCCCCATTGTATAATCTTAGTAAGTTTACTGTTTGGTGCGTAAGAGTATCTCATGGAGAACTTCACAAAGATAACAAGCATATAAAAAATTTAGAATCAGGACCGTGTATAATATGCAAGCAGCGTTTATCGCATCTTGGGTTTGGTAAGATAGCGTTTTCGAACGCCCAAGGAGAGATTGAAATACATAAACTTAAAAATTATAATAAGGTGCATGTAATTAATAACCATCGTCGTTTTATAAAAAATAAAAATTGCAACTGCGTAAAAGATATCAATGCAGCTTTAGACTTTATTAAATTATTTTAAAAACAAGTAAGAAAATTTATATAATAATATTTAATAAAATATATAATTTATTTTATTATTCTTTCTGGAAGTTCTTTGTAGTATTTGTATCACATCCGTAAAAGCAAGCAATATCACTTATGTATGGGACTACTAAATCACAAACTAAATATACCAAACACATTAGAATAGGTGAATACCAAGTTTTCTGATGTAGTATCATTTATATATCCCACTAATATCAATCCCACTTTCTATACATAATTTAAGATTTTCTAAAAAAACCTTTTGGATCCTTTTCTAAAAATGCGTGGGATAACGCATTTTATAACTCATCTTTGGTTGGTATGTCATTGTAATAAAAAAAATTTTAATTTTTTTATCAAATTTTAGGTATAATGAAATTTAATTCGTTAGCAATTTATGCGTTTAATCCTCTTGAAAGTCTAATTACGGTTTCCCTGAGCAATTCATTTTCGGCACGTACTTTTGCTAATTCTGCTTTAGTTTCAGCGTTTCGTGTAGCAATTTTAGAACACTGTTTAGTTTCCTCAGTCGACGTATCTTTACACGAACACGGTTTGTTTTTACCACCACAAACGCATTCCCAACTTTCGTCGACGGCATTTATAATCGTTTTTTTTGGATTATCCCAGGTTCTTTCTCTTGTTTCACTGTTCCACCAGTATTTCTTACCGCTCGCCGGATCGGTAGTTTCTATCCATTTACCTTTATTTTCTGGCGATATTTCATTGGATGTGGACGATATTTCTTCGACCGGTATATCTTTCTTTGTTTCCACCAAGTCAGATACGGGCACTACAGTGGCGGTATCATCCTCTACAACCACTGTACAGCATGTATCATTGGGGAAAAAATGACCTCGTTTTGTTTTCCAATTTGCCCACTTTTTCCACCGCTTCCATTCACGACCAATTTTTGCCAATGTAACCAGTCTTTTGTTTTGTGTTTCATCCCGACCGGAAGATGTTAATAAATTAAGTGTAGTTCTTTCTTCTTGGAGTGGTTTGGTATATTCTATTTTTGGTTTTATTAAATTCGTATACCTTCTTAAATTATCATCGCGCTCTATTTGTTTCTTCCATTTTTTAAATGACCCCTCATCTACGCCTGGAAAATCAGCACTTGTAGCATTTTTTAAATCGGACGGTTTCATCATATTCATTTTTTCTAACACATCATCGGTCGCCGCAGCGCTTGCACTCGCTCCACCTCTCATTGAATAGTTGAGATAATTTTTTAAAATATCAATACCCTTTTTGGACTTAATGGAATAGGATGTTTGTGTGTATGGGTCAGTAATAGTTTTATACATATAATATATATATATATAAAAAAATGACCGTTGCATTGCCCGTCTGCTTAAAAAATAATTAGATATATTTTATAGAGATTGTAACTCTATAATAAATATCTTAGATTAATATAAATCAACGCCATTGAGTCTGTTCCATATAATCGTATTGTTGAGCTGCACGACCTATTTTATAATTATTAGTCGCTATTTGCGCATTTCTATTTGAGGTGGCTTCCCAAAAAGTTGAGTTAGCTTCAAATGCCGCAGCTCTTTTTGATGCCGCCTTCGCGGTGAGGTCCGCGCGACTCGCTTCACGTTCAGCAATTCCCTCAAGCGCAATGGCAATTGCTGCGTCATCTTGTGCAGACACTGCCAGTTGATGTTGGTGAAGCGCCTCAACGTGTTCCGCTTCTGCTCGTGCGGCGGCATTGTCGGCACGAATGTGTTCTTCTGCAGTGGCCAGTTTTTCTTGTTCAAGTTGTTGTGCCTCCCATTCTATTTCAGCGTTCGCTTCTGCTAATTCGGCTTCCAAAACTTTTTGTTCCAGGGCTGCAATTTCAGCGGCATCCTTATTTTTTTTCGCTTTTTCGTGTGCTGCTTGGAGTTTCTCATGTTCTTCCTTTAATTTAATATGATCTTGTTCTGCCCTTGCAGTGGCTTCTTGGGCCGCCACACGTTCGGCAGCAGCATTTTCTTCCGCCGCGGTAGTCCGTTCACGTTCTTCTGCTATTTTTCCCTCTAATTCTTTTATTTTTGCTACCGCATCTGCGTCGCCTGCGAGTTCACGTTCTTTACTCGCGGCTAATTTAGTCGCCAAATCTTCGGATGCCTGGCGTCTTTGGTCTGCTTCTTTGTGAAAATGGTCTGCGTTAGCCTGTGCTGCTTTTGTTTTCGCCTCGGCTGCTTCAGTTTTTGCCATTTCGAGAACCTTCGCCGTCTCTGCCTTTTCCTTGTCACTTACCGCTGCTTTCGCTGCTGCTTCAGCCTCCGCGGCAGCGTGTTGAGCTTTTTCTAATTCAGCATGTTCACTAGCAAGTAATTGTTTACTTTGTTCTATTTCAGCCAAAGCTGCTCTTGTTTTCGCCTCTTCTTTTCTTTCGAGTGCCTCAGCATGTTCCGCTCGTGCTTTTGCCTGTGCTACGTCTCCTTCCGCCGCTGCTATTTTTGCGGAAGCCTCTTCTGCTGCTTGTTCTGCCGCGGCGTGATCCTTCATCGCTTGTTCGGTAGATTCTTTTGCCGCCTGATGTAATTTAGCCATTTCAATGCCCTTCTCATGGAGTTTATCGCGCGCTGCTTCTAAATTTTCCTCCGCATGATGTGCCGACATTTCAGCACTGTCTGCTCTCGTGTTCGCGGCGGCTACTTCGGATGCCTCGTGTGCCTTGGCAGTTTTTACCGCCGCTTCAGCGGCTATTACCTTCATACTTTCGGCCTCCGCCTGAGCCTTTGCCTGATTGCGTTCCGCCTCCATATGAACCGCCTTTAGTTCTGCCGCCTTCGCCATATCACCCGCTGCTTCAGCGGCAGCGTGTGCGGTGGCAGCCTCTTCGGTT
>Ga0115001_10000962_pt1 | contig 21946 bp, 24 predicted proteins | sample ArcticOcean_MG_C_12_FD_89869 | JGI IMG/M metagenome (GOLD analysis project Ga0115001, IMG submission 89869) | Marine microbial communities from western Arctic Ocean - ArcticOcean_MG_CB8_130 | ecosystem: Environmental > Aquatic > Marine > Oceanic | place: Arctic Ocean: Canada Basin | collected... | reverse complement strand
TTGCGTAGACTGCGCAAAATGCTGTCGTGCCTGCGCTAAGGAATTATAAATATATGTAATCATAAAGCGACTAATTATTTATAATATTAAATAATTGGTCAAATGTGGTCCAATAATCTATGTGTAGAATCTCATATAAGGAACCTTTTAGAATGCGACCTTAAAGTAAAGACTATTAAGTATGCTACGGGGGGATCATTATTACCAATTGGAGGTGGATTCATGATTGACCTTTCTTACAACCGTAATAAGTAGATAGCCTCTCATTCATTACCGTAATAGATTTCAACCTATTCCGCCGTCGCCGTGGCGACACGCACAGCTCCTCTTCATTATTCTCCACCCAAAAAGTATCCATAACACCTTTACCTTTGATATCCACGCCATCTCTTGGTACGAAATTCACTATTTTCAGTAATGTAGAAGCCTTTGGACTAAGACGTTCCTGTTGAATACAGTCATACGTTTCTTTGGATATCTGAATCTTCATCGTCTCACTAGTCGATTCCATCCGACTGGCCGTATTGACCGCGTCGCCAAAGAGGCAGTATCTTGGGTTAATTGTACCAACAATACCGGCAACAACTTTACCGGAATGAATTCCACAGCGAATATGAATGGGTACCATCCTTCCATCTCTCAATTCAATGTGAATGGAAGACATCGCCTCAATCAATGCAAGGGCTAATTTTACAACTTCAGTCGCATGATACGCATAATTACGTGGTACTCCACTAACCACCATATAGGAATCGCCAATTGTTTCCATCTTGTATAAAGCGTCGCCCGATTTGGTTACAATGGTATCGAATGCTGTGTACATATCATCCAGCATTTTTACGACACAAAGGGGCGTTGTCTGCGCACACAACTTGGTAAAACCAACGACATCTGTAAATAATATTGAACACATATAGCTTTGGGGAGGGGGTGCTTCACCTGTGTTCAATAAGGTATCCACTACATCCGCTGGTAAAATATCATCTAATAACTCCCTTTGACTGTGTGTTTTTTCGAGAAGTTGTTTTGTCTCATCACACCCTATTTTTAATGCAATTAATGAACAAACAGAGGCAATAAAACCTTCTTCTTCCTTAGTCCAGGGGTCGTCGTTTTCAATCTTTGACGAGTGGTTGTATTTTAGAATAATTCTTCCAATAGTCGCGTCGCCTACGTCATTTGGGTTGAGTAATGGCAGTTCCAGTGGATAAGCGCTTTTAGCGAAACGGTTTGTTTCCACTATCAATGGAGGATTGAATATTTGAATTTGTGCTTCGCATAACTCTGGAAACCGCATGGTCTGTGTTACTGTATGAAGGGAGTAGGTCAAAAAAAATCTTTTCCCCCCAATAGTGTCAATAATATTATGCTCTCTTATATAACGAAGACATCTCAAACGTTTGTGTTTCTTTTTTTGCGCTGTATTATCCTTTTCTAATTTACGAACATGTTCGTTTACTACCGAGAGTTCCTGTGTTTGAGTGGTAAGGATACGCTGTGTTTCTATCAAACATAATGATAACTGTTCAACACCGAGTTCTTTACTTTTGTACGACGATACTCCTGATCCCATCGTAATTATATATAAATATACCTTTATCTTTAAGGTATAATTAATAGTTGAGTGGGATTATTATTTGTAGTAAAATAGTTCATTACAATAAATTTTTATAATAATAATATTATATAAATTAAATTTTAAAAATTTTATTTCGTCAAGAGGATTTCATAACCAATATTTTTATAATAAAAAATATCTTTTTGGCGCAATTTGTTTTTCAATACAACATTTAATAACGAAAAAGTTGATTAATAAATGATACTAAATATGTATCATGTTCTAAATTAAATAATTATTTCACGAACCTTTAGGCACCATAGTCAGGTTTACACGCAACGGGGCCGATCCCGCCCCTTGCGTCATCTGCTCGCCAAGATTAGGTGTACTAAGTTGTGGTTGTATCTTATTTAAATTTATGAGGTACTCCAATTCGCTGGGATGAGAGAGAACGACCCCTGCAGCCTCCGCAGCCTCCGCAACCTCCGCAACCTGATTGTATATGGTATCCTTTTCATCGTCTTGTAAACAGAAACTTGTAATTATTGGTTCTGCACCACCAGTATGTATAAATATTATTTTAGCTTTTCGAAGTTGTCTAAAAATTACATCTACTATATCTTCCCCGGGGCCTGGGCCGGACCATTCAACATTTTCCTCGTCGTATTCATTATCTATATTTAATAATAAAAATGCGTTCGTGCTGGGTGGAATGCATTTGGTGGGGGCGGTGAGGGCGGTGACGCCGGTGGGTGGCTCCAATTGTATAATGGTATAGGGATATTCTACTTCTTCATCCCCCGGACCAGCGCCCAGAATTCTTGGTTCTGACCAATGTCTCACTTCGTGTGGTATTATACTAGTGTCATCATTCTTAACTATATTCGCTAACTTAGCAACTAAAATAATATCATCCGACACAGAAAAAATTGGAAATGGGATAGCAGGTCCCGCGCCACCGATTAAAATTTCTAAATATTGTCTTAAAATTTTTTTCCCTAATCTACTATTTACAAGAACTTTTCTACCAGTGACTGGATTAACAATTTTAGAATACAAATTCATCTATATATATATATAATAAAATAATAAAAGAGTCAAAACTTTTAGATATTTTATGATGTTAGAAGTTTAAGATTTATTATACGCCTGCCAACAAAAATATATATATATATATAAATGTATAACAATATAGTAAACCCTTTAAATGGTAAAACATTAAATATTCAAGATATTACTGGTCAAAAATTATTAGGGAAGTATATTTACCAATATAACTCGGAATTAGTAAAGAGCGTTTTGGCGACTATGCGCGGTGGTTCTGAAGCGGCGGCAACCAAAATAGAGGTTTTGGGTGCTGATACCACTCCATTAGATATTGAGGGGACGCTTAATCGTTTTAAAAGAGAGGCAGGAGAAGGGTCCGAAGCAGTGGAAGCGGGTAAAATCATCAATGTTAAATTATTAAAAAAACTATATACTAAAATAGGTGAATATGTTACTACTTTAAATAAAAGCGATCGTGTTGCGTATGAGGAGTGGGTACATAACAAACTAAAGCAAAATCCTGATATTGAATTTGGGGATAATGAAGAGGACTTCTTTAATGACGATGAAATTGAAGAGCAGCGGATTTCGTTTATAAACTCTTTAATCGGGAAAAAATCTGGAGTGAAACCAGATACCGAAGATGATGAACCTGTGACTCATATTTTAAAATCAATTGAACCTGTATCAGGAGATTGTTTTGGGGAATATAAAATTATAAAAACTTTAGGAAAAGGCGCAGAGGGAACAGTATATGAGGTGGAAAAAAAAGGGGCGGCTGCTAAATATGGCAATAAAAAGTTTGCTATGAAAGAGCAAAAAATACCTAAATCATTCAGTAAAACAGAAATGGATATAGAATTAAATAAAATTGGTAAGGAGATAAAAATTGGCACTTTAATGGGTAAAAACGAGTTAAGTCCTAAGATTCACGATAGTTATTTATGTGAAAGTGGAGATCATGTAAAGGTATTTATTGTAATGGACATAATGAATGGTGGGTCTTTAGAAGAATTTTCACAGATAAATCTGATTGATGCGGAATTTATGCAAAAGATTAGAGACAAAGTAAAGAAAATGCATGAATTAAAAATATTTCATACGGATCTTCACGCTGGTAATATATTTGTCCATAAAAAAGACGGAGGAGTTGACGAACCATATATAGGAGATTTTGGAACGAGCGAATTCTTTGATGGTCGAATGAAATTTCTAACTCGGCGTGAAGGAAAGTTATACTTCTTAGACAATTTATTACCAGATCCAACAAAACTAATTGTCAGAACCATGATGGCAATAGAAGTTTTATAGATTGTAAAATTTTATGTAGTCAAGAGGATTTCATAAACAATATTTTAATAATAAAAAATTTTATTATCAATCTATTCAACTAATTTTCTTTTTTGGGCGTAATTGACTTGAATGGCCGCATTTCTTTTTACGACAGTTTGTAGAACGAGGTGGTAGTCTAGCATAACACTTACGACATATCTGTTTGTAGCAATTTGTTTTTCGAGCGAGTTCTGCTAATGTAGGGTCAATTGCCATTATAATGCTTAGTATATATGAACATTATAAAATCAAATTATTTATTTAGAAGTTCTATAAATTTACTATTAAAATTTAAATTATGTCTAGATTTATTACCTCTAAATAATGCTTGTAATTTAATTACGGACTTCATTTTATATAATCTATAATGTAAAATATAATATGTATAAAATAAATGCTGGGATGTTTTCAATTACAAAAAGTTATCATACGTCATTATCGTACTTTTAATAACATTTCTTACATTATTAACATTCACACTATTACCAAACTGTTTATACGCTTGGCGGTCTTCGCTATGAATGATAAAACTGTCCGGGAATGATTGAATCCGTGCACACTCAAGCGGTGTAATTGTCCGTTTTTCACGACCATAAATAGGAATCTGCGACATCGCTACAAGAGTGGGGAAATATTTACTTTTTTTTACTCGGATGCCCGATTGGCGTAATTGAATAAAGTAATTGTAAATAGAGTCATTATCCTTTATTTTACCAACCTGCCACTCAAGTTTGGCATAAATTTCGCGTCTTTTTAGGATAGTTTTATGTTTTTCAGACCACTCGTCCCAATGAGGTTTGTATTTTTCATACAAGGGTTTATTTTTAGTTATATAATCTTGTCGCCAAGTCGCCAAATTTGCAAATTCATCATCGGTATAGACTTTATAAAACTCGTTTGCCATAATCGTCGGGGATATTTTTTCATCATACTCAAATTTCTGAATCATTTCCTCCCAAGCATCCAGTGCCGTTAATACATCGCCTGTTACGAAATATTTTTCGTCAACCTCTTCTTTTTTTTCAAGAAAATTACTAAGAATAATTTCAGTTTTTTCTGGTTCCACCAATTCTATTTCCTTTTCAGTTAGAGATTTATGAGAGCATGCGAAATAGATACGCTCTCGTTGCTGAGGAATACCATATTTGTGTGGCGACATTTTAAATATTTGAACGTTATACCCATTCTCGTCGAGTTTCGCCATGACATATTTAAATACCTCTCCATTACTAACTTTCAAAATATGCTTAACATTTTCCAGAAACATTAACTTAGGTTTATAATCTTTAATCAAACGCATGATTTCATCAAAGAGTAATCCCTTGTCGTGTTTAAAAGTGCTTTTTTTACCTGCATTCGAAAATGGTTGACAAGGAAATCCCGCACACAGAACATCATACTCTGGAATATCTTCGGGTTTTAGTTTTTTAATATCTTCGGTAACTTTGATATTATAATTAGTCTCATAAATTTCTCGGCACGGTTTATCCTTATCGCATGCTAAAACGCATTTTGTATTATAGTCAAGTCCCAATGAATTAAATGCCTGATGAAATCCGCCAATACCACAAAATAAATCGATAAATCTAATTGTTTTTGTATTTTCTAAGTTATTTACAACAGTTTCATTATTAGAAGAATAATTTATTTTAATTTTAACTTTTGGCATATTATATTATTTAATATCAAAACGTTTTTAATTTAAAAAAAATCAAATTATTATAAATTCTTATACCTATTAAATAATATTATAGTGTCAATGTAGTTAATTATAAAATTTTTAAATATTTCCGCCCACTTATACTCGCGTTGTAAATTTCAAACACTGTTTTTGCACTTACCTCCGGGTTAATTTCGCACATACCCTCCCAACATGTCTCCCTTGGATATTGTTTCCATATAAAATCAGGGTGTTCCTCACTTAACCACCCCGAGGTTTGATTATCCAAACTTACCCACCCCCAAATATTTAAATTTTTTAGTGGATATGCATCGCTAGTAATTATGAAATTATAATATGCATTATTTTTATCAGAGAGATTGAGAATTTTGTTTTTAAACTCGTTTGGAGCATTAATACTGCTTTTAACAATAACCTTATTATATGAATAATTCCAAACCGCTGTTCCTTTTGAAATATCTAGTGCAAATGGAATTTTATCGGAGCATATTTTTTTGATCATTTTAAGAAACTCTATCGGACGAGGTTCGTCGGGGTCACAATATTGTCGACCGTTATTACGGTTTCCAAAAAGGCAACTTTTACAATTAATAATGGAATTGTAACTTGCTATAATCATTAGAGATTCAATATCTTTGACTGAAAACAATACATCTTTATTATTATAGTTTATCCGTACAGCGTTTTGGGGATATTTTCTGGTACACGATAAAATTGTAGCCGAATCACAAAATCCCGCCCAATTAGAATCTGATTCATTTGATGCCATTGCTCTAAAATGATGAGTACGTTGATATTCAACTGCTTTTCCACAAAACAAATAATCATATTTTGATAGACCACCTCCTTTAGAATATAGGTTATTTTCTAAACTTGTATGCAGGCATTCTTTCATTGGCCACCAATGATATGTATCAACAGGTCCACCTTCCCAATAAAATATCTCTTTTGTATTTTCCGGAAAAACTTTTGTGGGTCGATGTCTAAAAAGACATTTGAAGAAATTTAAAAGACGCATTTTTATATAGTAATGGTGTTATAATAATTTTTATCAAATTTATAATATGGCCTTATTATATAATGAGTAAAAACTACTGGTCTATTATATTGTCTTCGGATTTACATTTTGGTTATCTCGATTATTTAAAAGATGTGGGTATTAGGTTAGATAAGATTGACCACGTTCATAAAATTATTCAGATGAAAGACGAATACAATGTTCAAATGGTTATTACTGCCGGTGACTTAACTGAAAATGGTTTAGATGGAAGAAGTATTCTATGTTGGAGGAAAAACACTCATGATGAACTGACACCCATGATAGATAAGTGGGTAACTCCTCTTGAAAATGCCGGTATTGATGTACTTCTTACAATAGGTAATCATGATACATATACAGGACAACCCTATGTATATAAACCTGTTTTTGAATATATAAAAAAAAAATATAATGCAACGTGTTATCCACTCGTATATATGGAACATTCCGGTTGTTATACACAAAAAACAAACAATATTTTATTTATTTCATTGGGAATATACCCTAAAAATTTAAAATTTTTAAAAAAAAACTTACCAAAAGATAAAAATGATGCGATAATCATATTCTATCATTATAATACTGTCGATGAGGCATATTCAGATTGGTGGAGTGATGAAGAAAAGGAAAAATTTTACGAGGTTATTAAGGATTATAATATTTTGGCAATAATAAATGGGCATATTCATTTGAGTTATAAAAAAAAATGGAAGGGATTTACAATGTTAAATGGGGGTGGTTCTAAATTAATTCGTATGAATATGGAAGATAATAAATATATCAGTGAAGATTTTATATAATTTAATTATAAATTATTATTTATAAATAAATAGTGTCTCTCGCCTACTACCACTACTCATCAACCAAAGAAATGAGGAACAGGTGGACCGCCCGATGCTGCCCCATATTTTTCGGTAAAAGCGGGAGTTGTTGGAGGGGGAACCATAACATATGGCGCAGCGTTGGTCTTACCTCTGTCTCTGACAAAATCACTCTCACTAAGAAACGCCTGTGCTGCCCCATCATCGGCAAAAGCGGCGGTTGTTGGAACCAAAACATATGTGCCAATTTTGGTATCATCAAGGTGGGATTCGACCGTGCGCAGCGCCTCCACTCGGTCGTCGTATCCAAGAAGTTCGCATGGGACGTCGACGTCGACATGACTTTGACGACCGACGGCCGCGCCCCACTCTTCGTCGGACAAATTAGCTTCGACAAAATCATTCTCACTAGGAAACTCAGGGAATGCGGTTGGCCCTGTTATGCCTTCCATCGCGCGCCGGCGCTCCACTTCAGCGTTCTCCTCCGTCGGAGGCGCGAACGGCATTGGCTTCAATTCGTAAAGATCTCCTCGACGTTGCGACCCTCCATTTAATACGGTTAAATATTTTTTTAAAATATTTCTTCCTAATCTACCATTAATAGATACTTTTCTTCCTGTTTGGGGATTAACAATTTTAGAGTACATTTATATATAGTACATATATATTAATTTAAGAACTATTTATTAATATTAAATAATGTTTATTAATATCTTACTTTTCCTAACAAGTTTATCGTCGCTTTGGAACATTTCTTTAAATACTGGCGGTGCATATAGTTTATCTTTTAAAAATAATATTATTATAACAAATAATTGTCCTCATCTAATTTTATCTGATTATGGTACAACGGTATCTCCTTGCGACCCCAAACTATATTCACCGCCGCGCCAAACCGTTTCTGCTAATAATTCTTATCGGAATTTTAATAATGTTACTAAAACCATTATTAGTTATTATCCCACATCAAATATTCTTCTGCCCATTATTGATGCAGTTTTTATTTCACCAAATACTTTGGATAGCACTTTAATAATGTACTTAAATTTATCAAAAACCACTCGTACTAATTGGATATCCCCTCTTTATGGTGGTACTTGGAATTTCGGATTTGATAAAACAAGAATCTTACGTGTACCACATGATAATGACCTGCAATCGATGTATTTAAGTATTGATGCCGATAGTATATTAGCTAAAGGGACGAGTAGTTATGTATCGTCTTTTTATGACGACTCGAGTAGTTCTAATAAAGGTTTAACAATTGGTTTTCTGGAACACCAAATATGGAAAACAGGTATTGAATATAGTAAAAATCAGATAAATGCAATAGCAGGTATTAACGGAATTCTTATTACACGTGATAGAGAACCCCACGGTGTAGTTAATGTAACACAAACGCCTTTATTATACATTAGTATGGATGATGATTGGCGAACTGGACTAGAGGACTACTCTAAAACGGTCGAACAAATATTACCGTTTAAAATTAATAAAAGTTTGGGAGTATTTACTGGATGGAATAGTTGGGGATTAGCGGTATCTAAAACAGGCACTCCGACAGTAAAAATATTAGAAGGTGTTACAAATGCTTTTAATAATATTACCAGTTTGTCGAATAATAGTACTTATATTACTAGAGATGCGGTCTATTTTTTGAATAATAATCAAACAACTGAGTGGGTGAGTTATGTTCATAGTAAAGATATGAAAGCAGGGACATATAGTTCTCCATTTGTATTGTGGGCACCAATAGTGGACCTTTTATATATAGGATGTGATAGTAACTTGTGCAATAAAACATCGCCACAATGTTATCCTATTTTTGATGTAGTTTTAAAAGATAAAAATAACTTACCTATAAAAATCGTAGAACCTAATAATAAAATTAGGCATATTTTAGATGTAACACATCCTATTACAAAATGTATGTTAGAATATCAGATAAGTAATATTAAACAACAAAAGATGGATTTAGTAAAATACGATTTCTTAAATTTAGCAGCATATGAAGGACAGAGACACAATATGCAATTGGCACCTACGGGATTTTCAGCGTACTATTATGCTTTAAATATGTTATATGAATTGTGGAATAATTCAATAGTATTGGATTTTGGTATCACCCCTCCATTTCCTATTGTAAAAGGTATGAGTACTCGAAGGCACGGATGTGACCAAATGTTCGGAGGGGTTGAATATACCATGAACCAATATGCTGGCGGTTGGTGGTTAAAAAACTTTTACCTATTAGATCCCGATTTAATAAGTCTACAAGAGGATTATTGGTTTACACCCGAGGGAAGTAAAATTACAAAGATATTTTCAGCAGATTCAAAAAGTAGAATATCGAAAGGCGTCGTCTATGGCGGTGAATTTAAAAACGGTGATGACCTAACTAATAAAAGTAATTTAGTACTTTTTAATAAATATTTTGGTAATAGTAAAATTAATAAAATGTGGGGACGATCTAAAACAGGATTATTTAATACTTCATTCAGACCTATTTCTTGGGAGGCAGAAAAAGCGATTATACCTCTTCTTCCTAATATAATACCACCATCAACGTTTATTAGAGATAATGGCGATATAGTTATTTTTAATTTTGGTTTATTTGAAAAAAAATATACAATTGATTTACACGAAACAATGTTGTCGAATATAAGAACCGTCACATGTGAAGACCTCTGGGAAAATAAAAGTACAGTAGTTACTAATTTTAAATTAGCATATTCCGTTAAATCTAAAAGTTCTGCAGTATTAGAATGCCGAAATAATCATTAATATACCATATTGAATTAACTGTTATAGAAAATTATAAATATATCTTGATATATTTTATGTATAAAATCACTTAGAGTATTAACTATTTTATTATTTATAATGAAATTGGGGATATATGGTTTAATTTTATTTAGTATATAGCAGCAAAGAACAACTGTTAACCAAAATATTTGTCGCAGTCTAAATGCAACATAGTCTGTAATCCCCCAATTATTAACCCAACTGCATAATTTAGATGGGTCACCTTTAAAAAAACGGTGCGTATCTAAAATCCCCTCCAACATTCTTTCGGAATAATTGTGTTCCCCTTTAATATTCAACATTTTTTTTAATTTACCATAAGATGTTAAGCGAATAAATAAAATTTTATTATCATCTACCGTTCTTTCCTTAAAAATATATGGGTTAATACCGTCTATATTACCATTATAGCAGAGTTCCCCATTCATAATATAAGGTATAAAGGAACTTGATAAAATGGCCTCTTTAATATCATTATTATTGTTATATGAAGATACTATAACCTCCTTGTTAGTATTTATATTATAGTAATTAATATACAATTTATTATTGAGTTTTTTATATGTGTCTTTGTCTAAATTACTGAAAAATAGATTTAAAATTTTTTTAAATGACTTCAAACAAAAATCATTTTTAAATCCGTTTCTGATATCTTTATAGGAAGTCTTATAGTCATCTAATTTATCAATAATATATAAAAAACTCAACAATGAACCAATGCTAGATCCGGATAATTTATTTATTTTAATAAATCTTTTTTTTTCGAGTTCTTTTAAATATTGCATACACCCTAATAAATAACTGCCATTAAAAGCCCCACTGTCGCATACTAAATTGATGTGTTGGGTTGATAATGGTTCTGGTAAATTTTCCATTAATTCAATAATTTTATAATCCATAAGATAAAATAATATATTAATAGATATTATTTTATTAATTATTCAGCATCGCTTTATTTTTGTCATTAATATTTTCTAAATAATTTTTCATTTTTGAAACCTTTTTAATTATTTTTTTCATACTTTTTATACCCGCCTTACTGCTCTCACCAGTCCTTATTTTAACCTTTAGATTATCAATTTTATTATCCAAACAACCTGTGCATTTTTTAGACTTATTATATATTTCTTTACATTTTTTTTTATTTTTTTTATTACATTTATAATCCTTATTCATAATTGATTTCATACTTTGTGGATTATCAATATTCCAATCTTCTGGATACCAATTTCCAAACTTATCTGTTATAAGGGTTCCATTGTCATGTTTTAATAATGAATCTGGGCACGCCGGTGAGGTATATTTTTTAATATACTTTTTTTTAGTTTTCCCACCTGATTTTTTAGAAATAAAATAATTATAACATCGGGCTTTAGGTTTCTTATTCAATCTTTTTGCAAGAGGATTTGGTACAAATTCTATTCTTTTGTTTAATGGATTTTCCAAAACTTCCGGATTACCGCCTTTTAGAGTGGTAATATATATTTTCAACATATTAAGTCCCTCTTTACTATTTATATTAATATGGCGTTTTTTTATCGGATTCCATATATATTTATACGTATTCATAATTATAATATAAAAAGAAAATAAAATATCCATTAAGATTAATGAACTATCTACATCAACAAAGATATGCTCAACGGATTATAAATATTTCCAGACTATTTTCATCTTATCATCAAAAGAAATTAATAGTGCATAGTTACAATAATTTTAAAACGAAAAAAAAATATAACGACGTGCTTAAAATATATGAAAATTGGTTAACAAGACACAATATTAACTATTAGATTTTATATCCGACATTATAATAAAAAGATTATGATGAGTATAATCTATTTATTAAATAATAAAACTATTAAATATGGGCATATACTTTTACTTAGTATAATAATATTGACTATGTCTTATATAAACCCTTATTTACTAACAATATTTATTATTGATATATATGTCTTATTATCCTTAACCCAATTTAAAATTATTAAACCCAAATATAATTCCAGTAAAACGGGACTTAAAATAAATATTACAGCAGAGGGAATAGAAAAGGATAAGCACGATGTTAAAAGTATTTTTTTAAATTATATGTCTAAATTTGAGTAAATTATTTTTTTAAAACTCTATAAAATAAACCACTTATTCCTCCTGCAGTGCCCGCGCCAGTTACTGCACCAATTACAGCACCACTTAAAATACTACTTAACGTGGTAAAACCAATTACCGCGGTACTTAATCCGACTGCTGCTCCTACTCCAATTGGTCCCCCTACACATGCACCTACTAAAGACGCCGTGATAACTAATACAACCGTATTTTTTGCTTTATTTGATTTCGCGGCGTTTATTAATGACTGATTACCTTTTGTGGTATGACTAATACAATTTTCGGTTTTTATTTCAATTTCTTCTAATGGAATATCTCCTTGGTTAACGATATCTTTTATATCATGAAAGATTTCTTTTAATAACGCCGATTCCTCCGCTAATTTTTCATAATTTTGAATTTCAATATCTTCAAAATCATACTCAAATAAATCAAATGATTTTACTTGACGAAAACTCATCAGTATATACTAAATATATAATTTTATTTAACAGATTTATAAAAAAACAGAAGTGTTTATAAGTTACACTGACATTTACTATTTATAACTTAAATTGCTACTACTTTATTAATACTGATTTTAAGTTGTACATTTTTTTTATTTCGCATTTTAATGAGGTCGGCCAACATAATTAATTTATCACCTATTTTTTTTCCCAAAAGCAGAGGATGTTCTTTATTATACGAATAAACTCTGTTTTCACTATCCACTAAATAATATTCACCTTCGATATTTTCACGTCGAGTTTTAATATATTTATCGGTATCCTTAAATCTTTCCTCATCATCAATTCTCCCATACTTAATAGATTTAATATGTTTCCCACAATATTCTATAGCCGGACTTATAATAGTGCCATCGACATCTTTCACTTTACGGCGTCTGGTGCATTGGTTGCCATCTGCTTTTTTTGCCATACATTGCTTTTTGGGATGCACCAAGTTTTTTTTATATTTTTTTTTAGAAACATTTTTACAATATTGTTTTACTAACTTCTGATAATCTAAATCGGTATTTTTTTGACACAGGTCCTTAAAAACATTTTCTAAGCGTTTATTGATTATATTATTTAAACCATCAACTATAAAATTTTGTTCAGACATTTTAATACATATATTAATGTAAAAATTTTTAAATAAAATTTTTAAAAATATATAAATTATATTACAATTACTTAAAGTATCACAATTAATTCAATAATATGACTTTAAAGACTTTACATTATATATAATATGCGTTTGTGGTGCAATGGTTAGCATACTTGCCTTCCAAGCAAGGGATCGGGGTTCAATTCCCCGCAAACGCAGATGAAAATATAAAATGATTTGCCAATTATTTCATATTTTAAATACGTATACATAATTCTATAGAAACCGATTGAAGCTTCCGATAAATTTGATTTATTTGATAGATATTAGTATTAAGTAATCACTTAATTATGGAGGAATGTGTTATTTGCCTTGAAACTTTAAATGCCTCGGATAGGGCTAATACAATATGTGGGCATGCGTTTCATACGTCTTGTATATTAGAAAATCTAGGAAAAGGAGATAATGGACATAGGTGTCCAATGTGCCGAAATGAGTTGTGCTCAGAACCATTCAAAGAACTTAAAGACGATAATATCCATCAAGGAGATTATATTGAAAGTCTCGAAACCGAATTAGATGACCACAAAGACTGGGTACTATATTTTCACGATCAGGCCGACTATAATTTACAATGCAACCTGAAACTCAAAGAAGATGCGGCACAACTCAGAAAAAAAACATCTAAATTAGAAAAAAATCTAAAAAGTACTCAATTGATGCTTACTCGAACACTGCATAAATTGATACCATTAAGTAGTTATAAAAAACGTCATGTAAAATGCAGTCAATGCAATTGTTTGGGTCACAATAAAAAAACTTGTCAAGTAAATCCAAAAGAAGTAACTTATATAAGTCCTATTATAACTGCTAGAGAATTTCGAGATAAAGAGGAACTGTTTGATGATTTACGCGAAGGGGCATTGCATAAACTTGTAGCAACTCATTTTGCAATGTAAACATTTTTATAATCACTAAATTTTTTATTTAACTCTTATTCCAAAGATAGTAAATTTATTTATGTGATATATGACTTCTAAGTTCACAGCAACTAATAATCTTAGACCGCAACTACGAGAATGGGGGTCATCGTTCCTACCCATCAATACAATGCTCTTGGAATATGGAGTAACGGAGAACCCTTCCGAGTGCGGGCGTGTATAAAGCATGCAAGGAGAGAAAGGCGCCAAACCACTAAACGCGGCGAAAACCAAAATGAAAGGGAAGTAAATAGAAAAATATATTGCGAAACTATTTAATTAATATTATAAATATGATTTAAAAATTAATATAATAATGTATATTAATGTTTTATGCTGTGGTAAAAGGTAGAAAACCAGGAATTTATAATTCGTGGAGCGAATGTGAAAATCAAGTATCGGGATTCAGGGGTTCCCAATTCCAAAAATTTAAAACAAAGGAGGCTGCTGAAAACTGCATGCTAAACTCAAGTGGACGACCTACTAAAGTTACTAAACAAAGTAAAATATCTAATTTTTTCAAAGTAATTCCTTCATCTAATCCTAAAATCACGATTAGTTCTAAAATAAGTAAAGTGTCTCACACTAAAGGCGCGTTTATCCCCGATTACTATGTATATACTGATGGTGCGTGCTCGCATAATGGTCGTAAAAATGCTAAAGCGGGTATAGGTATTTATTTTGCAGACAATGATATACGCAATAAATTTGAGAGAGTTATTGGACGTCAAACTAATAATACTGCTGAATTAACCGCAATAATAAAAACCTATAATCTTATAAAAACTGATCTGGATTTGGGTAAAAAAGTTTGTATAGCCTCTGATTCCCAATACTCGATACGTTGTGCTACTGCGTACGGAAAAAAAATGGCAAAAAACAATTGGAAAAAAGACATCCCTAACAAAGGACTTGTAAAAAAAATATATGAATTATACGGCAACAATCGTAATATCATGTTTAAACATGTTAGAGCACATACTGGTAATACTGATATTCATTCAATTGGTAATGACCACGCTGACCGCCTTGCGAATAAAGCCATTGGTTTAACCAATTGTCCATATCAATAAATCCATCCTTATCAGTATTTTAACAATATTGGTCTGGTGTGATCCCCAATAAACCAGCTGCCACCACATAACCTTGTCCAAATGGACAATGTGTTTCACATATTTTTTTTTTCAACAAATCTAAACTAACCTCATGACATTCATTTCCCCCATCTATACTGCGCGGTCCATCGAAGTCATATACTACTACATCATTTCCACTTTCTACTAATGTTTTAAATTCTAAAAATGATTCCGTTCCATGCATTAACTCATAATATTCAGGTACATAAATTTTTTTTCTTGATTCTACATAATCCAAAGGCACTCCATCGCCAAACAGTGCACAAAATACCCTTTTTCCTCTACTTTTTGGATACCGTCGTTTTCCTTTAGTTTGTTTTTTCCACCAAGAAATATGCTTCCCTCTGTCTACCCCTTCTATTAACTTACCGCTTTGCCAGTAATTTTCAAAACAGTAAAAACCTTTATACCCTCCTTCAATAGGACTCATTGGACTAAAGTCCCGGCGGCGGTTTGATGTTTTACTCTGTGCTGAAGTTACATCCAGAATTACAACTCCTTCAGGACGAGGAGCCCAAGGACCCCTCATTTTTTTTGATGCGATATATACTTTTCCATTAGACATTTAATGGAAATATATTAGTACATTGACTATTACTTTTGATTTAATCAAATTTGTTAAATGAATATTGTTAGTTAATTTCGATGACTTTGGTAACAGTCCCAATACCTTTAGTACGTCCTTCTCTAAAAGTTATCTTACTTCCAACTTCTATATACTCTGGTCTATACTTAAACATGAAACTGGCATTAGTTTCATCTCCTGTTCGTATCAAAGGTTTATCCATATCATAAATTTTTGCAACTTGTCGAACAATTCCGCAATGTATTGTAGGTTCATAATTTTTTTTTATTGTTGTTGGGTGGTGCAGTATTTTTATTTTTGCCTCAAATCTTTGCGCGCATGATGGATAGGAAAAAACCATATGACCCTTTCTTATCCTGTCAATATCGACTTTATCTTTAGAATTAACAAATTTAATATTAAAACAACCACCTTCGCCCGCGGCAAGAATATTAATGTCTTCTTTAAAATTATTATGAATAGACCTTATAGTAATTTTTTTATATTCTTTTCCAAAGGGTCCCAAATAATACACTTTATCTTTAATAAATGTTCCTTCGCGTGCGGTTCCCGTTACAACCAATCCTATACCGGCGAGTTTAAATCGGGTATCAATTACAAATTTTGCGGCAGGATTAGTTGTGCTCCCTCTAATTTTAACAGGTTTTAAATTATAGACGAATTTTTTAAAGACATTCAAGTTTTGCCCTGTAACATTTGATATTTTAAAAATTGGCATTATATTACCGAAGGGATTATATGTTTTTATAAAGGTTGCTATATTAGTCTCATCTATAAATATTATTTCCTTTTTTCCGGCAAATTTATTATTAAATATAACTGTAAGACGTTTTTCAATATTTTTCAATTTTTGTTCGATGGCAACATCTATTTTTGTAATAACAACAAACAATGGTATATTTAAGGAAAGTGCAACAATTAAATGCTCTTTGGTCATACCTATAATTCCTCTGTCGGCACCGATCACAACCATACCATAATCTATAAAATAACCATTTAACCCTGATACCGTAGTTTTTAAATATTTTTCATGACCAGCAAGATCAATAAATGTAAATGTACGGTCATTTTTTTTTACAAAGGAGTGTGAAATACTCGATGTCCTACCTGAAGTTTTTTCATGAGGATGTTTTAATAAATTTTCTCTGGCGGTACCTTTTCCATTATCCATAATATTTTTCGATAATACGCTTATAGTAGTACTTTTACCAGAATCAACATTTCCTATAGATGCTATTCTAACTTCTTGATTAACTGCAGTCATATACATATATTATGTTAGTTATCTTAAAATAAATATTAAATTAGTCGCGATTAAGTTCAGAGGTGTAAACCGGTCGATTTTGTTATTCACCCCTCACGCCTCCTCTTCAGTTTCCTCTTCAGTTTCCTCTTCAGTTTCCTCTTCAGTTTCCTCTTCAGTTTCCTCTTCATCGTCGAACACGCCCAATGCTGCGGCTTGGTCGACCATGTCTCCTAGTTCGATAGCCTTTTCTTCCGCCTCATTTCGCGCCTTCTCTGCTTCCGCAATACTCTTTGATGAGTTTGCTGCGAGCTTCCACGAATGAATCATAGCTTTATTTTTTGCTTTTGTTTCCGCCACTGATTTATCTTTGAATTTTAGCGCCGTTCGTTTGATTTTTCGCGTTTCATCACTCAATTCTCTGAATTGGTCCTCGTTCATCTCGTCGAACGCTGCTCCTTCAAGTTCCTTCTTTTTAGCTACCGCCAGCGCATCTTTTGCTTGTGTTAATTCTTTTTCCAATTCAGCTACTTTGGAGGCGCACGCCTCACTCTGTGCACGAAGCTGTCCAACTATAATAGCCATTTGTTTGTCACCACCATTTAAATAATTTAAATATTTTCTTAAAATCTGTTTACCCAGTTTACCAGTCAAACTGACTTTTTTCCCACTAATAGGATTTACGATTTTTCTATACATGTTATAATATAATATAATATTATTTTTTATACCTAATACAAAAAATAGAACTATTGGTAAATCTATACAATAGAGCATACTTGCTGCAGCAATTGCGTTCGAAAATTCTTAAGGCATATGGGTAATGTATACACCCGACGCAAGCGCGGAGGAGCTGCACTTGGAGATATAAGTATTCTTTAATAATTTTATAATAATTATTTTTCAGGGATTCTCTGTTTTAATATTACCAAGAGTACCCTTAATACCTAATGAATTTTATTGAACCATAATTGATTCTCTAGGTATATGTAAATGTATTAATAAGGGGGGTCTCCACTGCGACTACAGTCCGCGACTCCGCCTCGCATGTCGCGAGCTGCTCGCGGACCAATTGTAACTCCCGCACGCACTCGCCTTCCTTGAGTGAACCGAAAGTCTGATCGTTTTTCTTTCGTATATCAACAGCGTAGGTAAAATATGAATCTCCCCCATCACGGACATTATGTTTGCACCAGAGCTCTATAATTTGGCGTGCAAACATATTAGGACGTAAAGTAAGGTCACTTATTGGTCCGCCCGTAAGAGGGTCTGAATTGTTTATTATATACCAATTTTCTATCTCCTTTCTTTCATATGTGTATCCTAACGCATTTATTACAGGATCATACATCACTTCGTCTGTAATAGCGCACTTAACAAATGTGGGTGCGTCGGCAACCGCCGCCACAAACGCCGCAAACGCCTCAGCCGCCTCCGCCTCCGCTTTCAACTGCATTTTCTTTACGGGTGTCAAGACCATAATGTCACCTGCATTGCCTTCTGCCGTCATTTTAACATGGGAACCGTCTACTAATACTGCTATAAATTCTTCTCCGGTGGAAATTCCAAAAGGAATTTCAACTTTCTCTTCCTCCTCATCTTCAGCAGTACTTGAACCACCCTCTTGTTTTATAGATATTTTATTTAATACATTTAAATAGTTTCTTAAAATTTCCAACCCTTGTGTACTACCGATTTTTAAAACATTTCCGTTACCAGGATTAACAATTTTGGAATACATATATTATATATTAATATAATATTTATGACCCTATTATGATATTATCTAATCTAATAAAAAATCTAAAATATTTTGACAACTTTTTTTTGAAAGTTTTCTGAATTTTTTATCACCGATTGTGGGTATATTCCTTAGAAATTCCAACCGCTCACTCTCATTTACATCTCCCACAATCCTAATACAACCCTCCACTGTTTTAAAATGATTTAGTAAACGTTTTGCCGTTACTAATGAAATATCTGGAATATTATTAAACATCATTAATTGACATACCGATTTTGAAATATTTTTATTTTTTTTTACAACCGCCGTTTGGCATAATGTATCTTCATAAGAATAGTTCTTTTTCATAAACCCTTTACCCTGTTTAGCAATCTTCCTATATAAGGTTTGTAAAAAAAATATAGTTTCGTTTATATCTTTAGTATGAAATACGTGAATATTATCGCGAAGCATCGTATTTACAATAGAAGATACTATAGTTTCCTTTGAAACACGATTATATTTATAAGAAGAGTTATTTTTAGTTATATCACCTTCGACAAGATAGATAATTTTATGTATGGGAAAATTGGCTAACAAACGCGCTTTTTGCTCGCGATGCCTACCATCTTTAATTGAAGCGGCATAATCGGCGATAGTTTTTCGTTCAATTACAACTATATCCTCGTCATTTAACTTAAATAAATAGTCACCCAATGATAAATTGGCAAATGCAATATTTATGTTGGACGTTTCTTTTTGTATACGTTCTCTAATATTTTCTCGATTATCTATTAATAACTCCATAGTTTTTTAAACCAACAAAACTTTAAATTAATAAATTTAAAGTTTTTTAAACCAATAAAACTTTAAATTAATAAATTTGATAACTCTTTATTTCTTTACCAAATAAGTACTAATACAAAAAATAAATGATATCTTTAGATTCTATTGAATTTTCATTAAATCACGAGTTACCCCAATTTACTTATGGGAAAACAGAAAAGACTCTCGAAAAACTAAAACAATATATACTCAAGCAATGCGAAAAATATGTACTTGATAATGAAGACAATAAATCAGTGCATACAATTAACATTATTTCTACTAATAATAGTTTAGCCGAAACGATACAGTGGAAAGTGCGAACCCATACTAAGTTTAACGAAATACAGGATATTAATGTTTTTGTTATGTCGAGTAAAAGAGGTGCCGATTTTAATAATTTAGATGCATTATTAGGATATATATGGCGAAACCCAAATGACCTTCCGAATATAATTATAATGTGTTGTCACGCTAAGAGAATTAAAGAGGACTGTATTGAATTAATGAAAGGGTCTAAAAATTTCGTACCACGCCTCAATTTTAATTATGATTTTGATGAACCTGATGCGAATTTGGGGGTAATAAAAAAATTTTTGGATAAGATAGTTTCTAATAAATTGGTTTCATGCATTAATAAAATGCAATTTATCACCGCAACTCCTTTTGAGAGATTTTGGAAAATGCTTAATCAATGTGGTATTAATGAGTTAAAAAATAAAGATACTATTTCCGAAATTCGTTACGAAGAATTACTTGAAAATTATAGACAGTTTACAAGCCATAATATTGTAACTCTTGATAATACTACTGATAATCCACTGGAGTATATTATCAATTGTATTGAACAAAAACTGATAAATCTTTATAAAAGAATTATTGTATTTGCACCAGGTCATTTATATACTAAAAAGGAAGGTGTTGGGTCACATTTAGAAATCACTAACTATTTTAATAATATTGATTTTTGTGTATTAGTCCACAACGGAACATTTAAAGGATTTGTTTTTCCCGATAAAACAAAAATAAGTATTATCGATTTCAATAGTATGCATAGTATACACGGTGAATTACGAGATACTTTACGTAAATGGAACGAGGTATATCCGACTATGTCACTTGCTATTACTGGATATTGGACAATCGAAAGGGGGATTACATTTAATACCGACGGATTTAATTTCACCCATATGATATTGTCCTCTTATCACGGAGATAAAAATAAAATTAATAAACTTATACAACTAATGGGGCGTGGGTCGGGGCATAAAGATTTTGCAGATAAAATTACAGTTATATGTCCGTCTGAAATTAAAAGTACTATAGAAAGTACAGTTGAACGTCTGATTAATTTAAAAAGATCCAACCCGGAAGTTTATAATTATAATGATTTTAGTACAAAATCTAAAAAAGGTGCTATACCGGTTAAAGTTACTTTCAACGATGATTTCGTACGTCAAAGTATATTACTACATAAAAAGAAAGCCGACAGAATACATGCGGAATTGATAATGGGTATCGAAGATGGAGACATTGAAATTAAAGATTATAATAATTCAAATAAATTTAATATACATGATAGAACCCTTAAAACTATGAGAGTGTATACTGAAACTACCGAAGAAAAGAAAAAAAATAGAAGATTTAAACAATTTACAAATGCATTTAATGAGCGGCGCGGTGTGGGTCAATCGGGTACTATTAATAATTATTCCTTTGATATTGCACAAGATGAATTTAATGAAGGTGGATTTATAAACCCTGTATCCATTGGATGGATTACGTATCGGATTTAAACTGCTCCAAAAATGTCTTTATTTTTTTTAGGTCTACATCCGTATAATTAGAACACTCCACTCTATGGTCTCGGAGGGTGTGTTGAATTTCCGCTACCAAAAGTTCGTGTTCCGTGGGTGGAGCGGGAGGTGTCGGTGGAGTAGGGGGTGCTGGAGCGGGAGGTGTCGGGGCGGGG
>Ga0115001_10000957_pt1 | contig 21967 bp, 16 predicted proteins | sample ArcticOcean_MG_C_12_FD_89869 | JGI IMG/M metagenome (GOLD analysis project Ga0115001, IMG submission 89869) | Marine microbial communities from western Arctic Ocean - ArcticOcean_MG_CB8_130 | ecosystem: Environmental > Aquatic > Marine > Oceanic | place: Arctic Ocean: Canada Basin | collected... | reverse complement strand
GAACCCATTCTTTGGTGTCTTGTGATTTATCAGAGTTTTATAGTATATAACCACACATCTAATAATAGCGGACATCATCGTTTTCATCGTTTTCATCGCGGCCTTTATAAAGGAGACTACCTTTAATCATGTTTGTTTGCTTGTTTTGGAAAACCTTGCTAATATAATAATTATATTCGATCGCGATACAAAACCAAAAAATACGACAAACCAGAACGCGCGCGCGCGCGCGTCTAAAAACATGAACAACGAAGAATTATTCGTCCCAAAGAAAACTGATAAAGAAGAGGAATCTGATAAAGAAAAAAATCAAGTGCGCATATTGATCCCGATCGATATGGCCAGCTATAAACACGCTTTTGAGGCTGTTAAATTTTGTATACAAAACACCTGTCCAACGCCTTCTAAAAGCTGTGCGATACACTTCTTGACGATATTACCTAGGGATTACTTGAGTGAATATACCTCAGATATAAGTCAGAACGGATCAAAATGCATAAAAAACGAAGCAATTCTCGAGAAGTGGTTTAAATCGATATGTTTAGACAATGAAATCGCGTGTTCGTTTGAGGCATTAGAATTAGGGGGTAAAGTGAAGAGCTCTGAAATTGCAAATATCATAGTCGAGCGTACGGTTCGTTTTGGAGGAAACGTTTACACACTCATTGTTATGAACAAACATAATACAGCCCGTAACAATTTGAATATCGTCGAAGAGTTCTTTCTGGGATCTGTGTGCAAGGAAGTTTTAAGAAAATCGTGCGTCCCGGTTTGCATCGTTCCCACGTAGTAAAAACTTCGTAGTATCCTTCCGAAAGTAGAAGAAGAAGAAGAAGAAATAAGTGTAAGAGTAAGCGAGAGAGCATCGAGAATGAGTGTAAATATATAAAAGAGAGATTCAAACATAACATACATACAAGAGTATTACTATTTTCGTCGTTATGCAAAAATCGATCGTTTAATTGCGCCCCCATACACGCGCCTCCAACTCGGTGGTGTTTTCCATCTCGTTCCGTTTGGCGGCAATGTGATATTCGTGAAATTAATCGTCGACGACGATTCGTTTGTTTTTCCACCGCCATCTTTAATAATTTCTACATTTTTTTCAGCTACCATTGCTAATGCACGAGATGCCATTCTATCTGCATCTATGCTATTATCACCTTCAGAACATAACGCGATTATGAAATTTGCGGATAAAGATTGCTTAATGCTTTGATAAACAAACGTCCAAGGAGGAATGCGCTTGTGTTTCAAATCTTCTGGAATCTGTTCAAACTCAAATGCTTTCGGCAGCATCATCATTTCGTCGTCATCTTCGTCATTCGTAACATTGTTATTATTATCATTTGATGATGATGTTGGATAACTCTCCGTGATTATATTTGGCGTTTGTATCGTCCTCCATTTAGTGCCACCAATTTGACTATCATTCTCTCCAACCGTCGATGGTAACGATGCAAGTACTATGACTTTCTTAAAATTGTTCGTTTTTAACCAATAAATGACATCTTTAGCGAATTTTCGTTGACATCCCCTATTGACTTCTCCTCGCTGTTGACAAACAATGAGGCTTAAGTCTTCGTTTCCATAAATCTCTAAACTCGATGCGTTTTGATTTTGATGATCATTTTGATTATCATTTTGATTACAGTATGGATTAGATCCACAAATTGGTAGAACATCTGTGTGGAACAAGGCACCGATAGGTTTCATTTGCATATTATAAATCAATAAATCACAAGCGAGTTGACCGATATTCCCATGTGTAATTGTTGGGAACAAAACAGTGCTATTCTTGAACAAAACTGACTTTGATGAATTATTATTACTATTTGATATAATTGTTGTTGATGGTGATGATGATGATGGTGATGGTGATGGTGAGAATTCCATTATTATGATTATTCTATCTTTATTGCTTCTATGTAAATATACTTACTCCGTCTTTATTATTAGTTTGACGACAGACAAAACATAAATAATAATGACAAACTACAAAACTAGACCGCTCTCAAAATCAACAGACTGCTGACAGAGAAGAAGAAGAAGAATTTCAGCTTTCGCTCATTATAAATAATAATAATAATAATAATAACAATAATAACGAATAATGTTATTATCTTAGAAGAGAGAACGACGATTGAGAGAGTTATATACCGCCTATACTGTATATTTTTTTTTATAAACACGCGCGCTCATCACCTCCTGTGCCATCATATCAACTCGGCACAACACCAGTGGAAAAGAGAGAGCGGAGAGAGACGTCTCGTCTGTCTCTGTGTGTGTGTGTGTGTGTGTGTGTGTAGTAGTTTATAAGCATAAAGTATATAAGAGAGATCAAAATGTTGATGTTTAGAATAAAAGAACGAGAGCAAAGATCAATAATGACATCATCATCATCAAGAAAAAGAGGACGAGGAAACGTACGTTCTCGATCTCTTCAAATCATAGCAGCTGCTTATAATTTCCTACTACTGATTTCGGTGACACTACTAAATAGTTATATCACTCTTTCGAATAGTTTGAGTGTTAATAATAATAATAATAATAATAATAATAATAATAATAATGAAATACAAGAGGACGTTTATAATGCGAACGCTAACGACAGAGATGATGAAAGTAAAGTCGGGAATACCGAAAAAACTCCAATTCTATTAGTTCGAGGAGGAGGAGGAGCAGGAGTCTCCTCGTCGTCAGCGCAAGCAAAATTAAACACCAACGACGATGACGAAAACGACGACGATACTATAGTTCATACTATTAGCTCGCGCGAGGGAGGGGATTCTAAAATAACTACTGAACAAAAAACTGCCGCCGCAGCTGCCATCGCGTTGAAAGAGCAAGAGTATGTCAAACGACGTGCTAAGGTTTACGCTCGAGTAGAATTCACATCTCTCATTCTCGGCAAGTCGCCTTTGGAAGAGCACTTATGCGTGTATGACATAGAGAAAGAAGGAACTGTTAAAGAAAAGGAAGGAGAAGGAGAAGAAGAACAGACTGTAGCGCCTCTGTTAAAGAAGAGAGAAAAAGTTGAGCGAGAAGTCTTGCCATCTTTAAAGGCGTACAAGACATCCGTACAAGAACAGCTTCAACAGAAAAGAGCTTTGTCGGAGAAGAAGGTGGAAAAGAAGCCGAAAAAGGTGACGAAAGGCGAGAATGTGAGTGTCGTCGAACCTGCCGCTGCCGTCGACGCTGCTGCTGCTGCTTATAAAAAAGAAGAAAATAATAAGTCGACAACTGCACCGTTGGTGGAAGAACCAGTCGGTTTGGATGAAAAAGAAAAATCATCATCTCCGACGATGATGAGTAAATCATCTGACAACGGAAACAATGATTCACATGATTCTACGGATAGAAAAACTAGTAAAGGTATTGAGGAAGACCAGGAGAATCTAGCGAAGAAGAAGAAAATTGAAGCGGATTTGAAACACCACGCAGCTGTTCAAAATAATAATAAAGATGTCGCTCAACAACAGAAAGAACCAGTAGTGGTGGGCGTAGAAAAAACGAAGAATGCTGCTACTGGCGAATCTTTTGATGTTGATAGCGAAGAAACAACACTCTCCACTGCGAACAAAGATCTTAAAAATAAGAGTGCTGAAGATTTTGTCCTTGATATTGACAAAAAAGACGTAATAACGACGACGAATAAGAAAATAGACGAAGGCGAGGGCGATATTAACACGCAAGCAACTACCACTACGTTAGAAAAGAAAAAAGAAGGTCAAAACGGGAAATATGGTGATGAAGAAAAAGAAGATAATGGTGATGATGATGATGACGACGACGATGACGACGATGATGATGATGACGATATTGCAAATAAAATTATTCATCCTCAGCCAGTCACAAAGGAGGATCAAGAAAAGTATAATTTAGCATCAATCAAGAACGGGGCGAAGGTCATTGCGAGTAATAAAGAGGCAAAACATGCTTCCGCAATGCTTTCGGAAGATATGGATTCTTATTACATTTCTCCTTGCAACGCAGAAAGCAAATGGGTAACTATAGAACTCTCCGAGGAAGCAACTTTAACGCAAGTTATCGTCGCCGATTATGAATTTCATTCTTCGGGCATGCGTGAATTCGAAATTTGGGGAACCGACGGTCATCATAGCGATACTGACGGTTGGAAAAAGCTCTCAAAGTGCGAAGCTATGCGAACGAGGGAACCTCAAAAGTTTTCTATTCCTTCGAATGAATGGGTAAGATACGTCCAGCTTCGCTTTTTGCAGCATTTTGGTTCTCAACACTTTTGCACGGTTTCTCTTTTGCGCGTGCACGGGAAAGATGCAAAGGAAACCCTCAGAGAAGAAATGGAAAGATTGCAAGAAGAAGTGGAAGAAGTAGAACAATTGTTCCGCGAAACTGATGAGACAGAGGAGGCGGCGGCATTACATTTGAAGAAAGAATCGAAAAAAGTTGTTATTGATGATAAAGTGGAAAATGTAACCAATGATGATGATGATGATGATTTGACCATTCCTAGTACTCAAAGTGATAGTAAAGAGAAGGAATTGAGTCAAACTCTCTTAGTGAACGATGGCCACACGCAAAATAACGGCACGGCTACAAAATCAACCTCCTCATCTTCGACCAAGGTTGAAAAAGACTCATCGGCAAAGAACGCGACAACAACAATAAAAACAGCAGCAAAAACCAATAATGACAAACAAGAACAACACCAACAACAACAGCGAATTTTTTCTTTTAATGAAACTTTTTTTAATGACGAAGAAAAAGAAGTTGTTGATTATTTTGGTATTTTTAACGCTCATAGGGGTGGTGGTGTAGAGGGAGAAAACAAGACGGAGAAAAATTTGTCGTCGTCTACGGGGTTAGGTACTCTTGATTCCAATAATAAAAATAACACGTTGTCGTTAAACTCGTCTTCAAAGAATGCTTCTTCAACGAGCTCTAGTAGTAGTAGCGGTAGTGGTAATAAACCATCTTCTTCTTCGGCGAATCAAACAAAGTCTTCGGTTGATATTCCTGAAGCGGCGGTCGCTGCCGCGGCGGCGGGAGGGAAAGGCTCCGAAAATGTTTTCCGTAAGTTGGCGCAGAAAGTGAAAGATTTGGAACTCAATCAGTCCGTGCTTGATCGTTACATTGAAAGTTTGAATGAACGATATGCTGGCGCGTTAGATGAGCTAGGAAAAGAAATCGATGAAATTGCCTCTGTGGTGACAAATTCATCCAATGCGTTGAACGAAGCCGCTCGACGAATGGAAAAGTCTGCCTCAAAATGTGAGAAAGAAACGGAGAAACAAACAGACAGATTTACAAAGACTGAACACGCTTTGATGAGTGCGTTGAAAGAGTTTGAAAAGAGTCGAGTACAAGCGCGAAGGCGAGAAAATTTGATTCTTTCGTTTATGATTATCATTTTATCGGGCATGGTTTGGAATTCTCGATCTGTGTTTGTATTAGCGAAAAGGAAAGTAATTCGCGGCGCACATTCAGCAGAAGAGTTCGATGAACAAGCGCCGCAAAATAACAATGATAATAATAATAATAATAATAGTATTATTAGGAACCTTTCTTCCCCAGATTTCGCAACTGTTGCTTTTAGAGAGAGTTTATATTTTGAGTAGTGCGTAGACGTAGACGATATAATACCATAGAATGAAAAGTGTACATATAGATAATAAGAAACGAAACAATGTTGAAGTATATAATTATATGTTATTATTATTAGTATTAGATAGAGAACGCGTGTCTATTACATTTACAAAACCATCGCTGCTGCTTCGTCGTCTGTCGTTGTTGTTTTGCTCGTTGATTGTTTTTGTCCTAACGACAATAACAATTTCTTCGCTTTTGGTTTCGCAACATCTGAACAAGTCTCGCCATCTAAATCCTTTATCGTTACATCTGCACCATGTTCTATTAATATTTCAATACATTCGATCGAATCTTGGCAACACGCGTAGTGTAAAGCTGTATCGCCATCTTTGCACTTTAAGTTTATATAATCCTTAATTGATGACTGTTCGGGACATAAAGAGATTAGTCTTCTTAAGAACTCGGCTCTATCACTAAACGCGGCTTGCATGAACGCAGTCCATCCATTTTTGTTCCTTTCATCTATTATTGAAGTAGTAGTAGTCTTTCCTCCTTCTTTTATGTTCTGCTGTTCTGAACAACATAACTCGAACTCTTCTAAGTCTCCGTCTTCGATTGAACCGAATAAAGGAGTTTGCGAAGATATCTTCACTTTCGAAGATGACGAAGAAGATTTCTTCTTTTTACTATTACTGTTTGGTTTCTGAAATCCCATTAGATTATTATTTTATATATTACTAGATTAATTTTAGTCGCGCGTTCCCGTCGCCCGTGTTATGGCGGCGAATGGATTTGCTGCTGATGGGAAAAGAAAACGCGAAAGTTTGATGATACATTACAACATTTGGTGATTCGATTAATCAATATGTTGTACTAAAACTATCAAACTACTTACGAATATGAGAGATTTAAGAGAAAGAATAACTACTATATCTATTTATATATATATAGATATAGATATGTGTATATGTATATAGTTCTAATCATCTCTTTTCTTACTCGTCTTCTTCTTCGTCGTCGTCGTCCTACTACTACTACTACTACTACTACTTTTACAACTAATCGTCCTTATGAAGAGTAACGACGATGGACCGATGATTGTATTCGTGAGTTGTACGCTACAAACGGCTGACAAACAAACCCATGGAATGACACTGATTTGTCCTTGTTCGAATTCATTACCGAATGGAAACGCTAAAAATCTCCCTAAAGGCCATACCAACGCCTTCGGTACTTCGAACACTGGTTTTCCCTTTTGAAATGCGATGAACGAAATTGCTATGAATAACTTTACGTAGGAAAGGTAATGAGTGATTCTCATTTTGATCTTCATCTCTGGCGTTCGTTTCTCTATTAATTCTTTCTCTTTCTCTTTCAATTCTGTCTTTCGTTGATCTTTATTATTTGTATTTGTATTTGTAGTATTACTAAAATCATAGTCATCTACTGTTGCTGCTACAACATCATCATCATCGTCGTCGTCGTCGTCGTCGTCGTCGTCAGTTTGTGTCGTCGTTCTTTGTAATATCTCTATTCTTCTTTGTAACTTCCATAAAGCGTCAGCTCCTTTATATGATGATATGTAGAATCTCAAAACATCCAGAGATAGGAATAAGATGAAACAAGAGACGTGAATATTATTACTAATCATTATTATTATTATTATTATTATTATTATTATTATTATTTATTATTCTTTATTATTCTTTATTATTACTATTGATTATTATTATTATTGATTATTATTATTCTTTATTATTGACGATGATTGAAGCATATGGCGTATGGCCATACTACTTATAATAGACTGCTGTGGTGAGAGACGAGAGAGGTCTTCTGACATCTGATGCTCTGATGCTGTGCCTGCTTCTCAAAAAAAACGAGCCGCGGAGAATAATCTCCAAATCTATATATCAAAATTTCTTCGCGCGTTTAATTATTAGAGATAAGAGAGAGAGAGATTAAGAGAGAGAGAGATTAAGAGAGAGGAAAAAACAATCGAACAGAGACATTCATAAACATGTCTTCTTTGCCAAGAGAAGATAGTGCGATCGTATCGAACAGAACACAGACCACTACTGCTACAGCATATGGAACGACATCATCACCACAGAACACTGAGAGGACGACAACAACAACTTCAAATCAAAAAGATCCGTATACAATGAGAACGTCTTCACAATCTTTAAATGATGATAACGAAGACGACGATAATAGTAAAAAAACATTTCCTTTAAGACGAAGAAGGTTAACCGATCACTTATCGAAATGGAGATTAAACGCTCGGAAGAAACGTTCTGAACGTTCGATGTTAGAGAATTTCGTAATCGATTGGACATTGCCAATATTCACTTGCTACATCGGCCTATCGGTGTTCATTTTGATGACTGATAAGAACGAACCATCTTTCAATGGATCTTTCGTTAAATCGTTATACTTCGTATGTATTACGATCATGGCCATTGGATATGGTGATTTCTACCCGGTAAGCGATGGAGGTAAAATATACATCATGGTCTTAATATTCACCGGGATCGTGATAATCGCTTCAGTCTTTGATAGATTGACCATGTGGTTTTTATTCAAAGCTAAAGATGTGAGAAAGACTATTGAAGAGAAACGAGGAAGAGAAATTGAGGAAGATTTAGGGACGTTAAGGAATGCAATCGTTCAATCTCAAAAGAAAAAAGACGGCGACAATCATATGGAGCCAAACTTGCTCAAACGAGGCGACCTGGACCAAGCGAGATCGCAAGTGGAGGAAGATGTACAAAAGATGAGATCGCAATCGTTATGGTACGCGGTTGGAATGCTTTTTTTGGTTGTCGTCTTTGGAGCGGCTACGTTCCATTTCATTGAAGGACATACGTACTTGGATTCCGTGTATTGGGCCGTCGTTACCACGACGACTGTTGGGTACGGAGATATTTATCCAGTCACGGATGCTGGACGACTGTTCACGTGCGCATACGGTTTATGCTCAATCGGTTTAGTGACTTACTCTTTATCTTTAATTGCAAAGAATACGTTGTACCAAACGTTAGAGGATGCGGCGGCGTTGGAGACTTTTGAGCTCACGGCGCAAACGTTGATCGATATCGGTGGGAAGAAAGGATACGCGAGTGAATATGATTTTCTCGTGGCGATGTTATTAGCGGGTGGTAAAATAGATGCAAAAGATATAGATGAGATTAAGCAGAAGTTTATGCTCTTGGATGTTAACGGCGATAAACAACTGGATTACAGAGATTTATTGGGCGGTTCATCCTTTAAAGAAGATTTCGAACCCGAACGCGATTTGAAAGGAACGACGCCCGAGAGGAAAATGAGACAATAATATGAATTTATTATGACCATTAAAATTGTATTTGTATATCTTTACTACTACTACTTACAAGCAGTACGTATAGCCGTTATTTATATAAAAACGCAAATACTGAAATACTACCATCGGCAGTCAAAAACGTAATCGGTAATACTGCCTTACTGCTATAATAAAAAACACAAAACACAAGTTCGCGGCAAATATAGGAAGTATGCACGACTGTACGAACAATTCGTCGCATAGTAAAAAATTAGAGAGCATTAAAATCAAACTTAATAGTAATAGTAATAGTAATAATAGTTCTATTATTAAGGGTAATATATTATGTATCGACAGAAAGAACGACCTCGTCCTCGCTGGAACCGAAAATGGAGAAGTCTTCTTTAACGACTTACGGATGGTTACTAATAGTAATCAAAAGAATACGACTAATAATGATAATCAAAAGAATAATAATAATAATATGATTGTTTCACTATCTTCTAACATTAATAATAATAATAATAATGAAATTGGAGCCTGTTTATTTGAATGATTCTAATAATAATAATAATAATGATTATCGATACATATATTTCGCTCGAGGTCCTTCGTTAGAGAAGCACGATATGCGCAAAATAAGTTCTTCTTCTTCTTCTTCTTCTTCCTCGAAAACTGCTTCAACAACTTCGAAAATTAAACAGAGAACGTTCTTGGATGATATTAGCGCTTTAGCAATCGATCAAAAACAAGAACGAATGGCTATAGCGGATGATAGTGGAGATGTTACGGTCATTAGCTTACTTGTATTAGATACAACGAAGAAGAAGAACGAAGATGATACAGAAGATATAAATGCGAAAGAAAAAGAAGAGTTTGATCTCGTTCAAATTTTTAAAAACGCCCATGGAACGGAAACGAGCGGATGCGCAACCGCTGTGAGCTTTCGTGGGCATAAACCTGAAGAAGTCATCTCTGCCGGATATGATTTAACTGTGAAGAAATGGGATATCAATCGTAAAAACAAAGAAGTAAGCGCGTGGAAAATAAAAGAAGTACAATCGGCTAGGACTGAAATCGATAATAAAAATAAGAAGAATTATAACGTTTTAGATATGGCGTTTAACCCGCCATATATAAATTCCATGAAATGTTGGGACGAAAGATGGGCCGTTCATGAAAATGGCATGAAAAGGCTTTGTGTCGTTGCCAGAGGCGATGGCGTGGTTTCAGTTTTAGATTTAGATCGAAAAGATATTCCATCATCATCGCAACAAAAGAAAAAAGGAAACAAGAACAACGTTAATAACGGTGCAGGAGGTCAAACGCCCTTAAGAAATTTTTCAGCGATTCACCTGGGTGAAGCAATGAACGACGATGGGTCGCGTTTTGGGCACACGCATACGTGTTCGTACGCCGAATTTTTACCTCGATATTTTGGGAATAAGATTATATCTGGCGGTTTAGATGGGAAAATCATTCTATGGGATTGGACTCTCGAACTCGATGAGAGCGCTAGAAAGGTTTTGAACACCGGCGGCGTTTTAGAGACGATAGAGCATAAGAGGAAAGTGAATACTTTAAAAGCGAGTACGTTGGACGATATAATCGTCGTAGCTGATACATCGACTTATATTTCAGCTTATGTCTTAGATTAGATTAGATTATTTTATTTATTACATATGGAAATAGAGGTGTTGCGTCCTATGCACTTGCCTTTTCGCCTTGAAGGCCTCTCTTTTATTTTATATATTTTGCTGATGATGAATGCATCAGACTGTCAGATATGGACCTTTAGCCGCCACATCTTGCAAGGCCAGCCATCATCAGTTCCTCAAAAAACAAAGACAAGAATAAGATTATGATGATTATGATGATGATGCGGTAGAGTTTACAGTGAGAAATCGATCAAAGATTTCTATAATGCCCATCGGTTTGCAAGCCGAACGTGCTTCTCGTCGTCGTCGTTTGAGTAATAATAATAATAATAATAATAATAATAATAATAATAATAATAATGTAAACACTACTTTGAGTTTTAATAACAAGAAGAAGAACGAATCATCAACATCATCGTCAACATCTGTTGAAGAAATTATACGAATAATAGTGATAACAATAATCAATCAGAAGAAAGAGTGTTCGAAAGAAATTGAACGCATACTACTTTTGGTTTCAACAAATAATAATTATAATAATATTATTATTGAAGAAGAAGAAGAAGATGTAAATGATGACAGCGAATGCTTTATTTTAATCAAAGCACTTTCTGCTTTATATTGGTCATCTTCGCAGGCGCTTATGCTGAATGACGCGTGTGCAAGTGAACGTTTTAATTTTGAGGCGCTGCTACATGATTCCATCCTCGCAGGGCTCACTCGATTCTCCGAAAACACAAAACAATCATCATCAAAGGAGAAGAAGAAGAAGATTTCGATTATATTCTCGGAAGAAGCGAGAAAACATTTGAGTAACTTTTTCAATACAATGACAAGCGCTACTACGGACGTTGCTTTAGAATCAATCCAGGCAATATCAACGCTTCTATCGTTCTGCGCAGGAAAAGAACGAAGAACGTCGTCACAAACACAAAATGACGATACAATATTCAACATCACGCTCGTATCAAACGCAGATTTGATTCTAAAACAATGCAAATGGGTTTTTGAAACTGTAATAAGTGATATTAGCTGCGGGAAAAACGTATCAAACGTCACGGCATGTTCTGATGTTGGAACTCTGACGCAAAGAATGTTGCGAGATTACTGTCCGCGCGATAGTGATACTGTTATAAATAATGTATTATTACATACGCTTTTCGATGCTTTAGAAATCAATATTTTTGGAGGGACGTCAGTCGGTTCAGCTTTGGTAACGCACTTAGTAGCATCAAGTAACGACGGCGATGAAAATTTTCAAATAATGTCAGAAGGTTTTGGATTTAATCAAGAAAAGAGCGGCGAGGAACGGGAAAGTAATAAAATCTCTTTAGAGTTTCGAAAGCGCGTTGAAATGTTATCGAATCTTGCGCTCGCACATCTTATACGAGGAGTTGTTGCCGCTCTCACTCCGGAAGTGTTATTTTTGTCGACAACTCCTCTGCAGCTCGCTCGAGATGGATTCTTTCCAATTTTGCTGAATATTTTGGATCATTGCGAAGATCCACACGCAATATTTCACGCTGTAAATGCAATCACAACTTTATTAGAGAAGCTTACCGCTGCAGATTGTGTTCTCTTGAATAATAATAACATCAATGAAGAGGAGGAGTATGTAAGCATTCTTTCTTTAGACGATTCTTTTCTCCCAGTTTTGAAGCGCATATCGAATGCGTTACTTACTCGATGGGATGATATCAACATCACTGCATCAACAACGAGAGAAATTGCGAATGCATTTGACAAGCTTTGTGATTGTGCAATTGGCTCAAAATCTCGAGAGGAGAAAAATTACAACGAGCGAGGCATTCGTTGGGGTCTGGAAACTGCTCAAAATATTTTAAACGTCACTTTTGTGAACGCAGCAAATGGCGCAAAGAAATCAAGATTCAAACCACTTTCATCTCTAACCAAACGACTTGGGGCACACGCTATAATCAAAATGCGAGCGACGATCCTGATAGATATTTTAGAAGCTATGTCAAAGGATGATTCGCTCGGTCCAGCTGCGTCTTGGTTTCTTATTGAACTTTCGAAATCGTTTCATCGAACAGATGATAATTCGTCTTTTAAAAGTTGGTGGTTCGATGCGTTGATTCCATATTTACTTCAATTCGATGGAAAGAGACGGCGAAACGTCGCCACTCACGCTCTCCCTATTGCTTTTCAGGAAGAGTATGGTGGAGATTCAACTCTCGCCGCTGACTTGCTGACAAAAATTTGGGATTATGGCAACGACGACGCAAAGATTAGTTTACATCTCAAAGCGAGTGCAATTGTTACAGTCACTAGAGCAGCTCGAAACGCGCAACTTTGTGATCCAAATATATTTGGACGAATTCAAAGCCAAGTTGTTAAAAGCATCAATAACAAGAAAGAGCGGCGGAAGAACAAGAGAAAGGAACAACTGAAATTCGATAACAACGCGGTTGCCAAAGATACCGATGATGATGATATAAAATATTTTGATGTCCCGCACTCGATGATTGAAATAGCAGCTCTGAGTTCCTGTGTAATAGCTCGCACAGATGCGATGGAACTACTTTGCTGGGAAGGCAAAGGAAGCTCCCAAACGCTTCCAGGAGTTGATGAATTGAATCTTTTGAAGCGTATATTACCGCATCATATGCGAGGGTACGTTTTCGTTTTTTGTTTTCTCTATCGTGAAACGTTCATTTTATTTTATTTTACTTTATTCTCTCTCTCTTGATTCTCTTTGTCTCGAGCGCTGTGACGAAGAACTTTCCGTTAAGACGGCCGATTGACGAAATCTTTGGATTGCGTCTTCTCTGTGGCAACTTAACCTCCTACTCATTCTGAGCGCTCTTTTATTATTATTTATAAGATTATATTAGTGTTTGGATACTCTCGTGTACGTATAAAAACTAACCGTCTCTCGCTCAAAATTATATATATCCAAAATGAAATAGTGAAACTTCGGCGCAAATGAATTCGTTGCGAACTGCGATATCGCGTCTATTCGAAAGAATTAATTTTGGTTTAATTCGAAATAAATACAACGACGACGAGCACAAAAATAGATTAATAGAATTTACAAGATGGCTTTTGAAAAAAAGCGTACACGGCTTGTATCCATCTGCTCCGTACGAACGCAAGGCTACCGCGATTGAAATTTTAACTTGCGCTCGAAATGTAATGTTGTCGGTTGAAAAATCTTCTGCAGCAGCAGGGGTCGACGATGCATACGCAAAAGTAATTTCAGAAGAGCTTTTACATAATAAAGATACTATTGGAGTTTTACTCAAAGCCTCGATGGATTCCTGGGATAGACTGAGAAAGTCTGCCTTTGATTTATTGAGCGCTCTCCCGTCTCCTTTAACTGGCATCGAAACCAGCTCAGCGCTGTGCAAACATTTGACTTGGGCAAAGGCGATGATTCTATCGCCGATGGTGAAAGAATCAGACGCAGCCGCTTTACAAGTGCGTTTGTGGATACGCAAATATGTTTTAGAGTTGAATTGGAGCATTACACTTGTTCCTGAAGTATCAGTCGTTTCAATGATGACTGATGATCTCGGTATTGCTGATAAGAAATCTTCCGCGTCTTCCGCGATTTCTTTATTATTAGGTAAGTGCGAGAGAGATGTTTTTTCCGAGCGCAGCGCGTTTTGATTTTTTTTTACCAACCTTTGTAATGATGTGCTTTTTTTAAGAAAAGTTTTATTCAAGCGTAGTTCAGTGATGTCGACTACATTGCTAGTACTGTATGAGTGCGCTACCAATTTAGTGTGCTATGAAACTTTGCACGTCAGCCTGAGAACTACACTTGAATTTTTCTTCCTCTTATTTACGTTATAGCCTCTAGAGATGGCGGATTACTGCAACCCGCTCGCTCGTAATATTTATAAATTAACTTCTTCTCCTTCTTCTTCACAGAAACTTTGGCTGATTTCATAGAAGTGCAGTTGAACCAGGCAAGTAATGACGTCCTCGCTGCGTGTAAACAATCGCTAGCTCATGGACCTCTGCTCCTTACAAGGTGAGAATTTTTGTTTTCTTTTTCATATATTTTGCACTCCGCTCGCGGAAGTGAAGTACAACGAAATCAAAAAATAATATCTTAAGGAAATTCTACTGAACGGCGATGAAGAACCATAGCTCCCTCTCCTGTACTTATTTTGATGTCAAAGCTCGGCTGAATCGAACCATAATATACCCTGGCCAGGACTGAGCTGTTCAGTTTTGTTAAGTTTTTTAAAGATATTTTTTATGTTTGCACGAACGTTCTGGAACGTTTTTGTTTTACTCAACTCACTTTATATGTACTTTATTTCCCAAAACAATACAGGTATGCGCTAGATGAACTCGAGTTCAGCTCGATAAAGAAATCAGATAACGACAACGATATGAAGATAACGTTCGATAAACTTGTTGATTTGATTATTCGAGTCACTTTGCTGGCTCGCGAAAACATCTCAACGCCTCATATGCTAGGGGTCTCCGCTTCTGAAGTATCTAATCCAAATAATAGTTTCGCACACTGCATGTTAGGCGACGATGATGATAATGATGGTGATTATAATGACAGTTGTCTTTCTCCAGACGCGCAGACGATCGTTACTGCATCGTGGCTAACAATTAAAGAGGTTGGTTTAGTCGTGGGTACGCTTGCATCGAAAACAAAACAAACAGAATTTCTTTCCAATGAAGCCTTACAAAAGTTAGGAGCACATTTAATTTCGGTTATATTAGAAGTCAAACATGCCGGTGCTATCGATAAAACTCGAATTGGTCTCACTGCGTTGTGCGAGCGACTCCTTGATGATCGTAATATAACAAACATTAATACGCATCAGCCGGAGTCGGGAAAGAATCTTTCAGATTTACCTATGCATTGGCTTACTATTTTGATAAACCAAGAAATCGTAAATAAATCGAAATTGAGCGTTAAAGATCGCGTTCGACGTTCTGCTGGGATACCTTTCGCGTTTTTGGCTCTTCTACTTTCGGAGAAAAGTTCATCCATGCGACCGATGCTGAAATATGCAGTCACGGAGCTTTTTAAAGTGCTCGAAATGGACAAGAAAGATAATGACGAAGAGTTCTTCTCTACACAAATACACGCCTTTAACGTGCTTCGAGTTATATTTAAAGATCGCGAATTATCTCTCGAGACGAGTATTTATGCCGCAAAAGGGGTCGAGCTTTGTATAAATAAAATGAGTATAACGTCGCAGTGGGAAGTACGAAACGCGGCGACGCTCTGTTTCTCGTCGCTAGTCCAAAAATTAACCGGTATCGCAAACTCTGATAATTATTTGGAGAATAGTACTAGTGTAAAGTCTCAATCGAAAGCATTGCACGCGAACGATTTTTTTGCAAAGTATCCATCTTTGCATACGTTTTTCAATAGCGAACTAGAGCTTTCAGCGATGGATGAAAGAAATGAAACTTACGATGATGAACATCGCGAAACAGAGCTTCGCCCATCTTTGAATGCTATTTTGGCTATTTTAATACGCTTGAAGGTTAATATCAATAATGATATCAATATATCTTTGTTCGATCCTTCTATATTCGTTGATCATTTGGAAGCATGCTCGTCATCGAAGTATATGTCAATTCGGGATAGATGCGCGACTGCCATTGCAATCGTCGCACGACCATTTGAGCGTTCGCGTATAATAACACGCGCACTCGATGAAGCAACTTACTCGGAAGGATACTCAAATCGCTCTCACGGTTCGCTCTTGAGACTTTTACGTATTCTCGATATATTATTACTCGATGAAAATAGTAAAAATATGTGCAAAAAGGGAGGAAACGCGTCGTCCACGGTCACTTTGGAAATTATACAATGCGCCATGCGTGGACTTTTACAATCTTGTCATCTCTCGAAAGCTGATATGTATGGCGATGATAATGCGACAAAGGTACCAGCATTACTATCATCAACATGGCTCGAGTGCGCGATTATGACTCTCAAACTGAGCGGAATTGTGACGTGTAGCTCCTCGTCTCGTCAATCTGCGTTACCGTCTGCACTTCTTGAAGTTGTGGATTCAAATACTTCATCGATTGTAATGTGTAATTTCCTCAAAAAAAGACATATAAGTGAACCTGGATTGAGTGTTTTAGCATCTGTAATCGTAAGACGATTTGTTGATGAGAACATCGGAAGTGAGGAAGGCATGTGCTCGATATGCAAAATATTGACTGAAAATGACTATTTACCTTATGAAGCGAAAGATGCACTCCTTGACGCTCTTCTTAGTTATGCATTTTCAGACACGCGTGTCATTGCGAAGAACATCACATTACTTTACACGACAGTCTGGTCATACATATTTCATGAATTTGATCGTGATATGCTTGGTGGATGTGATTGTTCGCATATATCTCTAAAACTCGCCTTGCGGCTTTTAGGGCGTTTAATCAAGATCAATTATTTAAACATAGATTATGGATTACTGACGATGACGACAACACGAAAAACAACAACAAACGAAGAGTTACAAATGCTTTGCAATTTATCCACCAAAGATATTCAACGTAACGAAGAATGTCGAGTTGAGGCGATGAGAACGTGGGGCGTCGCAATATCTGTCCAAATGAAAAAATCGTCTGCGGCAAGGGAGGAAACGTTGTACGCTAACATTTGCGAGTTTATAAAAATGCTCGACTTTGCAACTTTAGATTGGGAATCGGCATCTGCAGATGTTCGCAGTGCAGTGGCCGATGCTTTAAGTTACTCTGAACTTTTAACTAATATATTGCGAGAGCATGATGACGATGATGAAGATCAACCACGGCCGGCGGTATTTGCTTACACTCATATTTGGGTATCATTATTACCGATAACTTTGAGACTATTAGAGGATGAAGATGAAGACGTTCGCATATCTGCGTGCAGAGCTGTCATCTCTGCAATTGATAGTAAATCATTAACAACATCATTAACTGTATACGAATTACCGCAAACGGAGTATGTTTTAAATCGTTTTTTTTCTGCAGTTCTGAAAAATACCAGAACAACGAAATCAGCCTCGTCGTCGGTGGCGAGCTTTTTCGCGAAGCTTTTGGAAGAAGTTTGCGAGAGCTCTAATACTAATATGACAACTTCGTTATTGTTTTTGCAGATGAAATACAAAAAGAGCGACAATAACAACAACAACACCAAGAGCAGCAAGCAGCAAAAACTATTTGACAAGGAGGAACATCCGAGAAAGGAAAAGATGCTCCTGGCACAAATGGCAATGCAAGCAATTTATGAAGACAACAATATACCATTCATCTCTAGTGCGTTGAAGGAGGTGGGTATTTCGTACGAAGGATGCGTCCGAAATCTCGAGCGCTTTTGCAATACAATGAAGAGTGAGAACGTCAATGTTATTACTTGCGTGAATGAAGACGCCGATGCGTTTCTGTATGTAACGCTGAATTTTATTGCCGTCTGGATGTTATCGTCGGCGGCGGCGGCGGCGGCGGCGGATTCGTCAACTGCAGCAGTAGTGAAAGAATCATTCTCAAAGATTTGTAGTGAGTTTATCAACTGTCGCTGTGATGATTTCGTGCACCCTTCGCTTCGGCAAGTAGTCACGCTTAGTGCCCAAATGGTGGCGAGCGATGAAGACCGAAAAAGTGAAGACTCTTCTTCTCCCTGTTTCTTATTAGTGTAGCGATAGGTACATGTACGTAGTGTATTAGTATTAATACAATTTGTATTTATATGATATACTTGTATGTATATAAAAAATAGATCATGCTGCGTCGAACGAAAGTTTTATGAAGTGTCATCAAAGGGCACCTTTAAAAAGGACCTTTTTCGACACAACACTGTAATAACACGAATAAGGACTCACAAAAAAAACATACTACGTAACAAGGTATACCAAAACCATACCAGTAGTGTATTAAAATATTATATTATCATTATTATCATTATAAACAAAGTAGTAGTACTGTTAGTATATAGTATTCTATTATTCTATTGTTCTATTATTCTATTATCATGCGAAACTCAAACTGTGATGATGATGACGATTTCTTCATGCGTGAGAGCTTCAAGACGATCGATACGGACAGATCTGGCTTAATAACACCTCACGAACTACAAAGGGCTTTAGGAGAGCATGGGAAGTTGTTGTTTTCGTTACAAACGATCGCTTTGATGGTGAAAATGCATTCGATAAGGAACCAAGGCGATCTCGACCTCGAGGAATATAAACAGCTCTCACGATTTTTACATCAAACACAGAACGTATTCGCTAAATATTCTTCAAAGAATTCGCAGAATAATAAGTTACGAAAATGTGATGTGTTCAAAGCGCTAACAGAAAGCGGGTTCCGAATGTTAGACGTGAGAGCTGTGGAAGAAGCGTGCAAAACATTCGATCCTTCCAGGGAAAACGTGCTAGGCGTGGACCAATACGTAGCTCTCGTCTTGTTTCTCATGTCAGCAAAAAAGGTTTTTAATCAATTCGATGTCGAGAAGAAAGATTCTGTTACGTTAGACTTGAATCAATTCATATTCGCATCGAGTCGAACGCGGTAGTATTATTATGTAGTCATTAATAGTATTCTCGTGTGTACTAGTATTATGTATGTTGTAGTATATATTATATTCTTTATATTTATATTCTTATTATTCTTATTATTCTTATTATTTAATCATAGTATGCTTTATTGTTCGCTCTCGCATTCAATACAGTACGTACCGTACCGAAAACTTTCATTCCCTGTTCGTCAAGATCTCGACTCGATGATCTCGACGAAGCAGCAGCAGGAAGTTTAGTTTACCTACTTGTGCGTAGATATTTATTTATTTTTGTTATTATTATTATTATTATTATTTAATAACGCCTTGTTTCCACCAATGATCAGTAGCCATACGTAATAGATTGATACTATGCCCCCGGTCCACGTTAATAATCCGGCTGGGAAGAACGCGCCTCCGCGTAAGATATATTTAGGAGCCATTATGCCCAAAACTTGCGCGGTTACAATCAACGAAATGAACGTATATTTTCGTGTATGGTCGTTCTCTTTCCATTTCTGTAGACTCTTCGCCCCCGATATTGAGAGCAAGATGGCTAAGATTAAGCCCGATATGAGCGAAGGTATTGAGCGTTTCAAGATGTACCCACTGATTCCCGATCCTCCAACGATCATTGCCCAAGGGAACGTTACGCAAAAATCGTACATCTTATTGATTTCTTTTTCTTTCTTCTTCTTACTATTATTATTATCAGAAGAAGCAGCAGTAGCGCGAGTTATTATTAATGATGAATGTTTCGCTCGTGTCGAAGAAGAACAAGAAGAATAATGGTTATTATTATTATTATTATTCTCTGTTCTTCTTATTATAGTCGTCGATGAAGAACAAAATCGACGTTGTTGTTGTTGTTGTTGTTGTTGTTGTTGTTGTGATGAAGTAGTTATTGATGAAGCAATAATAAACCTATTTTTTCTATCACTACTTCTTTTATTGTTAAGTAATATTTTCGAAGAAGAAGAAGAAAAAGAACTATAAGAGTACGCTTGTGTATACATTCATGTATATTTATATGTTTTTATGTTCTATTCGCGCTCGCGAACGCAACAACGCGGACTATTTAATAATAAAGATTTGAAGCAAACCCCTAATGCTAATGCACTGAAGAACCGTTATTTTGAAACTTTGAACTTTACCCTGTGCCTGTGTGATGTCAACTGACACCGCTGCTGACCGGCTGATAACTCGACAGTGCTTGCTGCTTATTGTTCAATTGTTGTCACTGCATGAATAGGACCGGAAATGAAGACGGGTACAATATTGTTATAATACATGTTTGGACAACGCATACATAGTAATGAGTCAACAACAACATCAACATCATCATCAACAACAATCAATTTAATCATAACTGGTTCATCCATAGTTCTATCTTTATACTACATTCAAAGAATACTATCAGTAACGAAAACATCACAGTCATCAACAAATTACTCTGAACAAGCAGCAACGACGAACACTAATAATACGAATAATAATATGAATGATACGAATAAACTAATGAGAAGAAGAAAAATACATAAATCTGTTTTAGATCAAATTGGAAACACCCCTTTAATGAAAATAGAATCGTTATCAAAATTAACTGGATGTACTATTTTCATTAAATGCGAGTATTTGAACCCAGGAGGGTCAGTCAAAGACAGAGTAGCTTTACAAATCATTAAAGAAGCGATTGAGAGAAAAAAACTAAACGCGAACGGGTTAATCACAGAAGGCACGGCTGGATCTACTGGTGTATCGTTAGCCATGGTCGCATCTGTTCTAGGCTTAAATTGCCACGTTGTAATGCCAGACGACGCGGCTATGGAGAAATCTGCGCAAGTCATCGCATACGGAGCAACGGTCGAACGCGTGAGACCTGTATCCATTACAAACGAAGAACATTTCGTGAACATTGCAAAGAATAGAGCGGAAGAGATGAACAAATTGAATGGAGAAGGTGCTGGGTATTTCGCAGATCAGTTTGAAAATTTAGCCAATTTTAGAGCGCATTATAACGGGACGGGGAAAGAAATTTATGAGCAAACGTTCGATGAAAAAGGTGGTGGAAATATCTTGGACGCTTTCATTTGCGCTTCTGGTACTGGAGGTACCTTAGCTGGCTGCGCTGCTTATTTACAAAAAATGAATCCTAGAATTAAATGTTACGCTGCAGATCCGCAAGGGTCTGGAATATATAACAAAGTCACCAGAGGCGTCATGTTTTCAACAGTCGAGCGCGAAGGAACGAGGAAAAGAAACCCTTACGATACTATAACAGAAGGCGTTGGCATAAACAGAATAACAAAAAATAACGCTTTAGTTTTAGAACCCGAAATAGCAAAAGCAAAGCTATCTGGTGCTTATCAAGTCACGGATGCTCAAGCAGTAGCAATGTCCAGATGGTTATGTGCTCGCGATGGGGTTTTTCTTGGAAGTTCGAGTGCCGTAAATTTATGCGCAGCGGTGATGTTGGCGAAAGATTTAGGTGAAGGAAAAGTGATTTGTACAATAGCTTGCGATAGTGGATCGAGGCATTTATCAAAGTTTTGGAACTCGTCAGTACTATCAAAGCACGAAGGTTTAACGGCCGCGGCACAGTTCGGAGCCGATTTAGACTTACTGCCTTCAGAGTTTTTAGAAAATTTGTTGGCAAACAAGTGCTATATTTTCTCAACCGATGCTTTTACATCGAGTCCAATGCTCTTAAAAGCGAAGAGGTTATTTCTGGACAAGAGAGAGAAATTTGAGGAAGCAGAGGAGGAATTTCTTGTGTACTAATATATTTTTTATCTCATTGGTTCTTCGGTTGTCGCGAAACAGAGTGATTATTATTCGTGTTATTGGTCTTCTCCACAAAAACCTGCTCTCATCATATTCATAGCAATACGCGTTTCAGCAAGGTTTATTATTATTATTATTATTATTATTATTATT
>Ga0115001_10000956_pt1 | contig 21984 bp, 14 predicted proteins | sample ArcticOcean_MG_C_12_FD_89869 | JGI IMG/M metagenome (GOLD analysis project Ga0115001, IMG submission 89869) | Marine microbial communities from western Arctic Ocean - ArcticOcean_MG_CB8_130 | ecosystem: Environmental > Aquatic > Marine > Oceanic | place: Arctic Ocean: Canada Basin | collected... | reverse complement strand
TAATAATAATAATAATAATAATAATAATAATAATAATAATAATAATAATAATAATAATAATAATAATAATAATAATAATAATGAAGAAGATAAAAATATAAAGAAAGAGCAGAAAAAGGACGAGAAAAAAGTATTAGACATGCCGTTCGCAGTGCACGCCACGTATACGTTTGATGGTAGTACTGGCGACGCAAAAAAATGGCGATTCATGGAAGCCGGACTTTGGCGCGTTCCCGAAACGTCGCCGTCTTCGAGCGCGAAAAATAATAACGAGGAAGAGAAGTTCGTCACATTTGATGCTTCTGCGCATTTATGGGATGATGACGCGATTGACGATCATGGTGGTATTACGTCGCACGATACGCCTTCAATTACTGACCATCTCGTCGCCGGATCGGGACATATCAAAGCGTTGAGTAATGCGATTGCAATCGCCGCGTCGCTGAAACGCACTCTTTTGATTCCACCAATGCCCTGTTGGTGTGATAAAGTCTGGGGCGGTCACGATAATATTTTCACTTTTCATTGTCATTATCCAGGCAGTCGCGATAGTAATCACATTCCTGGGTTTTGTCCATTAGACCATTTCATTTCGCCATCGACGTTGGTTAAACAGGCGAAAGCGCTCGGTGTTAAAATTATCCCTCTCGGCGCGGCTCCAGCGACAATCAAATCAATGAAGAACGACTTTCCAATCTTGACAGTTGGAGCCGAAGAACAATTACGAAAGAGCGAGTTCAACATCCCAACGCATGCGACTGAAGCGGAAATCGCAAAGTTATCAAACGTTCTGCCATCGATCGTGAAACTCGAAACCACTCGAGACGCTTTTGGCGGTTTCGTTGACGATTCTAAAACGAGAGAGTTCGAGAAGAAAGTCATGAAAGATGGTTTAAAACCCGAACAATGGTGTTCTGAGTGTCACCCTCAAGGCTGCAAAAACTTGATTCCATCTGGAACGATCGCTAAAGGGTTCTTAAGACCAGTGCGGCAAGTCCACGACCAATTCTGCGCCACTTTCGACGAAGCCGGGCGCTTTCACGATGTACTTTCGCACGATAACAAATAAACAATAACGAAGAAATGAAGAAAGAGAGTAGAAGAAAGTACTAGTTTGTTTGCATAGATGATTGTAATTACTCATGTGTAAGATTACAATCAAATCTTCGGTGAAATCTCTCTCTTCCCTCTCTTTCTTTGTCAAGCGTGGTGAGATTCTCACGTCATGTTTTTTCTGTGTTTTGGACACAAATCTTCAATCTATTACTACATTTACTTCGCCGGCGCAGCTTTCGATGACGAACCGAACAAAGACCCAAACACCGATCCTTTCTCGCATTTGCATCGGTCCTCAATTTTCACACCAGCTAACGCGGTTTCGATGTGCATGCCGCAACCGGCCCTGTTTTTCACAATCGAGAGAGGGAGAATTTTAGTATATATTATTTAATGAAATTGGAAAAAGAATTCGTACGATTTGATTTTATCGAAGAAGAAGAAGAAGAAGAAGAAGAATATGATGATTAAGAGAGAGTAAGAGAGAGAAATTGAAACGTACCAAGTAGGTTTATCGCATTTATCGCATTGAACTCGTCGACACATTTTTTATTACAGTAATAATATAATGAACTTTTTTTGATATGCAATAAAAAATGAAGCGAAGACCGTCTGACCGTCAAAGACCCCCGCCGGTTCTTAACTGTATTTTGTACGTATAGCTACGAGTATAATATAGAATTATAGATAGTCTGCGAGTCTGCGAGAGCGCGCGCGTGCGAATGAATAGATTACAAATACTACTAAATATACCAGAACGTTCTGGTATTGGTGGCCTCGCTCACAGGATCAAATGAAACCGAACATCTTCTTCTTTTCCTTCGGCGGTAAGCGCTTCCCGTCGCTCGCTAAGAATCGTTCGACCATGCCGTGTAAGATATACTCAATAGCTTCTTCCTCTTGCTTCTCGTTCAGTAAAGGAATATCTATTTTCTCGTTCATTTTCTTCGCCGTGCTCTTTATCCAAAGATCTAGTTGCGTTTCGCCCATATCACTCACACCTTCGAAGAATATCGAATGTCCAACCTTCTCGAATTGACGCTCGATGGCGTCCGCGATTACGTCGACTATTTTCATGAACAAAACTTGCTCGGCGGCTTCGTTCAGTATCGGTATATCTAAAACTGCGTTCAGGAAAGAAGCGAAAACGATTCTTTGCGGTTTACTGATTACATGAAACGGAAGTTTCAACTCGTTCGTTTCCGAGCATAAGCGCACGATGTCTTTCTTATGCATTCTCAATAACTCCTTCTTCGATTTCCCTAGTTTCTTCGCTCGCTCGATCGCTTCGTGGCCATCTTTAGACCTTAAATAGTTCTCGACTATCTCTTCTTCTTTCGTTTTGAATACTCCGGCTCGAACAAATACGGTTCTTCTTCTTCTTCTGAGCATCATCAGGTGTTTCGTTCTCGTCATCGCAGTCGTTGAAGATATCCTCGAACAGCAGAGCTCCATCGCTCTCATCGGGCAAAACGAACAAACGAGGTCTTTGTCGAAGTCTCGTCAGTTATTTCTCTCTCGCAAAGTCTCGTCAGTCAGTCAATAATTCGTGGTGTTTTTGATACGTATCTTTTATGCGACGTAGTGTGTGCTGATGACTAGATATTCTCGAACAGCATCAGAGCTCCCTCGATTGTTCTGCAGGAAAAGTACGAACAAAAGACGACGACGACGACGAAGAAGACATCAGGAAGAAGAAGCAGAAGAAGACGGAAGAAGCAGAAGATGCAAAAGGTAACGCATGGCTTAAAAGCGTGCGAATATGTTTGAGTAGTCCGCGTGCACAAGCTCGATTTTCGTTTCGAGATCAGGTTGAAACCTTGGACAATAGAAGATTTTAAATGGCCGCCAAAGTCCAACAGAATTTAAATATCCAAACTTCTTTTTGCACAATAAACAATAGTAGTAAAATACATATATATTCAATACGAATAAAAATAATAATGAACAGTGATGACGTCGTCGCTTTAGATGATCACGACTGCGATCAGGATGGCGATCGCGATGAAGAGAAGATCGAGAACGAGCGATCGTCGATTCGATCGAACGCGTCGATGATGGGTTCCATGAATAAAGAAGTAGAACGAAAAGTTTGTTTAGGTGATCAACGGAAACAAAAACAACGAGGGAACGCGAACGAGTGCGAACGAGGCATCGTCTTGCAAAGGAAATTTACTGCGGATAGTTTAGATTTAGAGAACAGTAACAGTCGTTCGTCGTCAGAGGTTGACGCGGTCGACTGCGAGAACAGTAATCGCGGTACTAGTACTGACAGAGACGAAGAAGGTGAAGGAGAGGGAGGAGAAGAAGAAGAGAAAATTTATTACAGAGCCGTGACGAAAATCGAGAAGAAGAATTTAAGGAAGGAAAGGAGCGCTATGAACGATTTGAAGTCCATCGCGAATTACAACAACAACAACAACAACAACATCATTAGTAACAACGTTCGTGATAATTTGCTGAACGCGGTTATATTGTTAGACATGGATGTTCGCCAAAGCTCTCCTCCTTTTTCTTTTTCTTTTTCTTCTTCTTCGGAAAAAACTAAGGGTCAGCTAAGTCCTCGTACGACGACACCTATTAAAAGTTTACGAGATTTAGTCGAATCGGCAATTGAAAGATCGAGAGATTACTTTGTTCATTGCGAGACAGATGAGGAATGGTCGCGTGTTTGTAAAGCGCTGAGTTCTTCGATCTTTTTAGAAGATTCAAACGACTGCGTCGTCACGTCTTCGGTTCAAGCCAATAATAATGTTCTTATTATACCAATTAACGCGAAAGATTGCGTATTAAAGTCAGCGAGATTGGTCATCATCGCGAGAGCGAAGACGTTTGTGTTATCGTCTTTTTCGCCGAAACAATCGTTTTCTAAAGAAGAGAGCTGTATGCATAAGTTCGTTGTCTTGTGTATTTCCGATGCTTTTAGATTGCACAAACAGACCAAGAACTCACATGCGACTGCGGGAACCATCGCAACGCTCTTCATCTCTACGAAATTCTATATTCAAGCGCTCGCATCGAAATCAGTCGACGAATTTCAGCAAGCTATGCGTAGTTTTATTCAGAGGAATGAAGAAGGCAACGGTAAAGGTGGTAATATCAGAAGAAAGTTTTCATATCTCGAAGAAACGACCGATATCGAAGATAACGACGCAAGACTACGATGTTGCCGGTCTTCACTTTTCTTCGCTGGTATTTTGCATGATTTTAATCGCGTAGTAATAAAACGCTATTTGAGCGACTTCACGGACGCTTTTGTCGATCGAAAAACATTCGTTAGAGCTTGTCACACGATAATTTGGCTCTTTTTTAATACGACAGTTCCATGCCTAGCCGTTGGATTGGTGTTTACGATCGATTCAGAGGAAAGGGTTGGAGTAGAAAAGTTCTTGACTTCGGAAGCGCTGGCGAACCTAGCGTTTTCGCTCGTTGGAGGTCAAAGCGCTCTCGTGTTCAGAGTAACGGGACCAACGCTCGCTTTCATGCAGGTGATCCGAATAACGGCTTTTCGTTTAAACGCACCGTTAGAAACGTTCTATTCCATCGTTGCACTCGTGTCGGGATTGGTATCGATGCTTTTCGCTTCATTTGGAGGGGCTTCTACGATCAAATACGTCGGCTTATTTTTTGCCGAGATTATGCGTATGTTTGTTGCGATCATTTTTGTTTTCTCTTCCATTTCTGCAATACGTAATAAAGGAGTTAAAACTGCAGATACGGTCGCAGAGTTCTTAAAATATTTCATCTTGCACATCGGAACATTTGCTCTCAGCAGAAAAATCAAATCACTCAAAGATAGTCCTTTTCTTAAATCAAGGATACGCAGAATTATTGGCGACTTAGCTCCAGCGATTGGTTTGATTGTGTTTACGGGCGTGAGCTATATAGCCAAAGACGTTCCCGTCGATCGAGTGCATGACGAACAGTATAAAATGTCGGGCACAATGTGGCCTGATTACAACCCGTTAAAATACGCGGACGAAATTATGAGCGGAAAAAGTATTGCTATCGCAATATTTTGCGGCGTATCGTTGAGCATACAAATATTTCTTGAAGGGCAAATTTCAGCCGTGTTATCAGCGCGTCCGGAGAACAAATTGAAAAAGGGCAAATCGTATCACTACGACTACTTCGTCGTCGGGTTTATCAACGCGCTTCAAGGTTTGTTTGGACTTCCAATCGCGCTTCCTTCGCTTCCTCACTCGCCCATGCACGCACGGATATCTTCCGAGGTCGTCGAATACGAAGAGGACTACGTTTCAAAGACGCACGTTGTTCGTGCGACTGAGATTGGACGGTTCACGAACATATGTGCGAGTATTTTGCGTTTATTCTCACTAGGTCTGTTTCGGAACGCGTTATACGGCGATATTCCAGTGCCCGTTGTCAGCGGTTTTTTGCTCTTTATGGGCTATACGGCTTTGGAAGAGAACGATATTTGGAAGCGTTTTCTTCTTATGTTTACGCAACGCGAGCAAATAAATCACAGGCAAGAAGAACGTTTCCGATTCGTGCGTTTGGGTGTCATCAACGCGTATACGATTACGCAAATTTTCTGCTTTGCACTCGTTTTCACGATCAGTCGAAGCTATGACTTTGATAAAAACAGAACTTTACCAGTTGCGACGTTCTATCCGTTCGTATTTCTATTCGTAATAGGTTTTGCTACTTTTATATTACCGATGGTTTTTGCAGAGAGTGATTTGCGAATATTGACCAAAGTTAGTAGTAAAAGATTATACTCTCAATTGTTTTGCTAATTTATTTAGTAATACTGTTTTTAATTCCTATTATCTAGCTGATCCGATGTATGATTTTGCCTTTTTCTTTCGAATCCGTCGTTGTTTGCATAACAGGACTGAAAAAAACTCCCGTGCACTTCTTACCGTCGATTACCAGCTCGGCAAAATATCCCGAATCGAAATTGCCCGTGATTGTGCTTTTGGAAGCATCAATGCGCCCACCGACGAGTGCAACGGCACGAGGAACTTTCGTCGCAGAAGAAGTTTTCAACTTTTTAATTGCCATCGTCGTCGTCTGCTTATTCGCCGCTTGCCGATCATCCAAGATCTTTTGGATCTTCTCGTGATCTCCTAAATCCATAAATTTTGCCACGCTATCAAACATATCTGATTTTTCTTTGTCCCATACTGCTCTATCTTGCTTCAATTCTTTTAACGCGTCTTCTGACAATTTAAGACAACTTGCAAACGTCTTCAATGCGTTTTCTTCCGTCAAAGGTTCAGTCAATTTCAATCCCGCGGTGATCTGCGCCTCTCTTTTCTTACCCGCCATGTCCAGAATTTTCTTAAATGCTTCTTCGTCTTCATCTTCATCTTTGTCGTTGTCACTGGACCTTTGCGGCGAATCTTTTGCCAGCTCAGCAGTTGGTTTTCCATCTTCGATAATTTTCCTCTTCTTGGGCGGCATATTCTTTTCGTAATCACTAGCGGGAGCGGGTAAAATTTCTTTTCCTCCAGCAGTTGCGCCGGCACCGCCGCTGCCTCCTATTTCGCCACCACTTCCAGCTGAAGCGACTTTCATTTGAGATGAACTCGATCGGCCAAGTTTTGATGGTTGCTTTTTCAACTTTTTCTTTCGATCATTCACTGCATTGAGCACTTCTTTATCTTCTTCTTCATCATCGGAAGGTGCCATGCGCACGCCTGGAACCAGAACTTCTTCTCTATTCGCGCGCGGACTCAAAGTTGGAAGATCGCCACCACCGTGGGAATGACTCTGTTGAAGCTTCAACGCTGGAAGTGTTTTCTTTGGCAGTACAGCTGCTTTTGCTGTCAACACCTGCTCAACACCACTCAACACCTGCTGACCTGCTTTCTTAGCGAACGGCGCAGAAAACTTCTCAATGACATCATCCGTGAGTTTGATATTCCTTGGATTTTTTGAGCACTTCTCTACATGCTTAGCGCAAGTTTGATTTCTCGTCTTTCCTTGAAACGTTTCGTTACAGTATTCGCACGTTGCCGCTGGCGCTGCCGGTACAGGAGCAGACCGACCGTCGATTTTGAATCCATGACTGCCTTTGACTGGTTCGAAAGCAGATCTAATGCCAGCTCGCGGTGTATCTTGAGTCGTAGTGTTGGAGGTTGCTTTTGTCTTGTTTGTTGAAGCCTTTTTTTGTGTTTCAGTATCCTCATTATTATTCGTTTTTGTCACAGGCGCTATCTCTTTTTGACCGATTTTAATCTCTTTCTTTGCGCTCGTCGTCGTTTTGATCTTATTCTTAACCTCGTCTTCTCTCCTTCCCCAATACGCAAATCCTTTCAAAGGAAGTATATCGCTAAAACAATCCTCTTGCCTATCTTCGTCGTCGGAGTGTCCAGGGATCTCCCATAGCACTGGATTCGTGAGAGGGTTATCGTATCGTCTACCAGCGGCGGTGAGAAACGCCGCACCGGTGTTTGACGTTGTTAATGAGTGTACGTAGACTTTTTCCTTCTTCGTTCGCGATTTCTTCTTAGACAACGAATTGTTTGTTTCTTCGACCCAAATTTCCTTGGCCGTTTCCTTTTCATCCTCGAATACTCCTCCTATGCGAAAGACGCCAGATCTCGCGCAGACAAGTGTGGCGCCATAAAAACCTACGTTTGGCGACATACTAGGTATTAATCTCGCCCAAATTTTTAACTCGAACGAAAATACCCACACTTCCTTGAGATATGTACCTTGCTCGTCTCTTCCACCGGCAACGAGCATACCGTCGCCGTCTGGTAGGGCAGTCGCACTATGGAATGCCCTTGGCGAAGGCCACTCTCCTTCTGTTTCCGTGGGTAAGATTTCTTTCCATCGCGGGGTTTCATCTCTTGCATCGTACATCCAGATATCGCCGAGATATTGATCGCTCGAATTAATGCCACCAAAAAGAACAGCGACGTCGTCGATGGCCGAAACCAAACTTGCAAAGGCTCGAGCAGGAGGTAACTTTTTCGTTGATTTTTGCGTCGTATTCGCGGTCCAAGTTTTCGCTTCAAAATCGAAAACGTTTGTTTCGTTTGTAAACGCGGCGAGCTTTTTATTATCCAATTCATCTTTTTCGGCATTTTTTCCAACACTCTTTGGCTTTTTTAACGTTGGATCCAAATATTTCTTCACACCACCAAACTGAAGAACCTTCGTATCGCTTATGAATGTAGACGACGCTCCAAACCTATCTTCTGGCACATATGCATTAGCACCATTACTTTTATTTTGGACGTCCAAAATGTTCCATTTCTTCAAAGCGTAATCGTACGTCCTCGTAACCATAAGTCTTTCCTCGACTGTTTTCGCTTCTCCCTCCTCTGCGCCTCCAGAAAGAAACGTCAACACGTCGTCGTAGTTACTATACTTATTCTTCTTCGCCGGCGTGTTATTAGTCCGATGATTAGACGTAGCAGTATCGTCGCCAATATTTAAACTCCTATTCTTCTGTCTCGCGCAGAACGACGGAAACGTATCAGGGTTCGGCGCATTCATAACCTCAAACTTAACACGTTCGAACATCCCTGCGGTTAAATCTACCGCGACCATTACTCTTCTCTGTTCGTCGTCTTCGCCGCATCCGCCCCACGTATATAAACACCCGTCGTTCTCTGAATACCAAGCTATTGGCATTTCTGTGCCTATTTTCTCTGGTAAAGCACAGTCGAACCATCTGACGGTTTCCTCGGTTTCTTCCTCGCGTTCTCCTTCATGTTCTGTTATTTGCGACGTCTCCATCATCACCGATTGTATTAATTGTATTACTACTATTATTCCCTCTCTCTCTCTTTCGGCACAAAAAAGTCGATTCGATTCGATTCGATTCAATCTTCTTCTTCGGTTTTGAATATAATTCGGTGGTTTCTTTAGTATGGGAAACCTTAAGATTTATATCGCGCGCACTAAAAAGATCCGACGGATGCTACGGCAAAGATATCTATCAACAGCTACAGCAAACGCGTGCGTATTACTGCACAATGCTCTCTCTTTACCTTTAATCGAAGTAATATGTGTGTATATATATATTCTAGATATTAAGAAAAAGTGACGCGCATATATATCCGATCGGCATTGGATTATAAAAAGTTTTGGCGAAAAAGTTTTGGAAAAACGGACCATTTCTTGATTGGCCACACACTTTTGCGCGCGCAGAGGCTTACAGTAAACATCAAAACAGAACCGCGACTCGAAGAAGGTCTCTGAGTGTGTTCGTTTTTGATTCCAGGATGGAACCGTGAATACGTTCACGACGCGAGCATATATCATCAAAATTTCCAGGCTTGAGCCGTGCAGTGTATGCATCGCGAGAGAACTCGCGTCTCGCTTTTTCTGGTCATCGATTTAGCTTTAAGGTTCGTTGAGGAATAAACGCGCGCGAGGATGATGTTGAGTAGGAGCAGTAGTGCCGGCCGAAAGTTTACGTGTTCTTCCCGTCGTCGTCGTCGCGCTTCTTCTTCTTCTTCTTCCCTGCGTCGCGCTTCTTCGTCTGTCAGTGAGAATAAGGACGAGGATAGGGATAAGAAAAAGAAAAAGAACGAGATTAAGATGAACTGGTTTAAGAAAGAGGCAGAGTTGCCAAACGGCGCGAAGATTAAATACGTATCACGCGTTGATGTGAAGTTCTTATATGATGAGATCTATGTAGAAGATGCGTACGAGATTGGAAAACGACGAGACGGAGGAAATAACGCTCGCGTCGTCGACGGTGATGATATTGTCGGTGAAAATGAAGAAGTGTATACGATTGTCGATGTAGGAGCGAATATAGGTTTATTCGCGCTTAAAGTATTGAATAAGCATAGAAAGAAGAGGTGCGCGTTGTATGCGTTTGAGCCGTCTCGTGCGGCGTTTGAAGCGCTTACTTACAATTTGAAAGAGTACGACGATAGCAATAGTACTAATAGTAATAGTAATAATACATTGAAAGTGAAATTGATTAATAAAGCGGTTGGTAACCCTTTGAATAATAATAATAATGGAGAAGATTCAATAGAGTTTACGAGTTATCCGAACGCAGCTGGATGGTCGACTTGTTTAGAAGACGAAGAAGAAACGTATAAGAACGTGATGAGTTATGCTGAAACGTTGATTATATCGATTTTCACGAGCAAGCGATATTTACGATTCGCGAAGCAATTTGTTGAAAATGTACTATTTAATGATGTTCTCAAAGCGCGCACTGTTTTCTTATCATCGATCGTTAGCATCGTCCTGAAATGGTTAACGTTCGCAAAAACGGTCTCGCGCGTTAAAGTAGTTTCCATATCGAAAGAAATCTTCCAAAACATGAACGTTTCGAAAATCAACCTACTCAAAATCGACGTCGAACGATTCGAACTCGACGTATTACAAGGTATCAACGAAGAAGACTGGTTGAAAATTGAAAGCGTTTGCGTCGAAGTTCACGACGGAGACGATCGTTTAGGCGTTCAAAAAGTACGCGCGCTTTTGTTAGAAAAAGGTCGATTCAAAGACGTTACGGTCGAACAACCGGAGAGTTTGAAACATAGTTATCTCTTCAACGTCTTTGCCGAACGCGTGTGAGAGAGAGTAGTACGTGTATCAACACTGTGTAAGCATAAACTTAAAAATTGTGAGCATTGCCCTGTTTGCGCTTCGTTTTGAAAATGTTAAATAATATAGGCATTTAGGTAAACAGAAATAACTGTGATACCGATGCTTCACGATGGTAATCAAACGCATCAATCGTCCATAAAATAAATAAATTAAACTGATCGCGATGCGTTCGAGATTACGAACGACACAGACGACTACGACTGGCAGGCGAACAAAATCTTTACGAACTCGCTCTCGCGCTCCCGCTGCTCAAGAACAGGAACGGGGACGAGAACGACTTGGACTAAGATTGCGTGAACAGGGGAACACGACGGCTTCGGCGAACGAGGACGTGAACGATAAAGGGCGCACGAATACGCCCATAAAATTAGCCAGGAAAGCTTTGAAGGACGTGCGCAGGAAAGTTCTGATATATTCACCGCGAATACCAATATTTTCGTCAGCGTTCGTGCTCGCGATAGTGTTCTTCGTGGCACCTTTCGTGGATAAGACGTATCATAAAATGCGCAGCGAAGGTCGAGTAGCGAGTGATATTGGGGATTTGATCATGGATTTAGGGAGGTTTCAAGTGCAGGTAAAAGAAAAGTCGCGGCATGAATCGTTGTTTGTTCTCCTGTTATCGCGCGCGGCATGTTTTTCTCTCTTCTCTCTCTCTTCTCTTCTTTCTCTCTCTATCGCGAGTAGTACCTTCTTTGCTTTTAAAACATTTGATTCCAAATTGAACTGACTTCGTACGTGCAACTATGCTGCCCTGATGTTTCTGATATGATTAGTGGGAAACCAAGGAACAGAGACTTCGGGTAACACATAAACACGCGAAATGGTGTTTGAGGCAACATTTATGTCAAACCGAGAGTTGGTCTTCGATCGCTAGGAGACCGTTTTTGACTTTAGCGAGCGGACCGATTAAAGTACATCAGTTAATACACGGGCATTTTCGAATACAGGTTATGGATAAGTTAAGAACGACCGTGCAAACGATAGATAGTGTAGAGAAGACGCAGTGTGAAGTTGTCGCGAATAATGAAGATGACTTGAACGGAGGGAAAGCGAGTAAAACGAGGAAAGATTCGGGAGGAGATATGCTCGTGGAAATAGGAAAAATAGGAGATACTCATAGAGATACTAATAGGAATACTAATAGAAATACTAATAGAAATTCAGCTTCGAATAATAATAATAATAATAATAAAAATAAGGTTGTCGATTGTGTTGTAGTTAAAGGTACAGTTATTAAAGAAGATGCGTGGATAGATCATCTCGTTGCAAAAATATACGAAACGAGAAGTAAAATGTTTCACGCTCTGTTCTCGGATGATTTAGAATCTGAAATCGAATTGGCTAAACAGAAAGCAAACGCCAAATTACGAGCGTCGTACTCTATTATATTTGCAGCGAGGAGTGATGAAAGGTTAGGATTTACGATTTCATGGGATGAAATAGTCCCCGGCGTGCAACGTTCGCAATATATTCGCCGCATGGTGAAATTGAATCATTTGATTCTAACGCACGCGGTTGAAAAACATGAAAGAGTGTATGGATTGGGCGAGCAATATACGTCAATTGAACATACAGGTAGACGCGTTCCAATTATCACGGGAGAGCAAGGTGTCGGGAGAGGGAAGCAACCAATCTCTGCAACCGCCGAATTGTTATTTAAAGGCTCGAGTGGTGATTGGTGGACGACTTATTCGGCGATACCGCATTACGTCACATCCAATTCGCGTTCATTTTTTCTAACTAATTATACTTATTCAGAGTTTGATTTCACGGAAGAAAATGCTATTTCCGTACACGTAGTGGCACCAACAGGAATCGTATGCGGACAAATTATAGGCGCAAAAGATGTTCCTGGCGTTTTGCAAGCGTATACGGAATATTCAGGAAGAATCAAGCCGTTACCGGAGTGGGCTATGCGCGGTCTTATTGTCGGTATGACTGGCGGTCCTATTAAAGTCCGAAGAATCGAAAAACTGCTCACGGATGGTGGAGTAAAACTTTCAGGATTTTGGTTGCAAGACTGGAGCGGGTTTCGCAACACCTCTATTGGTATCGAACGCGTTTGGTGGAATTGGAAACTAGACGAAGATTTATATTCTGATTGGCACGAATTACGGAAAGAGTTTGAAAAGAAAGGAACACATTTAGCGACTTACGTAAATCCATTTTTAATGGAGTCTAAAGACCACCACGGTGATTTATACCGATATGCAGTGAAAAACGAATTTCTCATAAAGAACAAGAAAGGCGAAGCGTATGGATTCGTTTCCGAACCTGGTGTTACTTTTTCGTTGTTAGATTTGACAAATCCGGAATGCGTGAAATGGATTGAAGATGTCATCGTTGATATGCTTGTCACAACAAAAGCTAAAGCGTTCATGGCCGATTTTGGTGAGTACTTACCTTTCGATGCAAAGTTAAACTCTGGAGAATTACCAATATTAACGCATAATCGGTATCCTGAAGATTGGGCAAGGATTCAACGACGCGCTTTGAAACGCGCTGGGTTGGAGAAAACAGGTTTCTTCTGGACACGATCGGCGAGTCTCTTGACACCTTCGTTTACAAGCGTGCAATGGGTTGGAGACCAACTTGTGAGCTGGGATAACCGCGATGGCATAAAATCGGCCTTGAACGGCATACTGACTGGAGGTTTGAGCGGTTTGACTTTGAGTCATTCAGATATTGGCGGATATACTGCGACGCCAGGTCGACACCGATCTAAAGAACTTCTCATGCGTTGGATGGAATTGAGTGCGTTTTCAGACGCTGTTTATCGTACACATCAAGGAAACCGGCCTCACCATAATGCCCAGGTTTGGGATGACGACGAGATCATCAGTCAACTTGCGTGGTGTACATCGATGCACATGGCTTTGCTCGAATATAAGCGAGAAGCAATGCGAGAAGCGGAAAACGTAGGACTACCGATGACTAGAATGATGTTTATTCATTATGCGGGAGATGAAATAGCGAGCGACTTGACTTCTCAATTCTTACTTGGACGAGATTTGTTAATCGCGCCAGTATTGGATCGCGCGACGACTCGAGTGCATTGCTATTTGCCCGGGGATGACGTGTGGATGGACGCTTGGACAACTATGTTAGCGCCTGTAAAATCAACTCCATCTTCTACAAGAAGTGCAAGCGTCAGTGGAAGTGGCACATGGGTTACAGCGGATGCCCCGATGGGATGGCCTGCGGTATTTATTCGTAATGACGCTAGTAAAGGTGCAAAAGCGGCCGCGGCGGCGTTGCGTGAACTCGCAGTTGAAAAAGGAGGAGTGCCTTCAACGCGACGAGTGAAATCAATGGACGCTGTTGAAAAGATTGTGCTTGGTTTGGTTTAGTTAAATTTTTAATGTACAATAATGTTTTAATATACTACGTAGTTTTTAGTTCACTCGAGTTTCGCTTCGCAGCGCTCAACCCCTTCACTAGCGGCACCGCTCTCTTCCCCTAATCGCTCACTTTCACCATAAGCGCCACTCGCCGCTGTCCAAAGTTCGAGTTGTTTACCACTGCGAAGTATTGCTTCACACTCTGCTGCAGATTCTAAAGCTTCGCCCCAGCGACAATACGCCTCAATACGTCGCGCTTGTACTTGTTCTTCATCTTCCTGAGTAGCCGAGGTGCATTTTTCGATAGCCGCGCGGTGCTTTTCTGCAGCTGCGAGGAACAACTTTGAGGAATCGGCCAAGTTACTCTTGATCACAGAAGCATCTTCCTCGTCATCAGAATCGTATAAATTGAAAGCTTCGGCGTCGTCGCGAACCAGTGCTCCGCGTTGTGATAGGGCACGTCCCCATGCTATGAGAGCAACGATTACCACAACCGCAGAGGTTTCTTTCTTCTCTTCAACAGCAACTGCGCGAAAATATTTCCCTGCATCTACGAGCGCGTCTTCTGCTGATTCACCATAGAAGCATACATCTTCTTCTGTCAATCCGCCGCTGATTATAGAAGCCGAGGTACCGAGCACTCGTTCTGCAGTTGCATCCCGTAAAGCTCTCAGCGAAACGCCTCGAGCGAGAAGCGCGTTGCCTAAATTCCCTTTTGCTGATACTGCAGTAGGGTCTGACTCTACTGCGACGAGGAAGTCACCAACGGCGCTTGCAAAACATTCTTCGGCAGCTATGAGATTTTCTAAAGACTTCGTTGCTCCCATGGAATCATCCTCGGCAGATTTTGCTAGTTTTCGTCCTTCGCGTAGGCTTTCTAAGCCCGAAGCAATTTTATCGTCGAATAATATTTGCACTTTTATTGATTCATTTCGCCCCGTTTTCATATCCACTTTGCTCGCGGTAACAATTTCTTCATTACTCACAGCACTTGGAGCAATGGCGTTTGAACTACTGCTATTAGAATTTGGTGCGGCAACGATACCGGCAAACGGGTCAAAAATTTCTTCTTCTTCTTCTTCTTCTGAAGATCTGAGCATCGCTTGCATGTTCGCATACGCACTCTCCCTCGTCACACCAGGCCGAGCATTTATTGGTGGTTCCTCAGCGGCAGCTTCTCTACTAGTATTGAATGCCGTCTTATTGTTATTATTATTATTATTACTATTAGAGTCATCATTTGTGGGAGATGATGAAGAAGATGGTTGTTGAAACGCCATTGCCGAGGACGATGTAGTAGTATTTTCAGCACTTGAAGAAGAAGGGCGTCTGTCGACGACGGTTTCTGCAATCATCTCAACGCTTCCCGAGCGCCTCAAAGCGCGCTCAAATCCAGTTTTATTCTCGTTTATGGCATTGTATGCTTCAGAACCTAAAGGGCTGATATACTCTTCCTTTTCTTTTTCGGCTATTATTTTATTAGCACCCATTTTCACCGCGTTTGCCATCGCGAAAGCGCCTCCACCACTTCCTCCGTCTCCATCATTGTCTATAGTAATAAACATATTCTTCTCAATCGATTCCGTAATTTCTGAAACTATTCTTTCTGCTGTCGTTTCGGCTTTCTCTGAAAGCGCATCGAAACGTAACCCGAGCGCCTCCCATTGACCCTTATCCATGATTGAAATTAATTCGTTCCCGAGTTCTGCCTCGTTTCTAGCATCGATGGCTTCCTTAACGCGCTGAACTGCATCGGCGAGTTTGGATATCTCATCTACTCGACTTTGGAACTCTTCCGCGAATGCAAACTCGGTAATTGGAACATCATTAAAACTCGATGATCTCTCTCTCTCTTCTTCCATTTTTACTCTTTCCTCTCTCGCTTGCTCTGCTTGTTCTAATATCGCGCTTAAGCGGACGCTAATACCATCGTTTACTCCAGAAATTTCTCTCTCTACGTTTTCAACAAGTTCCCACAATGTCTCTAACTCTTTTCCTACTTGTTTCCTAGTGCGTTCGTTTTCTGTTTTCGATAATTTCGTCGCTTCTTCCAACTCTGCGTACATCTTTTCAAAATTTGCTCTTTGGTCAATCCTCGCGTCGGCGACATCCCTAGCTAACATCCCAGCAACGGCTCCAGAATCTCTTTGACTTGCCGCTTGCTTCTCAGCTGCTATTTTCATCGCATTCTCTAGCGCATCTAATCGCGAATCAATTTTTACACTAAACGCGCCGTCTTCTCGAAACGCTTTTTGAATCGCGAATTCAAGTGCCATCATGTTCTTCTTTTGTAACATATTCGATAAATTCATGACCGTCGCGTTTGTCGTTTTATTCCTCGTAACAACGATTAATTCTTCTTTAAGGACGCGTAATCTTTCTAACGTCTTCTCCTTAATTTTCGTTTCGCGTTTCTTTCGTAAACCTAACGCAACAATGGGTAAAACGATAACTAACGAACATAAATATACTTCGCCGAGCGCGATAGCTGCGATACCGCCCCCAATCGTCCCAAAAGTTGCTAAAAGCTCACAAATCTCCAACCACATCTCGTTCATTATCGATTCATCTTCTTTCGTTAGTTTGAAATCATCATCATCATCATCGCTATCATTCGCTAAATCGATTTCAAATTCTTCATTCTGCTTTGTCTTAATTTTCTCCGATTTGTTCAACCAGCTCTCGATTGGATTTTGCCCATTTAAGAAATCATCCGAAGGCGTAATCGAAGCAGCTTTTATTTTAGAGGAATTTCTTAAATTAAACCCTGCGGCATGATTGAAAAAACTGTTCTGTCTCGGCCTACGCATCACAACTATTCTTTTCCTCCGATCACTATTATTAGTACTCGATACATTGAACGCGGTTGAATTCTGAAATCTAGTCGTTACCGAATTCTTCGTTCGTCTCAAAGAAGAAGGAGAAGAAGAACCATGACTCGTGTTAGTACTCCTACTATTCACACGACTTAAGTTCAAACAACTAAACGAACTCATTCTTCTTCTTCTTCTTCCTCTTTATTGTTATTAATTTAATTATATTAATCAAAAGTTGTCGCGTTTTATGGAGAAACGAGCTGTTGAACTCGATTTCAAACTTTTTGCTGCTGAAAGTTTTGGAGTTTTGGAAGTTCTCCTCACTTATTTACTCTATAAATAATCTTCCTATTCTCTCATCGTTAAATCGAGTTAAACGAAAAGAAACGAATAGTAATAATAATCATGAGTAACGATGAAGAACGCGATGGAGAGAATAACGATGAGAACTCTGACGATGATGACGATGATTTCGAATTCGAGGACATTAAAGCCCACGAGACCGCCTTGGAGGAAGATGGTGGGGGGATGTTCGATACCAGAGAGGAAGATAATAATAATAATAATAACAATGAAGATAATGATGATGATGATGGTGTAGAGAGAGATAATAATAATAATAATAATAATAATAACAATGATGATGATGATAATAATAATGCGCCCGCTCGGGAGACGATGATGAATTTCGATGCACAATATCAACAAATGGTTCGAGGGGTGAACAAATCTTTAAACGTGCATTCGCTTGGGAACTATACTTTTGGGGTAAAAGTGAAACCAGAGAGCGCGCAAGCGCATGGTTCAATGTTAATAGGAAAAGAGAATACAATGCAAGCGCGATTAATGAGGATTAAAGAACAATACGAGAAGAGTGGAGGGATTGCGAGGAGGAGCGTTCAAGGCGTATGCGTAGTGAATCAACACGGGTGTCCGCATATTTTGTTATTGCAAGAAGCGAAAGCGGACGCAGCAGTCATAGGTGGGAATGGGAGACCGCACCAGCAGCAAATGCTAGGGCAACAGTCTGTTTTTAGTTTACCCGGGGGGAGGTTAAGAGCTGGAGAAGGGACGACGGAAGGGTTGAGGAGGAAGTTAGCGAATAAGTTGGCCGCGCCGAACGAATCGAACGAGGATAATTTGAAGGCTTCGTTTGACGTTTTAGACGTTCTTTCGACGTGGTATAGAGTAGGGTATGAGCCTCAAATGTATCCGTATTTACCACCGCACGTGACGAAGCCGAAAGAGACTTTGGAAATTTTTCTCGTAGAATTACCCGAGAAGTGTTATTTTGCCGTGCCAAAGACTTCAAAGTTAGTCGCGGTGCCAATTTTTGAGTTATACGACAACGCCGAGAAGTTTGGCGCCATAGCCGCGAGTTTGCCCCATTTACTTTCGCGAATATCAATAAATTTAGAACGAGATAACGAAATAATGATGAACGGTAGTTAATATAAGTTAAATAATAATAATAATAATAATATATAATAAATGAATAATGTATAAGAATCTATTCAAATGGAGAATCTTTTGGACATCCCGATGGACCGAACATATTTCCTCTGAATCTTTCGGCGTTAGTCGGACGAGGTCTCGTTCTTATGTGGAAGCTCGTTGAGAAAAGACATTCGTTGATTCTCGGTCCGCCAGGTCCGTAATGAGCCCAGGGATCGAACGAACATTTACTTATCTTTACATCGTCAGTTTTGTTCTCCTCGTACAATGATTTAAGTTCTGTACACATTTCTAAATACGAATTGTTTGGAATATTTTCCTTAACGTCGTCCAAAATCATCATAATCTTCTTCACATGCGCGATAGTCGTCGCTGTTCCACATGCGTCGTATTCTTCCGCATATGCAACGATTTCCTCGAATCCTTTGAATTTAGCAATATCCAAAACTCGATGATCCCAATCGCAATCGAACTCCTCTCGTAAAATCTTCAAACACTCGATTCTGTTGAATTTTGCCGACAAGTAACACGCTTCGGCTGTTATCTCGCAGCCCATTTCGAGCGCTAATTTGAAGCAATCAAAGTGATCGAATTCAATCGCGTTCAATACCACGTCTGCGGTCGTTTCACATCCTTTCTCAAGCGCAAATTTTAAGCAGTGCAATCGTCCATTTCGAGCGGCTAAAGCCGGCGTATTGCCGTCCCATTCACAGCCCATTATTCTTGCATATTTTAAACAACCCAAATGTCCGTTCGCCGCCGCGTAAGCGCACGTATCCGTCTCCCCTTTATATCTCGTACCAGTATGTTCCAAAGACAATAAATACTGAAGTAGATCGAGATGTCCGAATTCTGAAGCAGTCGCGCACAAATCATCTCTCAAAGACGTGCATTTGCCGGATTCAATCGCATATTTCACGCTCTCGAGCTGACCATTTTGTGTAAATAAATCGATAGATAGACCATGGTCGTTAAACTTAATTCCAGAATCAATCGCAAATTTCACGCTCTCGAAATCGCCTCGCCAACGCGCTCGGTGAAGAAGAATGAGTTCGTTGAACTCCCATTCACTTTTATTTGAGGAAAGGGTGCCGAGTGCAAACATCATCGCGGCATTAAGTATTAACAGCGTATGTCTATATTTATTATATTAAATGTAGGAAGTAGTAGTAGTAGTAGTTAGTAAATATCGATGATGATGGATAATAAGATTCTGAGATTCAGTTTTGTGTGAATTGTCGACTGTCGATAGAAGTGCGCGCGAGAAAATAATGGGGAGCACAAGTATTGTAGAGAGATTTATTCTATGCACGTTTGAAGAAGTGCATGTAATCATTCGCAGTAGATTATAAATATACAATTGTATATTACTCTATGGCTATACTGTCAAACGACCGGCTAAGCGCCAACGCTGTTGGCTCGAATTTTGCGCACCCGAACGCAAAGCTCTTTCAAAGACCCAATAATCGACTACGTGTAAATTCGCTCCTAACTCTTCCGGATCCCCGGCGACTAACTTATCGTCATCGTCGTAAGCGCCGAACTCTTGCCTGGACTCGAACCTAACAGTGAACTGTGCGAACGCATTATTCATATCTTGACTCGTCGCGACTAACCTGCACTGCATTACGCTCACTTTCTCGACGCCTTTTTCGCCTAAACTCCATCGTAACTTCACCCACCCGTTTTTCGTCCTTCTCTTTTGCTCGGCTTTTAGCTCCGTCATCACTCTATCGCTCACGTCGTGTCTACACTGGCCTAAACTATTCATCGCAATCGATCTCGAGATCTCTTGATATAATTGCGCGCTCTCCTTCTTGAACTCGTTCAAATCAAACCCTTTTATTGCTTGACTCACTTTTGACGTAGCGTACAGATCTTTCACTTTACATAAGCCGAGGTTATATAGCCAACTTGGTAAGTCCGATACAGTCCTTTGCCATTTCCTTCCCCCTCGCCAAGGCTCGGCTATTTGCCCTGACGATAAAGGAAACGCGCTTATTTGTGTTTGTTGTCTTTGCGCCATCGCCGCCGGTGCCGTATATCCTTTCGGTTGTGATTTTTTCGCATATTCTCGTCTTTGTTGTTGTTGATGTTGTTGTTGTTGATTTGATGATGATGATGGTGTTGGCTTTAATAAATATTGTGATGCAGATGATGCTAAGATATTATTATTACTATCGTTATTATTATCAGTAGTAATACTATTCCTCGTAATTACATTCCTAGTCATCGAACGCCGCGCTGTTATTTCTCGAGCGGCTCGTCGAAGCATATTAATATTAATATTATATAATCTTGCCTGTTTTGATATAGCGCGGATACATTGACATCATATCATCAAACAGAGCTGATATTTTTCCGATACAAACGATTCTCCTCAAAAATCTTCCCTGTTTCTTTTTAAGAGCGCGGCGCGTTGAACGCACACAGAAAACAATCTAATCGAGCGAAACTAAAATGAACGAGCTCCAGAACGAGATCGAATCAGCTTCGTCTTCCTCCGATGAAGGCGATGGAGGAGAAGACGAAGTCGATGTCGATGAAGACGGGTGGAGTTTATTGGAAAGAGAAACTGCCTCTCCTGCTTCTTCTGCTAAGAGCGAAGAAGAGGTCGTTGTTGTTGAAGAAGAAGAGGAAGAAGTGCTCGTTGGATCCGAGCGATCGTCGTCGTCATCGTCTGGTGATGGAGAAGTAATTACTACTAATGTTAATGATGATTTGACGAAGAAGGAGGGAACACAAAAAACAACAGCAATTACACCAGAAGCCTTGGAAGAAACAACGACGACGACGTCGGCTTTGGCTGACGATGAAGCTCGAGCGGCAAACGGCGACGATTCAGATGAAGCTAACGCGTTGAGAACTAAAGTGGAAAGTTTACTGAACGAATTAAAATCGACGTTCCAAAGAGTTTCGGTTGTCGGAAAACGATCGCTTCGCCGATGCGGTCGTTTCGCGAGACGCAAGATCCGCTCTTTGAAAAGACAAATCCGTGGGTTTGCAAACCGTTTAACGCCCGAAGAAAAATCGACGATTTTGATTGCGCTCGGGGTTATAGTTGCTCTCTTCGCGGCACATTGGACCGGCAAAATCACATCTTCTTCACAAATAAGTATCCCATTCATTGCTTAAAGAATTATAAAATTGTACTACATACTAAACATACCCTATATACCTAAATCTAAAATTCGCTCTACCGTCGTTCTTCGTACGCCAACGTATTCGTATTCAACAACGGAACCTTCTCCTCCTCCTCTTTATCATCATCATAATCATCATCATCATCATCATCATCGTCCTCATTGTTTCCTCTCCCTTTCCTTTTTCTAATCACGTCATCCATGTTCCCTAAATCAATAATCCCTCGCTCTCTCTGCACTCGGTTCGATAACAACCGCGAATCAAAAGTAATCATGTTTCGCCACGAACCATTCATTACATTCGAACTAAACGCGAAATCATCGACCGCAGACGAACTGCTGTTTTTCTGTTTATTCGAGAGTTTGATGTATAGCGCGAACGTTGCCACGACTGCGACGAAGAAGAACGCTTTTCCATTCCAACGCATGTCTGTCGCGTTCAATTTTAATGGGGCGTTTTCGAATAATAAGAAACTTTTCTGCCTATTTTCTACAGATATTTTAAAGTCAAAGTAAGATCTGTGGTTTGATCGAATACTTTTACAAAATAAAAATGATCGTCCGCGCGATCGATTGGTTCGAATCAAACTTCATTGGAGGAACGAACGCGAGCTT
>Ga0115001_10000951_pt1 | contig 22075 bp, 21 predicted proteins | sample ArcticOcean_MG_C_12_FD_89869 | JGI IMG/M metagenome (GOLD analysis project Ga0115001, IMG submission 89869) | Marine microbial communities from western Arctic Ocean - ArcticOcean_MG_CB8_130 | ecosystem: Environmental > Aquatic > Marine > Oceanic | place: Arctic Ocean: Canada Basin | collected... | reverse complement strand
TTACTCTATGAGTAAAATTATATTAAAAAACTTAGAATTCTCTAATATGTTTAGCTATGGAGATAATAATGTTCTTGATTTAAATAAAAGTAGAATAACACAGCTTACTGCTCCAAACGGTAGTGGAAAATCTTCTATATCTACTATTATACAAGAGCTACTGTTCAATAAAAATGTAAAAGGTATTAAGAAAACAGATATTCTTAATAGATGGGGTGCTAGTAAAACTTGGGATGCAGCATTAACATTTACAGTAGGCAGCGTAGATTATAAAGTAACTATTAAACGTGTAGGCGCACAAACTAAAGTTCAACTAATACAAGACGGTATCGATATATCGGAGCATAAAGTACTTGATACTTATAAAAAAATAAGCCAGATTATTGACGCAGATTTTGAAGTATTTTCCCAGCTAACTTATCAGTCATCTACAGACTTATTAGACTTTTTAAAAGCTACTGATACTAACAGGAAAAAGTTCTTAATAAAGCTATTTAATCTAGACCAATATTTAGATATTGGAGAAAAGATTAAAGCTAACTCCTCTCAGCTAGAAAAAGACTTAAACTTTTCACAAGGCGAGCTAAAATCTATAGTAGATTTTTTAGATAATACTAGTATACCTAGTAAGACAGGGGAGATGCTAGTACCGGAGGCTGATGAGAGCGCTCTAATTAGAATTAGTGATCTTACTAGAGAGATTACTAATCTAAACGATACCTGTAAAAAAATAGATAAAAATAATATGTATATTCAAGAACGAGATACCTTGCATTTCGAGGTAGGACTTACGGAGCCAAAACCTTTTGAATTTTATGATGAGTATCAAACGCTTAAGATGGACTTAGGAATGCTCAACAAGGAAATAGTTAATTTAGAAACTGAGTTAAAAAATACTAAGATCAATGATAAGTGTAATGCTTGTGGTCAGTCTATAGATAACACGCATATGTTAAAAATTAAGGAAGACTTGCAATTAAAAATTGCTAGAAATAAAGATACTCATATAGAGGCAATGGATAAAGCAAGAGTATGGAGTAAAGAAGTAGAGTCAATTAATGCTAATAAAAAAGAGTATGTAGATAATCAATATAAAATTAACAAGTTTGAACAGCTAACGCAACTTATCGATACTGTAATGCCTACAACATTTCCTAATCTAACAGAGTTACAAGCTGAATTAAAAAGCCTACAAACTATTGCAAGTATTAATAGTAAAGATATAAATGATGCTATTGAGCACAATAAAAAGGTTAGTGCACATAACGCGAAGGTAGATGCTCTAATTGAACAAAAAAATGAATTTACAATTAGACAAGCAGGAGTTAAAGATGCTATATTGATTAAGTCAGATCAATCAATTTCTCTAAATATTCTTAAAAAAGCTTTCAGCACCTCTGGAATTGTAGCTTTTAAGCTTGAGAATTTAACTAAGGAATTAGAAGTTACTATTAATTATTACCTATCTTTACTAAGTGACGGACAGTTTCAAGTAGAATTTGCGTTAGATAAAGAAAAACTGAATATAACAGTAATCAACAATGGAATAAGTACTCCCATAGAAACAGTATCTGGTGGAGAATTTAGTAGAATCCAAACATCCGTTCTTTTAGCTATTAGAAGCTTGCTATCTAAATTAGGAGGTAGCAGTATTAATCTTCTATTTCTAGATGAGATTACAGGAGTGCTAGATGATGAAGGAAAAGAAAAACTTGTAGAAGTACTACAAAAAGAACATGATTTAAATGTTTTTTTAATATCACATGATTTTACTCATCCACTAATAGATAAGATATCTATAGTAAAAAATAACAACATTAGCAGTATACAATAAGAAAGTAGATATAGATGATAAATGTAATTAAACGTAGTGGTAGCTACGAACCACTGGATATTGAAAAACTGCATAAAGTAGTTACCTTTGCTTGTGAAGATATAGCAGGGGTAAGCGTAAGTGAAGTAGAGATAAACAGTAAGATTCAATTCTATGATAATATACAATCAAGTGATATACAAGAAACACTTATCAAAAGCGCTGCTGATCTAATATCAGAAGCTAGCCCTAATTATCAATGGGTAGCTGGTCGTTTAATTAACTATCATCTAAGAAAACAAGTGTACGGACAGTATGAGCCTTGTACTTTACTTGAGCTGGTTAATAAAAATATTAAGGCTGGTTTTTATGACTCAGGTATATTGGATAAGTATACTAATAAAGAATTTGCTAAAGCTGATAGCTATATTAAGCATTATAGAGATAATACTCTAGCTTTTGCGGGCATGGAGCAATGGCGCGGTAAGTACTTAGTTCAAAATCGTGTTACTAAACAAATATATGAAACTCCCCAAATGGCTTATATGATGATAGCCCTGACCTTATTTCAAGATTATCCAAAGGATACTAGGATGAAATGGGTAAAAGAGTACTATGATGCTATTAGTCAGTACGATATTAGTCTACCTACGCCTGTTATGGCGGGAGTACGTACTCCACAACGTCAATTTTCTAGTTGCGTACTTATAGAGTCTGATGATAGTCTAGATAGTATTAGTGCTACTACATCTGCTATAGTAAAGTATGTTAGTCAAAAAGCAGGCATAGGCGTTAATGCTGGTAAAATTAGAGCACTAGGCTCGCCTATTAGAAACGGTGATGCATACCACACAGGCGTAATTCCTTTTTATAAAATGTTTCAGGCAGCTACACGTTCTTGTTCTCAAGGTGGAGTACGAAATGGGGCAGCTACTATTTACTACCCTATCTGGCACTTAGAAGTAGAAGATCTTCTTGTACTTAAAAATAATAAAGGTACTGAAGATAATCGTGTTAGAGGTATGGACTATGGCGTACAATTTAATAAACTTATGTATGAAAGATTACTAACTGGCAGAGATATTACTTTATTTTCTCCGCATGACGTACCTGGACTGTACGACTCTTTTTTTGTAGATCAAGATCGTTTTAAAATGCTTTATGAAAGAGCAGAAGCTAATACTACAATAAGAAAGAAAACTATTAAAGCTATTGACTTGTTTACTAACTTTATGGAAGAGCGTAAAAATACAGGTAGAATATACTTAATGAATGTAGATCATGCTAATACGCATGGATCTTTTATAGAGAGTGTAGCCCCTATTAGACAATCAAACTTGTGTACAGAGATTAATCTACCTACTAAACCTCTTAAATCTTTAGATGATCCAGAAGGCGAGATTGCTTTATGTACACTTAGTGCTATAAACTGGGGTAATATAAAACTTCCTACAGACTTTGAAAAAGTTTGTACTCTAGCAGTACGAGGACTAGATGCTTTATTAAGTTATCAAAATTATCCAGTACTAGCAGCGTATAATAGCACTATGAAAAGAAGACCTTTAGGCATTGGTATTATTAACTTAGCTTACTGGTTAGCTAAAAATAATACAAATTATACTAATCCAGATCTATCTCTAATAGATGAATATGCAGAAGCATGGAGCTACTACTTAATTAAAGCAAGTGCTGATTTAGCATTAGAGCAAGGGGTAATACCTGGAGTAATGGAAACAAAGTATGGGCATGGCATTACACCGAACCAGACATACAAGAAAGATTTAGATGAACTGATTCCGCATGTTGAACGGCAAGATTGGGTAGGGTTACGAGAACAACTTAAAACTCACGGTATTCGTAACTCTACTCTTATGGCTCTTATGCCTGCAGAAACAAGCGCTCAAATTGCTAATGCAACCAATGGTATTGAGCCCCCACGTGCCTATGTATCAGTAAAACAGTCTAAAGATGGAGTACTGAAGCAAGTCATACCCGGTATTCATAAGCTTAAAGCTAAGTATGAACTTTTATGGGATCAACAGTCGCCAGAAGGGTACTTAAAAATTATGGCAGTATTGCAGAAATACATTGACCAAGGTATTAGTGTAAATACGAGCTATAATCCTCAGCACTTTCCAGACGAAAAAATACCGCTAAGCACTATGTTACAACACACATTGATGTTCTATAAGTATGGTGGAAAACAACTATATTATTTTAATACTTTCGACGGGCAGGGAGAACTTGATGTCACTAAATTAGAGGATAGTGGTCAATTAGATGATATGATAATAGAAGATGAAGCAGCTTGCGATAGCTGTGTTTTATAGAAAGTTAAATAATAATGTCAGTACTAAACACAAATAACAATGATCACACTAAAGCTAAAATGTTCCTAGACTCGGATGAAGGTATAGGTATGCAACGTTTCGATGTATTAAAGTATAAATCTTTTGATAAGCTCACAGATAAACAGCTTGGTTTCTTTTGGAGACCAGAAGAAGTAGATGTTCTAAAAGATGCTGCAGATTTTAAGAATCTTACAGATCATGAACGTCATATCTTTACTTCTAATCTAAAACGGCAAATACTACTAGACTCAGTACAAGGTAGATCACCTAACCTAGCACTATTGCCTTTGATTACTATACCAGAGCTAGAAACATGGGTTGAAACATGGGCTTTTAGTGAGACTATTCATAGTCGCAGCTATACACATATTATTCGTAATGTATATGCTAATCCTAGTAAAGTTTTTGATGAAATGATGGACATTCAAGAAATTATGGACTGTGCTACCGATATTTCTAAATACTATGATGATCTTATTGATTATACTCAATGGTATCAGTTACTAGGAGAGGGTACTCATACAGTTAATGGTAAAGAGGTAATAGTTGATCTGTACGAACTAAAGAAATTACTATACCTATGCTTAGTAAGTGTAAATATTCTTGAAGGAGTACGTTTTTATGTAAGCTTTGCTTGTAGCTGGGCATTTGCAGAACTTAAAAAGATGGAAGGTAATGCTAAAATTATTAAGTTTATTGCTCGTGATGAAAATTTACATCTTGCCTCTACTCAACAGATTTTAAAGCTGTTACCACAAGATGATCCTGATTTTATTTCTATAGCTAAGGAGTGCGAACAAGAAGTAGTTAAAATGTTTGCAGACTCTGTTGAACAGGAAAAAGAATGGGCTCGCTACCTATTTAAAGATGGATCTATGATAGGATTGAATGCCGAACTGCTAGAGGGCTATATAGAGTGGATTGCAAATAAACGTATGTTATCCATTGGTATGAAATCTATATTTTCAGTACCTAGAGCTAATCCCTTGCCCTGGACGCAAAAATGGATTAGTGGTAGTGAAGTACAAGTTGCCCCGCAAGAAACAGAAATCTCTAGTTATATAATTGGAGGCACTAAACAAGATGTCGATAAAGACAGCTTTAAAGGATTTAGCTTATGATTGATCTAAATAGATATAAAGAATTTGTAGAAGTAGTAACTAGTAACGCATCAAATGATGTTCATGAAATGTATATACATATGAGCGATATTCAAGAAGAAACAGGTGTTAATATGGCACTACTAATGACCGGCGCTATAGGTATTAGTGCAGAAGGTGGCGAGTTTATGGAAATAGTAAAGAAGTGTGTATTCCAAGGCAAACCTATGGACGAAGGCACTCAGTTTCATGCTAAACGAGAACTTGGAGATATTATGTGGTATTGGATTAATTCTTGTCGAGCACTAGGAATCGACCCTAATGAAGTCATTGCAGAAAATATAAACAAGCTAAAAAATAGGTATCCGGGCGGAGAATTTGATGCTCATTATTCGGAGAATAGAAAAGAAGGCGATTTATAGTGCAAGCAATAGTGTGGAGTAAAGACTTCTGCGGTTTTTGTACCAAAGCAAAAGAAGCGTTAAAAAAAGCTGGTGTTAATTATGAGGAGCGTGTAGTTGGAGCTGGTTGGACAAAAGAACAACTGCTGGAAGTAGTACCTAATGCACGTAGTGTTCCACAAATTTTTATAGACGGAAATTATATAGGAGGTTATAATGAACTTATGAAGTCTGGAGTACTGGACAAATCATTGTAAGAAAGGCGTTGCATGGCGCGATCAATAACCAAACTAAAAAACTACACTAGAAGTAAAAATGAAGAAAAAGGTTTTAAAAAAGTAAGAATAGATGATTTATCAACTTTTGAGCCTATAACTAAACACCAAGAAGACACTTTCACATTATATAGACAAGATAATAATTTATTATTGCACGGTATAGCTGGTACAGGTAAAACTTTTCTTAGCTTATATTTAGCTTTAGAAGAGGTATTAGATCCTAGTAGTGCTTATAAAAAAATAGCAATAGTAAGGTCAGTCGTACCTACAAGAGATATGGGCTTTTTAAAAGGCACAGAAGAAGAAAAAATATCTGCATATGAAGCTCCTTACAAGTCTATTTGTGAGGAGCTTTTCTCATTTAATGATGCCTACGAAAGTTTAAAAGCACAAGGTAGTATAGCCTTTATAAGTACGTCTTTTATTAGAGGAACCACTTTTAATGATACTATAGTAATAGTGGATGAGTGCGAAAACTTGAATTTTCATGAATTAGACAGTATAATTACTAGAATAGGTAAAGATAGTAAAATACTATTTTGTGGAGATCATACTCAGAGTGACTTTACTAAAACTTCTGACAAGAACGGTATTTTAGATTTTATGAAGATTCTAAAATCTATGAATAATTTTGCGTTTGTTGAATTTGAAATAGAAGATATTGTAAGAAGTGACCTAGTTAAAGAGTATATCATAAACAAGTATAAGTTGGGATTTAATGGCTAACGCAGGTAAAATTAAAGGCAGCGCTTATGAAGCGAAAATAGCGCTGCTTCTTTCTAAAGAATTTGGAAAAGAGTTTAGAAGAGTGCCGCTTAGTGGCGCTATAGACTATCTAAAAGGCGATGTTTGGATGCCTCATGATACAGCTTGGTTTCCTTATTGTATAGAGTGTAAACATTACAAAGAGATAGAGTGGAATAATTTATTAACTGCCAAGAGTACTAATATGTATAGTTTTTGGGAACAAACAGTTAGAGAAGCTTTAGTTATGCACAAGAAACCTCTATTAATATTTAGATGGAATAGGTCTAAAGATTTTGTAGCTTTTAATGATGATCTAATAGTAGATAGCTATATGGAAGTTAAAGCTTTTGATCATCAGTTTAAAATAACATTATTATCAGACTGGTTAAAGGCCATTAAAGAACAAACTGATCTTGCTTAATAGCTATTTGTATAGTAATATAAGTTATACAAAATAGGAATTATATAAATGACAACTAAATCTTGGGATGATCTGAGCGAGCTTACTCAAACAGAAAATAATATAACGCACAACAATCTTTTAATTATTGACGCTAATAATCTTGCTTACAGGTGGAGTAGGAGAGTTAACTACGACTCTTATGGTACTGACTTTATACGTACCATTAGGTCACTAGCAAACTCTTATGAAGCTTCTAGAACTATTGTTTGTTTTGACTTTGGTAAAAGCTACTATCGTCTAAATATGCTAGAAGAGTATAAAGGTACTCGTACAAAATCAGAAGACCCAGAAGAAATTAAACGCTATGAAGATTTTTTCGCAGTACTTAATAGCTTACCTGATGAATTAGACGATGATGTAGTTAAATTTAGAGGTGTAGAAGCTGATGATACACTAGCATGGATTACTCAAAATACATCAAAAGAGTATGAACATACTTGGATAGTATCGTCTGACCGAGATCTTATACAACTAGTAGACGATAATGTATCTATTTTTAATATGTTCGGTAGAAAAGAGGTAACGCAACAGTCTTTATTTGAGGATACAGAACTAACTCCTACACAATATATGATGTCTAGAATTATAGAAGGCGATAAAAGCGATAATATTCTAGGTATTGAAGGTATCGGTCCTAAAAGGGCTCAAGGACTGATCAAAGAATATGGAGACTTAGACACGCTACTAGAAGCATTACCTATAAAAGGTAAGTCTAAATATATCACAAATCTTAATGCGGGTAAAGAGCAACTGATTAGGAATGAAAAGTTGATTAATCTTAAAGCTTACTGTGAAACAGCTATTGCATCAGGTAAAGATGGAGAAGAAAATATTGAACGACTCCGTAGTTTGTAATATAAGCATAGAAAAAAGCTATAGAGCATTAGAACTAGAAAAGACTATGGGCATAGAGTGGGCTTTTGATGACGACAACCCTCTAGATACATTTTTCTATATAAGAGCAGCTTTATCAGAACCTTTAACAATTCCTGCAGGTAAAATATTACCTATACCTGCGGGAATATATCCACATATACATGCTCCTAAATATGAAATAGAAATAAGATCTTTTAGCACAGTTGTATATCAACAGGGCCTAGTAGTAGCAGACGGAGTAAGTTGTTTCAATTATGGCTTTAGGAATGAGATATGGGTTTTGATAGAAAATAAAAATGATCAAGCCCAGATTATACAGCCAGCTCAAAAAATAGCGCTCTTCTCCGTAATTGAACGTCCTCGAATGGTAATAAATTACGTCAATGAGATAGAAAAAATTGAATGGAAAACTCGATCACAAGGTTATATTCAAAAAATTAAAACTAAAATCGGAAAACAACTAAACCCTAATGATCCTAAAGGGCCAAGTAGGCATGTACAATTAGATAAGTATTCCGAGAGTTACTCTAGAAACACAGTAGATAATATGATAGAAAGTAATAAAGATGATAGTTAAATTATTATGCTATTCAAAAGCGACACCAGCGTTTGAGGCAGAAGGACTAGAGAATTTACAAGACCTAATTGCGTTTTGTGCAAAAGTAAGTAACCCCACAGCACAAATCAATCATGAAACAAGTGAAAGACTACTTAAATATTTAATTAAGCATCAACACTGGTCACCATTAGAAATGGTTAATGCTACCTTAGAAATTGAAACTACAAGAGATATTGCACATCAAATTGTACGTCATCGTAGTTTTGCTTTCCAAGAATTTAGCCAACGCTATGCTGATCCAGCAGAGCAAGGTGATATATTTGAATATAGTGAAGCTCGTTTACAAGACCCACAGAATAGACAAAATAGTATTTCAACTGACGACAATAATTTACAAATGTGGTGGGACGCCCAACAAAAGCATATTGCCGAAGTCGCAAAAGTAATTTACGAAAATGCTATTGCAAAAGGTATTGCTAAAGAACAAGCACGTAAGATACTGCCCGAAGGTCTTACAAAGACACGTTTATATATGCAAGGTAGTATTCGTAGTTGGGTACATTACATTGAACTGCGTGGCGCTAATGGTACACAAAAAGAACATATGGAAATTGCCCATGCTTGTGCTAAGGTAATAGCAGAGATATTTCCTTTAGCAGCATCATTAGAGAGTTAAAGTAAATAAATGATAGCTTTTCTTACGCAATACTATCAAGGCCTAGGACATAGCCAGAGAACTAAATTTATTGCCGAAGAGACAGCTAAGTACAATGATGTTATTATTATTGATCAGCTGTTTCAACCCCCGTTACAGTATGAGGTTGAGCATGTATCTTTTCTGAAGAATTATAAAGTTCCTAACGATGGTAGCATTTTTCAGTTTATTATGTCTGAGAATCTTATTAATTTTAGAATAAAAAAATTTATAGAAGTATTAGATGATAAAAAAATAACTACACTTGTTTGTGAAGGATTCCCTTTCTGTAGACACCAGTTTGCTCATGAGTATATCAGATACTTTGAAGAATGTAAGAAAAGAAATATAAAAATTATAATATCTGTACGTGATTTTCCATGGGATGAACCTCATGATAATCAGTTACAAGATTGGGTTAGTTATACGCAAAATCTTATATGTAAGTACTATGCAGAAGCAGTATTAGTTCATGGTGATGAAAATATTTTACCGCTTATAGCAGATAGACATAGACATGCTAATAGTAGGCAGATTGTAGAACATATTAAAGATAAATTATATTACACAGGATATGTATGTGATAATAAGCAGTCAGAAGAACATATAGGTAACAGCAATAAAATATTTGTAAGTACAGGACTCAATAAGCAGGAGGGTGTATTGTTATTTAAACATATAATGAAAATAGCTAAAGACTTTACTGAATATGATTTTATTATGCCAGTAGCTAATAGGTATATGAGTACTAAGAATGGTAAAAAAGATAATCTGTATTTAGTAGACTATATTCCTAATTTAAGAGAGAAGTTAAAACATTGTGCAGCGTATATAACATACGGAGGTTATAATGCTACTACTGAGATACTTAAAGGACAGATACCTTCTATAATAATACCTAGAGAAAGTGGTAGAAAGATGGAACAGTTTGTAAGAGCTTACGTTTTTGAGCCCTATAACTTCTTTAAAGTACTTAATAACTCAGAGTTTTATAAGTTGTCAGAAGTATTAACCGAGGTACTTACAAAAAAACCCAATAAGTTTAATTTTAAAATAAATGGGGCAGAGGAGTCAGCGCGTGTCATCACAAAAATTCACAATGGCTGATATAGATAAAGAAGAGACTAAGTGGAAAAATATGGTAGCGGAAAATGAGATAACGCTACTTAAGTTATATGCTAAACAAGATTTAGGTTTGGCTTATAAAAAAGCAGAAAGAAATGCTTGGATACTACGTACTTTACGTGATAAAAAACAACTATCTAAGTTAGATAAAAATCCTACAGTTATTCTTATAGGTAGTGGTATGTACCCATATTCTATGTTTGATCTACATAGAAGAAATCCAGAAATAAAACAAATTGGTATAGAAATAGATAGTAGTAGAGCAAAAATAAGTAAAAAACTTATTGAAGCTAGCCCAGCTAAAGAAGCTATAAAAATTGAATGTATGGATGCTTTAGAATATGACTACTCATATCTTACTATGGATGATTTAATCTTTGTAAGTGTTGATGTAGATCACGCTAGTATTATATCAAAAATTATTAATACTAGTGCAGCGCAGGTAATGATATGTGCGCCTTATGATAAAACTTGGCTAAAAAACTTAGTAAACTCTATTAAGTCTTTTTGATGGATTTTTTATCTTTTTAACAGGTTTTTTAACAGTTGTAGATTTAGAAGAAGCCCTTGCAGGCTTCTTCTTATTTTTAGTTGTTTTTAGCATTGAACGCTGAAAAACCTCTGAAGCAATCATTAGACTGCATTACCCGTTGGTTTAATAGTAGTTATAACTTGTGTTAGAGGATTTTTTACCTCAGTAACTACTACTGGCGCTCCATCTCTATAATACTTTTTAGTAGCGGCATCTACTTTAGGATCATAGGCTTCACGTAGACCATACCTATTGTCGCCAATATGTTTAGTTGATCCCGCTCTAAGTTCTACGCCAGAAAGTGATTTTGCCATTAGTATACTTTACCACCAAAACCGCCAGTAACAGACTCAGAAGTAACAGTAACTCTTTTTGTTGTTGCTACTCCTTTAGGACCGCCAATGCCGATTCCACCGATAGGTTGGTTGCTGATGTCCATCATTACTGGTGCTTGATTGATATAGCCTTCTACAGCTTTCATACCAACACCTGGACCAGCAGCACCCGCTGGACGAGAATCATTAGACCCTGTAAAAGAAGTACGCTCAGTACCTCCGATTGCCGTTTTGGATGCATTTTTTCCGTTTTTCACTGCTTTCATATCTTCAGCTGAACCAGTGACTTCTTTTTTAATCATAGCCATGATTTTTCTCCTTTAAATTGTTATTATGATAATAGTGCGATTATTGTTTCAGTAGAGTTACCGACATTAGCTGCACCACCGGTAGAAGCTCTTACTGTAGGTCCACCAACTATAGCTACGCCACCAGCACCATATGTGTGGTATGCATTAGCTACTGTATTTAGAGCACTAAAGTTAACTGCTACGTTAGCATTAGAATAAATAGCTCTGTCTGTTCCTGTAGCATCACAATGGTCCATCACAACCTGTTTAGTAGTAGTTGCAAAAGCAGATGTTGCGTGATGAACTACGCCTAGAGCAGTACTATTAATAGTACAACGTCTAAAGTGCAAAGGAGCAGAGGCCAAACCTAGTTTAGTTACAGCTCCTGTTACTGCAGAAGCAGTACCTGTGCCAGTAAGAGTTAAGTTTTCAAATCTAGTAACACCAGTAGAGGTGTTAGCTATAGTCATGTTACCGCTTACAACGATCTCATCACGATTACCTTGGCCTACAAAGCTGATATCGTTTAGTACAGCATCTGTAAGAGGGGTATAAGTGCCTGGACCTACTATAATAGTAGTATCGCCTGCGGCTAGAATATCACTAGGGATATCTGTTAGTTGTGCGTAGTTACTGAATCCGCCAGAACCTACGTAGTATGTATTTTTACTTGCCATGTTAATGGTCTCCTTATCTTAGGGGTATGAATTATTTAAACATATGAGGGTTGATATGTCAAAATTTTATTTATTTTTTCTTCTTATAGCCGCTAGCATATGCTGCCTTAGCTACTTCTTGAGCTTTTTTCTTAGTTTTAAAAGGGCCTTTACTGCCCCATTTATAACCTTTTTTAGTCTTACGAATTGGCAAGCTGTTGCTCCTTAACCATTCGTGCAGAAGGTGGTAGCATATCATAATCACTAGTATCTTCTATCACATTTAGAGATTCAACAGTAGTATTGTCTGCTAACTCTCTAATCTTAGCCATGTGAGTATCTTCTATATAATAGTGTTCATCAACAAGCTGCATCTGCTCTGCTATATCCATTATCATGTCGGCGTAATGTTGAGCTTTAACTACCATATCGTCATCAGCTTTGTCCATAGCTATAGCTTGTTTTTCTATTTTAAATAGCATATCTTGTAGCATAGCTGATTCAACTACTAGATGAATCATATCAGTTTTATCGTCTATATTTGTATATAGTTCTACAGCTGTGGGACACATATCAAAATGTCTAGTAGTGTACTCACCAACAGTTACCTGTTCATCATCGCTAGATACATAAGTTGCCGTCATAGCAGTATCTTCTATAATATCGTCAGTGTCTTCTTCTGTAGAAGAGTTACTATAAACTAAATAGTCTCTTGCAGAATTTACGTAAGCTGAGCATACAGCTAATTTATTAGTCCACCAAGTAGGTAGTTCTGATTCTGAGTCTTCTGGTAGAGCCTGTAAAATCTCATTAGCATCTTCCATTATTGTTTTACACATTCTTCGTGAAGAAGCAACGTCTACATGTCCATCTTTTTTCATGTATCTATCCTTTTTTATTATCAATTGGCAATAACTTTATTATACTCAAGTTTTAAAAATTAGCAATATAATAGTTTATAGGTATGCCTTAATTGCCCATTTGATTACTAGAGTCAAATATAGTTACCTCACCAGTCTTTAAATTTAACTCTGTTTTCTCTATAGAGCTTACAATCTTACCGCACTGAGACTTACAAAGTTTAAAACTGCGCTCATATCCCTGTAAAAAACTACGCAATTTATGCCAGTAGTTAGATTCTAATATAGTATCTAAAGGTATATGAAAGCCATTAAATAGTTTTTCAAATTCTGGAGGATAGTAGAATCTAGTTACACCTTGATCATAGTAGTGCCCACCTGTCCAGCAACATCTAAATACTAATCCTTCTGGAGATATATACCATTTACCCCAGTCATCCCATACACAGTGTATTTTACGCTCTGCTTCGTTATACTGTTTTGTTTTCTTACTGTGAACAAACTCACCAGTTTTTGGTGCAAAAGTATCCCTAGAAGTTTTTACAGTAGAAAAGGTAGTAAAGCCTGCTTTAATAGCTCTATCTCTAGCTTCTTCTACTTGATGTTTGTTATGTTCAAAAACTATATATTTCCAATGAACTTGAGGCCTTCCAGTAGCTATAACAGCACAAGCATTTTCAAAAACTTTAGTAAACTCAGTGTTTATACGATATTTTGAGTGAGTATCCTCTAAACCATCTAAGTCAAAGTTTATGATATCAAACTTATCTAATATATTACCTACGTCAGTCCAGTAGTCTTTATTATGAATACCGCCATTAGTGTGTATAAGTAATTTAGTACCGTGTTCTTTAACATATCTTAGTATATCTCTAAAATGTTTATTCATAATAGAATCACCAAAGTTGCCATTCAATACTAGCCACTCTAAGTTTTGAAGAAATTCTGGATAAAATAGCTTTTTAAACTCGTCTAAGGTTATGGTATGTCTTTTATCATTTAAATTTATACGTAAAGGTTTTTGCCTATGACAAGCAGGGCAAGCTGCATTACATCTAAAAGTTAGCTCTGTAGTTATTTGTCTATATTTTCTCATTAAGTTAACGAGGTAATAGTTACGGTTAAGCCTGCAGGTAGTGCAGCATCAGTAAATTGTACCGTGTTGTTAGAAAAGTTGCCTACGTAATTTATAACAGGAGCTTGATATATACCATCTACTGTTACACTTACTATATTAGCGTAGTTAGCCACATTTTTACCTATAAAGTATACATTAGAGGACGAAGTAGATACATTTGTATTAGTAAAGGGTATTAGAAGTACCGCTCCACTAGTTAAAGCAGCTACGTTATCTTGTACTAAATTAGTGTTAGCTGTAGCCTGATTCATAGAAGTTGTTAGATTACCTTGTACAGCATTAACATTAGCAGTAAGTCGCGTATAAGTTATAAAGTCATTAGCATTTGCTACGGCAGCCGCTCTAGTGTTTATAAAAGTAGTTAAATCCGTACCGCCATAAGTATAAGCAGTAGAAGTTATGGCTGCAGCTTCCACAATACCTACTTTTAAATTACTATAAGTTATAGGGTGTATACTTACATTAGTAGCAGGGTCACGAGTATCAGCAAGAGTAAATTGCCTTTCTCCCTCATCATAGTATATAGCTGCGTTACCTTGATTACCTCTATTAAATAAGAAGCCTACATCAGCTGTAGGGGTGCCGGTTACATTATTAGCTAGCATAACAATTCGGTCATTAATAATCTGGTTTATACTATTAGAAGTAATACTGTCACCATGAACTGTTAGATTGCCTTGTACTATTAAATCATCGTTAAGAGTTACTTCACCAGTAAAAGCAGTAGCACCGCTTGTGATAGCTGCTACATTATTTTGTACTACATTAACATTAGCGGTAATAATAGTATAAGTTGCTAAATCATTAGCTGCAGCTGTTAGTATAGCTGCAGCTACATTAGTTTGTACTACATTAACATTAGTTTGAAGTAAGTTGGTATTAGTAGTTACTCCAGCAATAGCAGAAATTAGATTAGCTTCTGGCGCTAGGTGACGTAATAAAACTACAGCATCACCTAAGTGCCTACTAACTATAGAAGAATTAGCCAATTTCTCTGCAGAAACGGCATTAGCGTCTAGTACTGATGATGTTACGCGTGTTAAAGCCATTCTAGCTCCTTACTTAATTTTATGTATCTTCTTCATTTTCTAAATCAGCAAAAAACTCAGCTAAAAAATCTTTTTGTTCTAAAGGCTTTTCATCTTCTTCATTATCAAAGAATTCTTTGATAAAGTCTTCTACTTGCTCGTCTACAGTAGGCGGCTTAAGTAAATCATCCCACTCGTTATCTATACAGGCTCTTACACAAGCTGCCACTAACCATTCTGCATCTTCATCAGAAATAGTATCTCTTTTGTCCAACCAAATAGTTTCTCTATGTTCATTAGTACCTCTGGCTTCATAGTATATGCCGATTATGGGACCAGCTACTAATTCCATAAACTTAGGCTCTAAGTTACTTAAAGCATCTAAATTAAATGCTCTGCTTACTAAAGGGCCTTTAGTTTCTTCTGTTATTTCTCTATATTCAAAGAATACCTTTTCTTGATACATCTCATCTATATTTACTTTATAATATTTCATATTTTTTCCCTATGTTTTTATTATATAATGTATGCCTAAAAATGGCAAAACAAGGCCATGTGTGTGGCCTGGATCATTTATCGAAGTTGCTACAGCTAGACCACCTGCATCTTTAACACCTGTACTAGCTGTACCGAAACTAAGATTTACACCAGTACTTACAGAGCCTGTAGTAATTGCTCCTCCAGAAGGTAAAGCACCAGCTTTAGCACCTCTAGCAATATTAGAACCTACACCTACCGCAGTTTTATCACTAAAGTCAGGTAGCGTAAAGGTAGTAGAACCATTACCAACACCATAAGTAGTACCGCAAATTGCAAATAAAGCAGCATAAGTAGTTCTACTAATAATAGAACCGTCAGCAAATAGCCAACCAGCAGGAGCAGAAGCACCAGGCCAAATAGTTATACTACCTGCAGGCACTAAAGGAGATACAGAAGTATTAGTACCTTGTATAGTTGCTTGAGATATAATATTAGCAGATAGAGGTGCATAATTTACCCCTGTTTGGTCCATAATATTTATACCTGAGTTAATACCTTGACCCTGTGAACCGTCAAACTTAACTAATGAGACATTAGAAGAAGTATTAGATGTCCCTAGTGCTATTGCCGTATTATTACCTACAGTAGTAGTTACTTTTAAATGAGCATTAGCTCCTGAGTTACCGTTAGTTACAAAATTTCTAAAGGTAATTCTATCACTTGTAACACCATTTATTGCTATCATAGTGTTAACTACGGATAAGGCTGGAGGTATACCTATATCAATAAAGTCGGACATATTACTATTATTAGCAATATTTAAGTACAATCTAGAATTACTTGCTAGAGAAGGAGTAGCAGATACTGTCGCTACAAGCTCACCTATTTCGTAGGTAGCCGCATTAGCAGTAAGAGCGGTTATACCATTTTCTACTCTATTACCCAAACCTATGCGAGTAAAATTACCACCTACAGGGGCTGATTTAACATTAGTAGAGTCGGCAATATATAAAGCTTTGTTAGTATCGTTTCTATACAGCATACCATCTTGTACACCTATGTTAGCACCGCTTGCACTTAAATTAACTGCTATAGGAGCAGACGAAGATTTAAAGTTAGTTAGTATAGAACGTAAAGAGTTATTAATTTGCCCTCTTGCGCTGTTAAGAGCTGTACCCGCTGTAGGTTCAATATATGTATTTGAGTCTGTTAAAGCCATATGTTTATACTCCTACTATGGTTATCATAACGTTAGCACTACTATTAGCAGCGTATTCTCCAGAACCTTGAGAATTAAGTAATTTAAAAGATACAGAATTAGTATTAGCTGCTGTAGTTATTACTAATGGCGGATTCTGTTCTGAATTTACTGAATCTAGGACGGCGTATGATATTACAGGTCTTGTGGTAAACGCCGAATCTGCATAGCTAAGCACTCGCGGTGATTGGCTATAAAGTACAGTATCAGTGAATACAGTCTGTTCTTTATCTATAGTATATCTAAACTTATCAATTGTAAAGTCAAATTCATCAGGCTTTGTATTGTTTACATCAAATTTAATTTGGAAGTACCTAAAAGCTTTAGTACCTGTCTCATAAGGTATAAAACCATCATTAGTAGAAGATGCATCAAATTTACTTATATCAACATTACCATTAGCATAGAATAAGTCAGTAGAAGATGAAGTTCTTACAAATGTTTGTGTAGATATAGCGCCTAAATCACCTGCATAAGTTAACTGAGCAGTATCAGAATATTGTATAAAGTTTACTAAACTGTATGTAGCACTGCCTGTAACTACATTAGCAAAAGCATTAGATCCTGTAGAATTACCGTTAGCATAGTAGGTCTCTCCTAAAGCTATGGCATTAGCATTTATTAACCCTGCTATTAGTGAATAGCTATTAGCATTAGCGGTATCCCCAACATATTGACCCTTATTCCATATTCCCCAAACATTTCCTGCTGCTCCACCCGTCATCCATGTTTTATTAGGTGAGTCATATCTACCATTTACTACAGCTGAATTGGCAAATCCTAAAATATGACCTATACCTCCAAAGTCTACATCTACTAAGGTACTTGTTACAGTAGAAGCTTCAGATACACTTTCTAAGTATACTTCATGCTGGTCATTATAAGTACTTTGTATTTCTTGTGTAGCTTCAATGTCAATCTGTATAGAACCAATAACTTGAGAACCAAAATCTCTAATCTGAGTTACATATTCTGCACTTTCAGTAGCAAGTAAGTCACTTAAACTACCCGTAGCACTAAAACCCGTAGAACTTCCATTAGCATTATCTACAGCAGAAGTATAAGCATATGCTATACCTCCTGTATTTGAGTTAGCAAATGAGGGAAAATTATACTCTGCAGCGTTATTATTCGGTATAGAGGCAAATTGCGTACTAGGAGAATCCTCGCTATATGCAGCAACAGTAGAAGATCTTTGAGGTTTTGTAGTAGTTAAAGTTATCCCAGTAACTTCTTCACTAAAGTTACCGCTAGTATCTCTAGTTCTTGCTAAGTAAGTATATGTTCCAAAAGTATCAATAGGTATAGATTTTCTCACAGAGCCTGCAGAAACTATAACAAAGGGATCAGAACCAATATAATTTTCAGTAGTATAAGCAACACTACCTGGGGCTCTTCTAAATACAACTTCTTTTAAGTCAATATCTGCTAGTTCGCCATTCACTCTGGCGTACTGCCAGAATAAAGTAAGCTGTTCACCTTGTTGCCCTGCGGTAAAAGAAGATATAGGCTGTGGTTTGGCAGTTTTACCTATAACAGTCTTACTTATATAAGCTGTAGAACCACGTATACTCTTGTTTAAAGGCGTTATTCTAAAATTAATTGCATTTGTGCCTGATACTTGACCTCTGTTTACATTATTAACTGTAAATCTTATTTTACCGTCAGCATCAACTCCTGTAGCAGGTACTTTAACGGTATTATAAGAAGTTAAGTCTGTGCCACCATCATCATCTCCTACAGCAAATACACTATCTAATTTATACGATATCTCATAGTCAGTAACATCTTGATTTGTTATATGAGTAAACTGCACAGTGCTTCTTACAGCAACACCTCCTGTTTGTTCTCTATATAAAGATTCTAGCACTTCTAGGTTAGTAACTCTTTGAATTGGTATATAAGATACTGCAATACTTTTTGTTACAGTAGGACTAGTTCTACCCATAATACTTTTATTTCTAGCTCTAATAGTAGTTATACCTAAATCAAGATCTTTTATAGTTAAATCACTAGTCATCATTAGTCTATCGAAGTCTTCACCTATATTAACAGTATATACCCTATTATTAGCTAAGTTAAACTGTCCTGAATAGACACTAGTATCATAGTCAAAAGTAAAAGAATTACTTGTTACATTATTTATTGTACCAATAGGATTAGGAGATACGTTAACAAAACTAGCACCACTTAGATTAGATTTAGGAGTACTAGCTAAACTTATTCTGTATACACTATTAGCAGTCATAGCTACATTATAGTCACTACTAGCAGGATCATAGGTAGTACTACTTACAGTAAAAACATTACCGGCATAAGCTTGTATGGTATCTTGTACTTCTAAGGTAGGGGTAGTATAATGGTCAACTTCTATATGATAAGAGACATCTCCAACTGCAACAGGATATGCTATGTTTGCTTTAATGTTAAGATCCCTATTAACATTAATAGAGTACTGCCCACTATTTTTCTCAATACCGTCAATAGTTAATCTTACAAGAGTGCTAGCTATAGGTTTTACATCGATATTTATAAAGTTAGTAGATTGTGCAGTGTTTAGCTCTCCATCTTGAGTATATATATACTCAGTACCTTGTACAAAAAAGCTATTATTATTGTAGTATCTTGAATCTAACAGTTGGTTTATTTCAATATAAAAAGGGGCAGCAGGTAATACTTGATCTAAATTTACCCCGTTTGTAAGAGTATTTTCTAGTTTAAGTATATTTGACGAAGAAGTAAATCCAGTAATTTGTCTTGCTATTTCTGTAATCTTAGAGTTATGACCAACAAAATCTAACAAAGCTCCAGTATTAGCCTTTTCTATAACAGGTATAGTAACATAATCTGAGCCTTTTAAGTCTCCAAATACCCCTCCATCATTTACGTCTAAAATATGTTTATTAAAATTACGGTCAAAACAGTTTTGTAGGCCGTTTACCTGCATCTGTATATTACCAGTTAGAGTACCCCCTGCGGTATCTACTATGCTATAAGAATTACACAGTAATCGTACTGTACCTATAGGAGTCGTAAACCCGTTTTTACCCGCTAGAGTAGCAGGAGCAGTATCGTTAGATACACCTGCAGTAGAAAATACATTAAAAGTAAGCGGAGAAGAGTTATTAATAACTTCTACAGTTAACACTTCATCGGGTTTAGAAAGTTCATAAATAGTAGCAAAAGTTTGACCAAAACCAAATTTATCAGCTGATTCTTCTATTACCCCGTCAACTGCTATACTGCCGTCAATTCTTCTTCTAGGTACGGCTTTAAAATTAATTACTGGAACAGGAGGAACACTTAAGGGGCTGTCTATATCGGTATAAGCAGTAGGTTCATAGTTTATAAATGTATCTGAATCTACATATATATTAGATATATATTCTACTGCAGATATAGTAAACTCTTCTTGCTCAGGCTCTCTACCTATATCTGTTATCTTAAATAACTTACCTGATTTATTAGTGTAGTAATTACTAGTATCTTCAAATTCTCCTAAACTCCATAAATCACCTTTCTTAGGTGCTACGTTAGCTAGTAATCCTGCACCAGAAAGACTAGTTAGATTCTTAGTTATAGGGTTGAATCTTGCAACTACAGATACATTAGCAGTATCACTACCTGTACTTACGTTACCAGTACTAAACAATTCATAGTTAGTGTTGCTTACTATAAATAAATCCATCTGGTCACTATCAGATCTTATAACTCTTAAAGCTATAGGATATGTATTGCTAGTAAAAATATTATTAGTTAGGCCGGGAACTGTAAAGTGCTCTAAAGTAACGTTAGTATCTGTACCTACTGATACAGCACTATTAGCTATAACTTTTCCACCGTAACCATAAGCTATACCAGTACCTTGACTAGCAATAGCTATTACATCGCCTGGACTTAGATAAAGTGCTTCTGTACCAGTAGTAAAGGTAGTAGTTCTTCTCATATACTTACTTGCAGCTATTTGGTACTGAGCAGCACGCATAGCTTGGCTTCTTCTGGTAACACCTAGTAATTCTAAGCTAGCTATGTTTTCTATTTCTGCTGCATCAGTGCCATCATTAGCATCAGCACTATCTATACGCACTACTTCTCTTCTAAAGTGATTACTTGGTTCTATATAACTTACGTCTACGCCTGTTAGTACATCGCTTTCTTTAGTTCCAGCTATTTGAAAAGTACCTTCTTTAATATTAGCTTCATTAAATAACATAACAGGAAACTCATCAGGCATATCTACAGCTAAACTAAGCTTACCACCAGCATATATAACAGCCGCACGTATAGAAGCAGCTAAAGAATTTAATAAATCTATAGTTTGTCCTTGTGCAGAGATAGTTAAGTCAGTTACAAACCTTCTCTCAGATAATACAACACCTTTACCAAGACCTACTTGATTTTCTCGTATAGTGATAAACTCTCCTCTAGGCTTATGCCTAAAAGATCCATCAGCCATACCCGTTACTCCTATAAAGTTGCCACTACTACTATCACAAGCGTCTGCATACTGTGCTACCTGATAAAATCTGTACTTATCAATGTTTTCTTCTGCTATACCTAACCCATAGGTTTTATTAGTAAGTATATCATAAAGAATCCAAGCAGGGTTTTGAGTCCAAGAGTATACAAAAGTACCATCCCAGCCTCCTACATATATCTGAGGATTAGCTTGTGTAAGTACTGTACCCGTACCTGATTTTTGTAACCTATAACCGGTGTTAGTCAAAGTGCTACTAGGTATTTCTACCTCTCTCCAGTCTACTTCCCCATTTTCTAGAATAGGTTGATTATAATTACTAGGTACTTTGACTAACAATCCTTTTACTAAAGAAGTAAAGGTAGGAACTCCTCCCGTATGTTCATTTTCTGCTTTTAGTGCATAACCAATTACTGCAGTACGGGGATACGCTTGTTTTGAATTCTCAATTTCATTCCAACCAGTTAACGCAACTACTTCAGCAATCTTAGAGCTGTCAGAGTCATTAGAGGTTTTACGTACAGTAAACCTATAACCATCTAATGACTTGTATTGTTCTGGTATTTCTACTTTTACATTAAAGTTAAATGGAGTAGTAGTTTTGCCATTAATAG
>Ga0115001_10000949_pt1 | contig 22086 bp, 22 predicted proteins | sample ArcticOcean_MG_C_12_FD_89869 | JGI IMG/M metagenome (GOLD analysis project Ga0115001, IMG submission 89869) | Marine microbial communities from western Arctic Ocean - ArcticOcean_MG_CB8_130 | ecosystem: Environmental > Aquatic > Marine > Oceanic | place: Arctic Ocean: Canada Basin | collected... | reverse complement strand
TTTTTTATAGCCGGCAATGTCCTACTCTTCCGTGCCTTAAGACAAAGTACCATTGGCGCTGAAGGGCTTGACTTCCGAGTTCGGAATGGGATCGGGTATTACCCCTTCGCAATAATCACCGGCGGCCTCGTTATATATAATTAAATTATATTGTAAACAAAAAATAATGCTATTTTAAAGGTTTTTAATGTGGCTTTTTATGTATTCTTTAAGGTCAATTTTTCCAAATCTCTGTAATACTTTATTGGACAAATTCATACCTGTTAAGGAAGAAACGTATCTCTCACCACTTCTAGCTGGTAAAAATTTAATACTGTTACCAAACATTCTTGCTACATCAATGATAGAAAAGCTTTTTTTACTAGATATGCTATAGTGTCTACATTTATTTTGCTTCCATGCATAATAACAGGTTTCAACAGTATCTTTTACATGAGTAAATCTTCTTGATTGAGTGCCAGGTTTTACAACAGTTAGTGGAATATTATTTTTAGACTGGTCTTCAAAAATCCCTATAACGGTAGCCATATTACCCAAATTTATCTGCTTAGGACCATATACATTGTAGAAATAAATTATTTCAAATTTAAAGTTAAACCAAGTTTTTAGATTTTCTAACATTTCTAAGTTTTTTGCTTTAGTAAAAGCATATGGAGACAGAATTTTATCTTCACCTTGATTCCCCAAAGTTGCAGATGTTGCAGAATAAATTAATTTAATCTTATTTTTTAAACAGAAATTAAAAACTTCATTAGATCCAGTTGAATTTGAATTAATGCATTCGTTCATATTTAAAAAACTTTGAAAGATTCGTGCAAATTCACCAAAATGAAAAAGTGAATGAATCTTATGTTTATAATTTTTTAAAGTGTTTGATATATTTTTTGTATCAGATTTTATATATTTAATTCTATTATCCTTAATATGATTTTTAACACTTCCAGTCGAATAATTATCTATACTAATAATATTGTATTTAGTTTTATTTAATAATAATAAGATCATATTAGATCCAACAAAACCAGCTCCACCAGTAACAATAATATTTTTTTTCATAGAAGAAACACTAATTAATTAATTTGATGATTACTGATTTTAACATAATATTATCTTATAACACGTATAGTATTTTTAACTAAAATCATACTTTAAGTTTTTGATTATTTTATCTTAAAAATTAAAATAACTAATTAAGCAAATTTTATAATAAATATTTAGTAATAATTACAGAAGAAAATAAAAAAAATACAACAGAATCTTACCTAAATAAAAATTTTGTAAAACTACTTTAGTTTATTTTTTAAAGAGTAATATGATATCAGATATAAGAAAATACCACATAAGATCAATATAATTTGTATGATCGTATGATTGTAAAATATATATCCAATTGAGAAAATTATTAACAAAATTAAATTAATAATTATTCCAACAAATGAACTAAGTAAAAAATTAGTTGTGATGAAATTTTTATTTTTAAAATATTTAAAAATTAATTGATGTAAATGATCATTATCAGGTAAATAGTTATTTTTATTAGAAAGATTTCTTCTAAGAATAGAGAACAAATTTTCAAACGCTGGGTACCATAGTAAATTTGCAACAAAATAAGGTGAAATCATACTGTTTGTTAAAGAAACTTTAACCAAAATATATCCAAGAAAAAAACTTATTCCATATGCAGCACCATCACCAAGAAAATTCTTACCAAAAAAATTAAACAATAAAAAAATTAATAAAGATAAAATAAATATATTTAGTTCATAATATATAAAATCTATATTTTCATTTTGAACTAATAAATATATAAAAAAAGATATTATTAAAAAATTTAGACCACATAAACAGTTAACACCATCAATAAGATTAAAACCATTAATAAGAACCATGAAGAAAAAAGTACATATTATAATTCGTGCTAAATTATGCTGCATTAAATTATCTATAAAATCTATTCTGGTATCTATTATAATATCTTTGCTTATAAAAAATAGTAACGACAAGAACAAAAATTGAACTATCAATCTCGATTTATATGAAGTAATAATTTTTAAATCAGACATCAAACCTAATAAGAAAAATAAACTACAAAAGATTATTATAATAAAATCTAATTGATAAAATAAAATAAGAATTATTGGTAGAAAATAATATGTTCCTGATATTGGGGTAAAACTATCAGATCTTAAAAGTGCTTTATGGTTTTCACTAGTTGATGCTTTATCAAGACTTATATTGAATTTTTTTAAAAAAAAATTAATGGTAAATAAAATAGTGATAAAAAAAAAAATTATAAGTAATTCAAATTTCATTGTTTTTACTTATTATTTTTTTTATCTGTTTATCTAAAGAATAATTTTTTTTATATTGAAAATTAATTTTTGTTTTTGTAGATGATAAAAAATCTTTTTTTTCGTCTCCAATCATAAAACAATCTGCTGGTTTTAATTTATACTTTTTAATAGCATTAAGTAACATACCATTACCAGGTTTTCTAAGATTTGTTATTTTTTTATACTTTTTAACTTTTGCAGATGGATGATATGGACAATAATAAAAATCATCAATTTTTGCATTAAATTTCATTAATATTTTATTAATATTTTTATGAAATAGTAATAATTTTTTTTCAGAAAAATAGCCACGTGCAATACCTGATTGATTGGTAATTACAATTACTTTAATTTTATTTTTATTTAGCAACTTAATTGCATTAATTGCTCCTTTGAGAAATTTTAATTTTTTAATTTCATAAACATAGCCATAATTTTTAATTAAAACTCCATCACGATCAAAAAAAAAACATTTAAGCATGAGTTTTTTTTTTTTTTAGTAAGTAAAAAGATATTCCAATAGCTTTAGGTTTTTTTTTCTCTATCGGTAGTTTGTTAGCAAGATGAAACTCTATAAAACCTACACAACCAGTAATCAGAATCATTTTTATAGTATAATTTTCTTATTTTTTATATTTTCAATATTTAAATTTGTTTTAGCAATGAATTGCATAAGCAGGTGCATCAATATATGATTTATATCTTCTCCTACACCATAATTATTTACCTTGCTATGAATTGAGATATCAGAATTTTTGTCTAAAAAACCACCACTAAAATTTGAAAAACCAATAGTTTTAATTTTCTTTTTTTTACAAAATTTTAAAACTTTTTTAATATTTGCTGAGTTTCCTGATGAACTTATTATTATTAATATATCACCTGTCACAAAATATCGTTCTGCTTGGACACTAAATATATCACTATAAGAAATATCGTTTGATATTGCTGAAAGCAAATATTGGTCTGAATTCAAACTTCTAATTTTTGCTTTTAAATTTGTATATTTGGATAGTTGTTTAAAAAAATCACAAATATAGTGATCTGCAATTGCACCAGATCCTCCATTTCCACAAACATAAATATGTTTATTTTTTTTTATAGTTTTTAATATAAGTTCTGAAGCAACAAAAAGTTTATCTAAATGAATATTTTTTAGCTTGTTCTCTAGAGTTAAAATGTAGTCTTTAAAAAAAGACTCAAATTTTTTTTTTTTTGAAATATTCATTTTTAGATATTTATAATAGTTTTATTATTTTTCAATCCTACAATTAAAATATTAATGATTCTATAAATAAATTTTTTATTATTATAGGTACTTCTTTTTAAAGGCATTTATATAAAGTCTTATTACAAAAATAACTGAGTATAAAAAATTATAATTTAAGTGATGTGAGTAAATTTTAAAAGCAGAATAAATCTTATTAAAATGAAGGTTAGATAATGAGCTTGAACGCACTCTGTAAATAGACAAAAACTTATTTATACCAGAGAACTTATAACCTTTTTTGGACAGATCTAGCCAGAGCATATAATCCTCTTTTGTTTTAAAATTCCTAAATTGTGTTTTTTTTAACGTTTTTTTTTTAAGAAGAACTGATGAGCAAGCAATAGAGCATTCACTCAACAGATCATTATAACAAAGTATTTTAGGTGTTTTTACTTTATAAATAATCTTATTATCATCATTTATTGCTAAATAATTCGTATAACAAATATCTATATTTTTTTTTTTTATAAAACTTAATTGTTCTTTAATTTTTTTTTTTTCCCAAAGATCATCACTATCTAAAAATGCAATAAAATCTCCCTTAGCTTTTTTTATACCTTTGTTTCGCGCTATAGACACGCCTGATTGTTTAATTGTTGATATAATCTTAATTTGTTTATATTTTTTTTTTAAGTTTCTTAGCATCATTCGAGAAGCTTTTGAGTTTTCATCATCAATAATTATTAACTCTAATTTTTTATAAGTTTGAGCTAGAGCACTTTTTACAGCGTTCTCAATATTTGCTTCATCATTATGGTAAGGTATTATGACAGATACTAACATCATATATATTTATATCTTAATATAAATTTTAGCAATAAATGTAAAAGATACTATTTTTATACCTGATATTGAACGTGGTAATTGAAATAATTTTAACTAAACTTTCAAGCTATTTTATAGAAGGAATAATTTCATCTAAAATGTATTAATATTTAAGAAAATAATCTTTCAATCCTAACAAAAACCCTATGTGAGGATCTTTATCTTTTTTATAAAATAGTTTCATAAAATGCAATAAGGCTCTTAATAAAAAAAAGACACGAGTTATCAATTGATCTTTTTTATTACAGATTTTCTTAGTGATTAATAACCATCCAATAGTCGCAAAATAAATATTAGGTTTAACTCCAGATACAAAAATGCTTTGAGAAACTTTATGGTGCGCGTAAGAGTCTAAATTGACTAAAATTTTACCGTATCTTTTAATTCGATGTGATATTTCCATATCTTCTGGACCAAAAAAAAAATCTTCATCAAGAACTGTTTTTCTTTTAGGATAATCTTTAATTGCTTTTTTAACAATTGAAGTTTTAAACATAACACAACAACCACAAATCGAGTCAGATGTAATAATGCCTTTAAATTGACCAATATCTAAAACCCTTCTGTCTCCACCTTTGCCAGTGCGATGAAATCTAAGATAATTTTTTGTAAATTTAAGCTCTTTCCACCAAATTATTTTAGTTTTTTTTTTTATGTAGTAATAAACCTTAGGTGAAACTGCTACAGCAGATTTATTTTTTACAAAAGTTTTAACTAAATTTGCTATATAATTTTTTGGAACTATGAAATCACAATCCAACCTTACAAAAAAATCATAGTTTTTCTTTAAGACAAAATTGAAACCTTTATTATATCCTCTTGCTACACCTAAATTTTTTGCAAATGGGAAATTTGCAACTTCATTTATTTTAGAAATAAACAAATTTTTATTTTTTTTTTTATAAAAATTTTTTCTTGTATTGATCAAATTCGTATTTATATTTTGACTTTTGCACCATGATAAAACATTATTAAAATGATATTTAGCAGAATTGTTATCAACAAGAACTATATCAAAATTTAAATAATCATTTTTAAAGACACTTTTAAGACATTCGATTGTATTTTTTGAATCATTCCAGGAAAGTATTACAATTGCAACTGATGGTGATTTTATTTTCATAAAAATTTTTTATAATTTGTTTTATCAATAGTCGTAATTTTAGGAAATGGTATTATAAATTTCCCTCCCATCTTGATAAATTTTAAATTTTGATTAATTATCTCTTTTGAGAAATTCCATGATAAAATGATCAAATAGTCTATTTTATTTTTATATATTTCATTTACAGGTAAAATTTTTAATGCACTTCCAGGAGAATATTTAAATTGTTTTAATTTACTTAAATCAACAATGAAGTCTAAATGCTTGCTGTTAATTTCAAAGTAATTTAATAGCGTTGTGGATTTAGCTGAAGCACCATAACCAGCGATATTAAAATTTTTATTTTTTAAAAATTTAATTTTATTTAATAATGTTATTTTTTTAATATTAATAAATTTTTGGTATTTTTTAAATATTTTATTATTTGAAAAATTAATTTTTTTTTCTTTTTTAATAAATTTTATTATATTTTTATTAATTATTTTTTTTCTATCTTTGTGAGATACGTAAACTCTAATGGATCCACCTTGAATTGGAATTGATTTAACATCGAAAATATCCATATTATTTTTTTTGAAAAAAGCTATTAGTGGAATTAACAAATGGTAATCTAAATGCTCATGGTAGATAGTGTCGAAAGTTTTATTTTTATATACTTCATAAAAATATCCAACTTCAAATATAAATACACCATCTATTTTTAAAATATTTTTAACACCTTTTATAAAATCATTTAAATTATCTACATGTGCACAAACATTATTTGCTGTAATTAAGTCAAATTTTTCATATTTTTTTTTTATGTTTTTGGACTCTAAAAAATTAAAAAATCTATTTTCCATAAAGTAATTTTTTAATTTAAAATTTGATAAAATATTTTTTGCAGGATCTATGCCGACTCTAATATTTTTTTTATCAAAACATTTTAAGAATGATCCATCATTGGCTGCTATATCTAAAATATTTGATTTTTTTTTAAGAAACCTACGAGAGCATTCCTCAGCATAATCATTAAAGTGTTTGAGGTTTGTTTTTGATGTTCCGGATACAAATAGATATTTTGAAAATAATTTTTTTTTGTTGATTACATGTGATAATTGTAAATGACTACAGTTTTTACATTTTAAAACTTTTAAAGGGTATGATTTGATTTTAATTAGTTTTGATAAAAATTGGTTTGCCAAAGGTGATTTTCCTAAATCAATAACATTAATAAGTTTTTTATCACCACAAAGCCTACATTGATTTTTTTTTTTTAGTATTTTCATTATTTATTAATAAATTTTGATGTTAAATTATTTTAATCTTTTAAATAATCAAATATTTGCTCTTCACATATTTTTTTGAGATTTTCTTTTTTCTTTTCTGAGCTATTCCAATCAATAATTTTTTTCAGCGTCTTATCTATAGACCATCTTGGCCTCCAATTTAGATATTTAATTGCTTTTGAACTATTCAACTTTAAAATTTTGGTTTCTTTGATTTTATCTTTCTTTATTGATATTTTTTTAAATTTTTTAATTTCATTCATTTTACTTATTACTTGGCTCACTTTGACAAAATTACTTTTTTTGGGACCAAAATTCCATGCATGACCTTCTTTTGCTAATTTTCTTTTATATTTTTTTTGTGCTAATAACAGATAGCCATATATTGGTTCAATTACATGTTGCCAAGGCCTTATATGGTCAGGATTTCTTACAATCATCTCTTTATTACTGTTAATAGATCTTATAATATCCGGTAATAATCTATTTTTTGAATAATCTCCACCACCTAGTACATTTCCAGATCTTGCAACAGCGACTTTTTGATCTAAAAATTTTTTTTTATAAAAAGACTCTATATATGAATTGATCGCTATTTCTGCACAAGCTTTTGATGCACTATACGGATCCTTTCCACCAAGCTCATCAGTTTCAGTATAGCTCTTGTTGTTATTTTTAATTTTATAAACTTTATCAGTAGTTATTATAACTACTGACTTTACAAATTTTGCATATTTAATAGCTTCTAATAGATTTATGGTACCAATTATATTTGTCTGAAAAGTATTAATTGGCTCTTCAAAAGATTCTCTAACTAAAGGTTGTGCTGCCAAATGAAATATAATATTTGGTTTAACTTCATAAATTTTTTTTTTTAAGTTATTATAATTGTTGGTATCTAAATAAAAATTTTTATTTAATATTTTTTTACAATCTGTTTTATTAAATATTGATATTTTTTTTGGTTTAAGTGAATATCCACTTATATTTGCTCCTAGTAACTTTAAAAAAATTGTAAGCCAAGTTCCTTTGAAACCTGTATGACCTGTAATAAATATTTTTTTATTTTTCCAAAACTTTTTTAAATCTTTAAAAGTCTTATTCACTCCATACCTTCCAGGGTGCTTTATTGGAATTCCATAGATCTTCTAAATGATTTTTATCTCTCAAAGTGTCACATGCATACCAAAAACCACGATGTTTATATCCAACTAATTCTTTTTTTTTAGCAAGTTCTTCCAGTGGTCCTTTTTCCCATATAGTTTTATCATTCTTTAAATATTTAAAAATACCCTTATTCAATACAAAAAACCCACCATTAATCCAAGCACCATCACCTTTAATTTTTTCAGAAAAATTTTTTATTAATTCATTATTATTATTAAAATCAACCGCTCCAAATCTACCAGGTGGTTGAACTATAGTCATAGTAGCTAGTCTTTTTTTGGTTTTGTGTAGTTTAATTGTTTTTGGTATATCTACATTGGATAATCCATCCCCATAAGTAAGTAAAAAATTATCATCAACAAAATCTTTAATTCTTAAAATTCTACCACCAGTAAATACTTCTTCACCAGTGTCAATTAAGGTAATTTTCCAATTTTCATTTTTATTTTTATGAATTTTTATTTCATTTTTTAAAACATCAATAGTTACATCAGAATTATGTAATGAAAAATTAACAAAATATTCTTTTATTAAATAGCCTTTGTACCCACAACAAATAACAAAATCCTTAAAACCATAGCTGGAATATACCTTCATGATATGCCAAATTAATGGTTTTGAACCTATCTCTATAAGTGGTTTTGGTTTGATTAAAGTTTCTTCTTGTAATCTTGTTCCTTTACCACCAGCTAAAATTACAACTTTCATAAATATCTATTTAAATGAATTTAATATAAATTAAAGATATATTTAATTTTTTTTAATTATTTTAATAAAAATAATTAATAATGGTGTATTTCAACGATCTATAAGATTTATGATTAAAAAAATTATTTTTTTTGTTCCAAATATTGATGATGGAGGTATTGAAAAAAATTTAGTTATTTTGTCTAATTTTTTTACTTTAAAAGGATATACTGTAGAAGTAATATTTTTTAGAATTAGCAGTAATATAAAAAAAAAAATTAATAAAAAAGTAAAATTAATAAAATGCAAAAGTTTATTTAATTTATTTTTTATAAATCAGAGAATAAACAATTCTATAAATTGTTTCATTTATTCTTTATTCAATATTAGAACTAATAAAAAATCAATAATTTTTTCAATGCAAGATCATCCTTTTGCAATAATAATTGCTTTGATTAAAAAAATACCATCAATAGCTAGAATAGCTAATCATCCAATTGGATCTCTAAAATTTTCTAATAATCATTTTATTTTTAAAATTAAACTTTTTATAAAAATTTTATTTTATAATTTTGCAAGTATTATTATTTGTAATTCAAAACAATCATCTAATTTTTTTAAAAAATTTCTATATATAAAAAAAAATATTTTTTATATATACAATCCAATTAAAATAATTAAATTTTTTAATAAAAATTTTAAAAGAAATAAATATGAATTACTTACGGTAGGAAGACTTGAAAATCAAAAAAACCTTACTGGTGTACTATGGGCATTATCAATTATTAAAAAAAAATTCAAAAGAATAAAATTGACAATTGTAGGTAAAGGCAGTGAAAAAAATCATTTAATAAAGTTAGCTAAAGAACTTAAAATACAAAACAATATTATATTTGTAGGTTATTCTAAACCAGACCTTTATTATAAAAAAAAGGGTATTTTTATTTTAAATTCTTTTTTTGAAGGCCTACCAAATGTTTTGATTGAAGCCATGCAATATAAAATTCCTATCATTTCCACTAATTGCTTAAGTGGTCCTAAAGAAATATTAATGAATGGGAAATATGGAACTCTTGTAAATGTAAAGGATTATAAAGATTTAGCCAAAAAAATTGAAAATAATATTAATAATTATAAATCTGCATTAATGAAAGCCTCAAAAGGTCATGCTAGTTTAAACCGTTTTTTAGCAGATAAACAATGTCAAAAATATCTGCATATAATAAATAATTTGTAAAGTTTCTAAAAATTAATTATTTTATCAAAATATTTTTTTTGATTTTTTTTGTGTGATGTAACGACAATTATTTTATCTTTTTTAATACTACTTAAAAATTCAAATATTTTTTTTTCATTCTTGCTATCCAAAGATGATGTGGGCTCATCCAATAAAATTAAATTTGCATCATTTATAATTGCCCTGATAAAGCCTATTCTTTGTTTTTCACCACCAGACATATCCTTTATTGTGGAACTTACACTGTCAATAAAATATTTTTTCTTATTAAATTTATTTAAATCAAATTTCTTCAAATATTTTTTAATTTTGTTTCTCGTATTTGGATTACTTGAATATTCTAACGCAATATTTACATAAATATTTTCATCAATTATAGTTGGCATTTGTGCTGCATATCCAACTTTAAATTCATTTGTGATAGAATAAAAATTATAATTAATATTATCAATAATTATCTCACCCTTTTGTGGCTTTATAAAGCCTGATAATAAATTTAATAAAGTAGTTTTTCCTGATCCACTTTCGCCATAAACTCCATAAATATTATTTTTTTTAAATTCTAAATTTAAATTAATAAATTTTGGATTGTTAATATATTCAACATTAATATTTTTTAATTTAATATGATTAATTTTGTTTTTTTTAATAATCTTTTTTTTTAAAGATATTTTATTTGCTAAATCTTGTTCAATAAATTTAACCGACTCTAAATTAAATATTATATTACTGAAATAAGCAGACAGTTTTGAAAATGAAGGAATTAATCTCAATAACGCTATTGCAAATACTGAATATTTTATTATAAAATCTGTAATATTTATTCCTTCAAATTCATTTCTATACATAATAAAAAAAAGCACTAACAGAAATACTTCAAACATAAATTTAGGTGTTAAACTAATTAACCCACTAATTATTTTTGTTTTATAATATTGTGATAGAAAATAATGATATCTTGATATAAATGTTTTTGCTTGGTCAATAAGCTTAATTTCCTTAAAAATATTTAATGTATCAGACAAAACTTTAAATACTTTTATTTCGTTGATGGCCCTTAATTCTCCAAATTTTTTTGAACCTAAGTATAAAATAAATAATATAAAAATGATTATACCAATTAGTATATACATTTCATAAGTTGGCTTGAAACCTACCAGACTACTTACAAAAAATATTAAAACTAGAGCATAGATGAATTCACCAATAAAATTTATTAACAAACCAAATATTCCAACAAATACATTTTCAACATCTCTTACTAATTGCTTTAAATAAACTGAAATTTCTTTTTTTGAAAAATTTTCATAACTTTTATTTAAGTATGTTTCGAGAATTTTTGCAGATTTTTGAGATGAAACATTATAAATAAAATTATGTAAGTATGCATTTTGAAATAATACTAGAATATTTTTAGTTATTAGAAAAAATACTAATAAACCTATATATATTTCTGTTAAAGAATATTCTTTAAAATATGGAACAAAATAATATTCTATCTTATCAAAGAGTGTGCTAAATAATTTTGAATCTTTTTTTTGATTTAATAGTAAAAAAAATGTACTTAAAAATAAGATTTCAAAAATAATGGTAGAAAATTGAATAACAAAATTTATTAAAACTTTTAACCATGTCTTAAAACTTGTTTCTTTTATAAAAAATTTTAATAATTTTATTAAATTCATTTTTCACCATAAAAAAAGTAACCTAATGGAAATATTTTTTTCATGCTTTTTGAAAATAAATAAACACACTTATCTAGTGTTTGACAAATAATTAATAAAATATTATTTAAAAATGGTATCTTTCTTGTTATCGTTGATATTGAGCTATAAAAACAAGCAAATATTCCTCCTTCTAATATTTTTATTTCTATTTCTTTAAATCCACTATCATCCAATAAACGTTTTAGAGCATCGTCTGTGTATCTAAAATAATCTTGGGGAGAGCCATGTATTCTAAAAATAAATGGTGTTGATCCAAAAAATTTTCCATTTTTATTTAAGATAGAGTGGCAGTTTTGCAAACAACTTTTATAATCAAAAATATGTTCAAGTACATTTAATAATAATATATTGTCGTATTTAATACCATTTAATTGTCCAACTTTTTCTAAATCAATTTTTAGATCATCTGGATCTTCAGAATAATTGTCACCATAAACAATCTTATTTTTTGTATTAAGATAATTTGTTACATTTGTAACTGATTTTTTTGATCCTAAATCTAAAACAGAACCATTAATTTCTATTCTTTTAACCTCATTAATTTGAGCTATTCTTAATAAAGAATAACCCTTAAAGATTAACTTATGGACAAATAAAAATTTTTTAATAAATGCAAGCATTGTAAATTGAAACAACTATCTAACAAAAAAAACTTATAAACTCAATGAAGATATAAATTTATTACATTAGCATAGATCTTATTAATAATAATTACTCAAAAATTTTAAAAAAGTTTTTAGAAAACCTAAATTGAGTATAGTTTATAATAGATTTTTTCATATTTAAACTTAACGAATATTTTTTACCTTCATCTATATTAATAAATTCTTGAAATTTTTCCATAAAATCTGACTTATTGCCCAGCTCATACTTTAGTCCATTTAATTTATTATGCATTATTTCATTAGGTCCATTTGGACAATCACTACTTAATATTGGAACATTAAGATACCCAGCCTCTAGCAGAGTATGCCCAGGTTCTTCCCAACGTGATGTAGAGATATACAGATCAGATCTTACAAGGTATTTATAAGGATTATTTTTGAATCCTAATAAAAAACAGTTATTTAAATTATTTCTTTCAATATAATTTTGAAGCATTTTTTTTTCTTCTCCATCTCCAATAATTATAAGATTAAAATCAACTTTAATTAAATTATTAATTTCATTAATATATTTTAATAATTCCAAAAAATTTTTTTGATAAGTCAATCTTCCAATCGCACAAAAAACTTTTTTTTTAAAAATAAATTTTTCTTCATAATCTATATTGTCATTTGATAGTTTTCTAATATTTCCCGATATAACTGGGTTTTCAATAACGAAAATCTTTTTTTCATTAATTCCAATAATGCTTTTTAATTCCTGTTTAGTTTTTTTTGTCATAGTAATTAAATAATCAGATTTTTTATAAAATATTTTCCAAATTAATTTTCTAAAAAAATTAAATTTTGGATAACCTTGAATACTATTTATTATTATTAAGTTTTTGAAAAAATACTTCATAAGACTTGGCACAAAACCAACCAAACCTGAAATAATAATATCAGGTTTTTTTGAAATAATTTGTTTTATAAGAAATGGAATACTTAAGATCGAAAAAAATAAAATTAGAAATTTAGAAATTTTTCCTGTATTTGGAATTATATGATTAATTTTAAGGAATCTTATGTAAGAATTTTTACCATCATTAAATTTTGAAAACTCACCTAATATGTCTACAAAATAAATTTTTGAATCGGAATATTTTTCTATAGATTTAGCAATTCCATGCATTGCTGTATTAGTGCCAACATTGCTTAACATTGGCGACCATACAAAAATTTTTAATTCTTTTTTTTTTTTCAAAATAACCTTTAATCTATATTTTAAAAATTTTATTATTATTGAGTCTTATATCAATTCTTTAAAAAGAGTTTCATTTTTTTTAATGAAGGCATTAGATATATTTGAATCATAATGTTTTAATTCTATATAATCTGGGAGAGAATTTTTAAAATTTATTTGTTTTTTATTTGGTTTGTATTTATTATTTAGTTTAATAAACTCTTTTAAACCAAGTAAAATTTCTTCTGCAGAATTATCAATAGGACTTAATCCTATTTTTTCTGCATATCTCCTAGAATAACAAAAACCTTTATAATACCCTAAATCTATCAACTCCTTATATGTTAATGTTTTGTTAAGTCTTTTAATTTTTTTTAAAATATAGACACCACTCTTATTGATTGCGTTTACATTAATCCCATAAACGTTTGTATTATAGACGGGCATATCAAGCAAAGAACCTATACTGTTAGGGCCTGAATCTGTTGCTATAAAACCTTTACATTTTTTTAGTATTAAAAATTGTAATTTTTTATTTACCAACTCCTCCATGTTAATTTCTATATACTTTTTATTTTTAAAAATAAGCTTTGTAGACTTAGAATGAATTAATCTTATCACAACAAAACCTTTACTTAACAAATATCTTATTGAAGGTTTGTAAGTTGAAATTAGTGACCCCCTAAGATGAGAAGTTTTTTTATAATTTCTCTCTCTATGATGAATAATTATAGTTTTTTTTAAATCTACGTGAGGGTATTTTTTTTTAAAATAATTATAATTTTCTTTGACATATTTATCTTTAAACTTAAAAATATTTTTTGTTTTTTCTTTGTTTTTTTTTTTAAATCTATTTGTGTTTTTAGAAAATGGTGAGGTATGAACAATCTTTAAATTTGAATTTAGATGATGTTCCACCTTTTTGGTTGTACAAGATATAAAGTTTGTATGCTTCAATGGCATTAATAAGACATTCAAAAATAAATTGTTAACAATTATCAAATTCTCAAAAATTTCACTAAAAAAAGAAAACTCAGTTGTGCTTGGCATTAAAATAATTGACTTATATCCATCAATAAAATTTTTTTTTACCATGATGTTTAAGTGCTGTGTGCTGGCACCGATTTGATTATACTGTAATTGGACAAATCTATATTTTGAAAAATAAAAAAATATAATAATTGGTAGATATAGAATTTTGAGAATATCAATAAATAAGAAAAATATTAATAAAATTAAAGTTTTGATGAAATCTTTAATATTTAAATTTGATAGAAAAAAAAATGTGTTTATTAAAATATTTTTATAAGAAGTTTTGGCTGGATACATTAGTGGCTGCACTAATGTGAACATTAAGTTATTATCTAAAACAAATATAATTTTAAAAATTTTTTCAAAAAAATAAAATTTTTTAATTGAATTCATATTATTTATAATCACAGAACATTATGTATTCTAATTCAAATTCATGAATAAGATTCTTTAAATAATTTATAAAGCTTAATCCAATTTGTTTTTGAACTATCAATTTTTTTGGCTTTATCAAATACTTCAATCTCCTTAAAACACTTTTTTAAAAATATACTTCCTTTTCCACTAATTCCCTCTAATGCAAAATGAAATTTAATATCTTTTGTTTTTTTTATTAATTGATCAAATTTTTTTTTGTTTTTTGGTAACTGATGAATCGAACACATTATAATATTTGAAAATTTATAATCTTCATGGCACCATAGAGTTGTCGCAAGCTCATTTGACATTATTGGTTCTGGTATTACAAATTCTATTGAAATTTTGTTTCTACGTGCATAATCATTCATTATCATATTTTGACCATTACTAGGTATTTTAAATACCCCTATGTGAATATCAGTAGTTATTGTTGCAGTTGTCACTTGATTAATCGACCTTATAATATTTGTAATAGTCTGTATTTTTTTGCATTAAAGGTTTTTTAATGCCTTGAAATCTTATGCTACAAGCAATTCTTGCCATACTGGAAGTAAAATTTATGTTTCCATGTAAAATAAAAGGATTAAAAATAATTACCTCACCATATTTTAATTTTGCAGGTTTCTCATTGTAGTTATTTTTTAGTATCAATGGTCCATTTACCAATCCTTGTTTGTGCTCTTTTTTAATTGTCTTAAATGATTTCGTTTGATCTATATAAAATACACCGCCATCGTCATCTAAGTCGTGAAACGGAGCCCATATTATATATGTAAAAGGAGAAACTCCTGACATCAATTCGTAGTGAGGCCACTGCCTTCTTTGCTCTTTACCTGGTAAGTTAAAAATTATATTAGCTCTTCTCTGTAAAAAAACCTCTTCACCACTTAATTTTTTAACAATATTTCTACAAGATTTAAGCATTATTTCAGATGCTTGATTAAATGATAATAAACCTACCATTACATTGTTAATTTCTGACTTAGACATAGTCATCATCTTTATTCTTAATTTTTCAATATCCATTTTAGATTTATTTGATTGTAATTTTTGGGTAATTACTTTTCTCAATTTTTCAAAACACTTTAAATCATCGATTGGTGCTATTGCATATCCTGGTCCATTTATAATTTGATCTTTAATATCCATAGTTTTAATTTTTTAAAAATATACCATAAGAAATTAAACGCAAGGATTTGGATCTAACTGATGAATTTTTTGTATTTCTTCTAAGATTTCAGCAGTTAAAGTTATATCTATAGATTTAATATTATCTTTTAATTGATTTAATGTTGTTATCCCAAAAATACTGCTTAAAACAAATGGTCTACTCAAAACAAATGCGTGTGCAAATAAATTAGGCTCAATATCATATTTTTTTGCTAATTTTATATATTTAGATATTGCTATTTCTCCTCTCTTAGTGTTGTGTCTTGAAAATCTACCAGGCCAAAGGTTAAATCTACTTTCTGAAGGTCTACGTTTATTTAGATATTTTCCAGTTAATCTACCTGCAGCAAGTGGTGAATATGCTAACAATCCACAATTTTCTCTTATTGAAATTTCTGCATGAGAATTATCAAAAACTCTATTAATTAAATTATAACCATTTTGAATAGTTATTGGTCCATCTAATGAGTTATTTTTTGCAATATTCAAAAAACTTGATATCCCCCATGGTGACTCATTTGACACACCATAATATTTAATTTTTCCAATTTTTACCAACTCATTAAGATTATTTATAACCTCTTCAATGGGGGTCCAATTAATGTCACTTGGGTCGTACTCAAAGTCTAATTTTCCAAATATAGGAATATTTCTCTCAGGCCAATGAAGTTGATATAGATCAATATAATCAGTCTTTAATCTTTTCAAGCTATTATCAACAGCTTTCCTTAAGTTATTTTTATCATATTTTAAATTATTTCCTCCACCTCTTATCCATGATAGTTTTGTAGCTCCAATACCTTTTGGGTGAGATGACACAACCTTGGTCCCAATTAGAATTTTATCTCTATTCTTTTTTTTAATCATCCAGTTACCAATAATTTCTTCTGAAAGCCCACTTGTCTCTTTTTTTGGATAAACTGGATACATTTCTGCAGTGTCAAAAAAATTAATCCCATTCTCAAAGGCAAAATCCATTATTTTAAAAGATTCATTTTCAGACGTTTGTTCACCAAATGTCATTGTGCCAAGAGAAATTGAACTTATGTCTAAATTAGTTTTTCCTAATTTTTTGTACAGCATAAATATTTATAACCATTTATTATGAACGTCCTCTTTAATATATTTTTCATAAATATTTTTAATTTGAGGTATTAATGAATGAATATCGTTCATATCAGACACATTTGCATTTTCATTTACTTGATTTTCGTTAATTGCTCCAGGTATCACAACTGTAATTCCATCCTGTAAGAGTATCCATTTTAAAGCTAATTGTGACAGGCTAAAATTTTTGGGCAATACCTTTTTCAATTCTTCAACCGCCACAAGTCCTTTTTCAAAATTTACACCAGAAAACGTATCGCCAACATCAAAAGCTTCTCCCTTAATATTATAGTTTCGATGATCGTTTTCAGCGAATTTTGTATCTTTATTTATTTCTCCAGTTAGTAAGCCGCTTGCTAAGGGACCTCTTGCTATTACAGCAATATTTTTTTTTTTTGCTTCAATTAAAAATTTCTCAATGGGCCTTTGTCTAAAAATATTAAAAACTAATTGAACACTTTTTATGTTAGGAAATTTAATTGCCTCAAAAGCCTCACTAAGATTGTAAACACTAATACCATAATTTGCTATTTTTCCTTTTTTTATTAATTCATCCATTAACTCATATGTTTCAATCTTTTTACAAATTTCTACAGGTGGACAATGTAATTGAACTAAATCTATTTGCTCTATACCCAGGTTCACTAAAGATCTATCTACAAATTCCTCCATCGGCTCCTGTTTGTAGCCCCTGGCGTAATTAGTGCCACGAATTCTTCTACCTAATTTAGTAGTAACATATATTTTTTCACTAGATGACTTAATTATATCAGATAAAAATTTTTCACTTCTACCATCTCCATAAGTATCGGATGTATCAAAAAAATTAATTCCTTTATCTAGAGCTTTTTTAAGAATATTTTTAGCTTGATTATCAGATACATCTCCCCAACACCATCCTATCTGCCAACACCCAAGGCCAATTTCTGATACCTTCCACTTTAAATCAGAAAATTCCTTAAATTTCATACTTGTGAATTAAATTACACTCTTTCCAAAATATCTGCTTGTGCTGCTTTAGCTTTTTTTACTGTATCAAGTCTTTCTTTGTAAGATTTTTCAGGTGGGTCATACTTGTCAAACACATTCATGATCACTTGTGTAAAATCTTTTCCTATTTCAGATAATAAAATTTCATTATCGAGAACTTCAACTAATCCATCTTCAATCATATCATCTAAGAATTTAATCTCTTTAGAAAAATATTCTTTAAAATTAATATTAAATTGATCTTTAAAATTTTTAAAGTCTATTTTAAAATAGCTTCTTATTTGTTGTGTTGCGTGTTGCCTAATTTTATCATCTTCAGATAATTGGATTCCTCTAAAACTGGGTAGTTTATTTTCATCTAAAGATTTTCTGTATGAGGGTAAATCATAAAAATTCTGAACATAATAATCATTGCCCAGGTTACTCATTGATGAGCTACCAACTGCTATAAAATTAACTCTTCCACCTGTTTGGTGTCCAGCGGCGCCATAATGTGTTTCTCCCTCGTTAAATGCTTTCGTCATTGGGCTATCCGGCAATGAATAACATTCAAAACCTGTTCGAATATATCCACCTTCTTTCATTTTTGCATGTATAACTTCCATCAATTCTTTTCTTTCCAAAAAATCAGGCAAAGGACCTTCGTCTACCATTTTTACCTGGTATTTTGAAACCCACGGTTTGTACGCCATCAAAGATAACTGAACTAAAGTAGGTTTTAATCTTAAAATTTCATCACAAGTTTTTTCCATACCCTTTGGAGTTTGCCCTGGTTGGCCAATCAATAAATCAAATGCTATTTCTTTATAAACCTTTCTAACTTTGTCAGTTAAAATATCATCAAATAATTTTGACGGCTGAATTCTATTAACTCTTCTTTGAACTTCTTCATCAAAATCTTGCATTCCAAAAGATATTCTATTTGCCCCACAAACTTCATTATTATAAATCAATCTATCTTCGTCAACTCTTCTTGGATCACTTTCGATTGTAAAGTTTTCTACTTTTGACCATTCAAATAATGACTTTAATTTATCCACTAATTCTTTTAAATCTTCTCTATTTAAGATGGTCGGTGATCCACCTCCAAAAAAAACTGTACCAACATTTAGTTTAATATTATTTGCATTTAAGAAATTGAACAAAAGATCCATTTCCTTATAAAGGTATTTTAAATAATCTTTAACTTTTTCATAATCTTTAGTAATAAATTTACTGCATGTACAAAACCAACACAATTGTTCACAAAAAGGTATATGAATATAAAAAAACGTTTTTTTATCTTGATTTTTTGGGAACCAATCTAATATTGCTTTTTTATAATGATCATCTTTAAAATCAAAAGACCAATGATCTTTTGTAGGATACTCTGCGTAATTAAACACAAGGTCTTGGTGATATTTTTTAATTAAATTTGCATTTAGTTCAATTTTTTTCATACAACCTTAATTTATATTAAAAGATTTTACACTGCCAGTTAAATCACTTGCTGTCATTCTATTTTTTACGTGATTACTGTCATTTACAAACATTCCTATAAACCATCTACATTTATAAGATTTCCAATTAATTTTTTTATTTTTATCAACTGGCTCTACACCATGAACAATTGATCCATAAAACATTACAGAATCGCCTATTTCAAGTTTTTCTTCAAGATTCATTTTTTTGTTATTTGTGTCTCTAAAATAAAACCCTCCAGAATTAAAATCTTCACCAATTTTGCTCATTATCAATCCTGAAACGATTCTTTGATTTTTTCTAGGATCTACATGATCTCTTAATTCACCTCCTCCAATTGGATAATTTACAATTTGAAGTCTGTCAATTTGATTTTGACTAGGTATATTTTTTTCGTATTGAAATTTTTTGTTTCCAGCTAAAAATTTTACATATCTCCAGTGCTTGTAAACGCCATCCTTTAATTTTTTTTCTAATTTCGTTTTAATATTCCAATTGTAGAAAAAATAAGAATGTTTAATTGCGTACAGGCTATATTTTTTTGTAATTTCTTTATCATAAATTCTATGAAAATTTGGTGTGCCATCTAACATTTTATGAAAAGAAGGTTTTCTTTTTTTATCATAAAACTTAGCCAACCCAATAACTGTATCTTTTAATTTTTTTTGGGCTGCGTTCCTGACAATAAATGCCTCCCCTTTATACATTTTTTTGATTATGTTTTTTACAAAATGGTGTTTTTTTTGATCAATATTATTTTTTAAATCTTTAAATTCAATTATATTTATTTTAGTTACATGCTTTGGAGCAGGTGACTTATTTTCTAATTCTTTCCAAATATTTTTTATGTAGGTAGTGTTTAGCATAGGATTTCGAATACTATAAAATTAATGATTGTCAATGATCTCTGTTTAAAATTTAAATATTAAGTCTCTCTCTCTAAAGTTTTAGATGGATTTATTGAGTTAAAATAATTAATAAAGGTTTTATGGTTAAATATTGTGCTTTTAAATAATGAGAAAGTCTTCATAACAAATTTAAAGCTTTTACAGTAGTAAAATAATAATCACTTTTATAACCAATTATTTTGAACAATTTGATCCAATCTTTCTTGTTCAAAACTGTTGTTCCCAAAAGTGTCCAATCGTCAAATACTTTTTTTTCTTTTTCATTTGAATAGGCTGCTACTGTAAAAAATGATTTTTTTGAAACTCTATTTATTTCAGCTATTATTTTTACAACATCTTGAAAGTTATATTTATAGATAGAACTAAAACCTATAACAAAATCAAAATAATTTTTTTTAAAAGGGATTTTGTAATATTCACTTAAAATAATACTAGACTTAATTTCTTTTTCAGCATTTTTTACAGGATAAACATGATCTTCAATTCCCCAAATCTCAGATTCTGGTAATAAAATTTTTAGATCCTTCATTATAAAGCCTTTTTTACAGCCTAAATCTAAAATTTTAGATTTATTGGTTAGTTTATATTTTTTAATAATTTTTGGTAATAATTTTAACCATCTCCCATCATAATTAAATCCACCATATCCATTATTTCTATCTCCATCGTAATATTCTTTTCCTAGCTCCCAAGCAGTAAGCTTATTTTTTATAGATCGTTTAACTGTTCTATTTACTAAAATTTTTTTTTTAAAATAACCAGGATCAAAATATGGCATACTAAAATTCAACTATTGGTCTTAAAACTTTACCTTTCTGAAAGTCATCTATTGCTTTATTTATTTGGGACATTTTATAATTTTTTTTTGGAAGAATTTTTTTTATATTTGTTATTTGATCAATTAATATTTTTTGATTTATTTCAAAATTGTTCATTATTGTTCCTCCTTTACCCCATGCTCCTGTTAAAGTTTTACCCGAAATAATATCCCACGAATTAATTGAAATTTTCTCATGAATCTTTGTGTTTCCTATAATAACAAATTGTCCACCAAATTTTTTGCAAAGAGGGAAAGTTTTTTCAATTAATTTTTTTGATCCTGTACAATCAATTATCAAATCAAATTTTTCATAATTATTTTTTATGAAAACATTTAATCTATCTTTATTTCCTAGATGAACAAATTTCATATTCTTTTTATTTTTAATAAGTTTTAACCTTCTGCTATTGGAGTCAACTGCCACTATATCTTTACACTTAAGATAGTTTAGAACAAGTAAGCTGGAATAACCTAGGCCACCCATTCCTAGAATTAATACTTTTGAATTTTTATTAATGTCAGCTACATTTAAAATAGCATTACTTGCTGTGGGTATTGCACAACCTAGTAAAACTGATTCTCTTAAAAATTTATTTCTTTTATTAATTTTAAAGATCCTATTATCTGACACAACTGAATATTTTATAAGTGTATTGCAGCCACCTGTATTAATTTTTTTGCCCTTACTATCAAACATTAAAGATTTATATTTTTTTTGTTTTTTTTTTTTTA
>Ga0115001_10000948_pt1 | contig 22138 bp, 16 predicted proteins | sample ArcticOcean_MG_C_12_FD_89869 | JGI IMG/M metagenome (GOLD analysis project Ga0115001, IMG submission 89869) | Marine microbial communities from western Arctic Ocean - ArcticOcean_MG_CB8_130 | ecosystem: Environmental > Aquatic > Marine > Oceanic | place: Arctic Ocean: Canada Basin | collected... | reverse complement strand
GAAACATATCTTAAAACGAACCCGAGCGTGATATGGGACGAGGTATGGCTTGAAAATTGGAGAAAGGAACAGGCAAAGGAAATTTTATCTTCAATAGAAAACGCTGAGACGGAGCTGATGGATATGGGCGCAAGCGCTGAAGCAGCCGCGCTATACGCGGAGAGGCTAAGACGGAGAGCAAAACGATACAAAGATATTAGGAAAAGAAAAAATGCCACATCGCAAGAAATTAGAGATTTGATCGTAGAATACGAACAAGAAGGGAAAGAAGGCGTTGAGGATTTGAAAAAAGCTTTGATTGCTACGTTGAAGTTTGAGGATGAATTGAAGAGGGAAAATCTAAACTTAATAACGGACGCCAAGACGGGCTCATCAAACGAGGCATAAAAACACAATACAAGCGCGCATAAAATAGTTTAGCAACATTATTTATCCAATTCATTTATTATAAATATTCTTAAATTAAATAGCAAATTATGTACCGTGTCATTTTATTTTATTAACGAAAACTCTCTCTTTCTCTCTCTCTCACACACTCAGACATATACATACGCACACACACATTCTACACCGCTTTTATACATAGAAAAGATTGAAACAACAACACTCAAACCTTTCTTTTTACGACATAAGTCGTGTAAGACGCGCTTCGAGTGAATGCAATCTAGCCTCCGCAGCTTGCGCTTCTTCATTACCAATAGCTATACGTCTGTTAGATGTGACGACTCTGTTTTGCATCTTAATCATGCCTTCCAAAGCCTCGGCTAAGTTTTCTCCTTCAGTTTTTAATTCTTCCGCCTTTGGATCTTCATCCTCGAATATAATTCTAGGTTGTTCCCCAACTTGTTTAATGAACAACTTTGCGGCACCGGCAATTTCCTCAACCGTATCAATTCCTCTCTTATTTTCGAGGTTTCTGTACGTACCTTCATCTTTTGAAATTTGCTTCGCGACGCGATCCATGTCTTTCTCTTCACCGATTGGGTCAGCGCGAAGACGAAAATTATCATCTCTCGAAGTCTCCGAAGCAATCACAGCCTTTCGTAAGACTCTACGAAGCCCAAGCTGATCGATTTCACGATCGTTATCATATCTGATGACATTCTCTCCTGGAGGAATGTACGGAAACACTTCGTCTTCAGAATCGGTGGATTCGTAATCTGGATCTAAGCCGTGTCTCCAGCGTTTGAGCTGCGCTAGTAATTTGTCCGAGGGAATGTGATCGCGATGGAATCCAAAGTATCTCGAAAACGATCTGTATGAATCCGAAATCATTGGATTCAATTCTGTGTGAACGGAAATACTCTCCGAAGCGTGCGACTTGACTTCTCCAAACGCGTCGACAATAATGGCGAGCAAAAAGTTGAACAAAATGAAGAGCACCATGATGTTGAACGAGTAGAAGTAGATCATGGCTACGACGTAGGTTAAACCTGGAAGTTCAACCAAGTCGACGATGAAATACTCGACGTCACCCAAAAGATTTTTGAACAAAGTGTGGAAAGATTCCTCAAAAGTTGAGAAGTAAACCGATCCAAATCCAAAAATTACGTGACCGATGAACGCAAATCCAGTGAAGACCATCATAAAAATCGTAAAGAAGTGCATCAAATCTGGCGCAGCCAGACCGAGCGTGTGTGTAATCACACCCAATCTGGGTTGGAAATCCATGAGCTTCAAAATTCGAAGCATAAGTAAAATAATGTTAATTCCAGAAACCGCCATGTACGATTGCAAAAACGTAACCAAGGAATACATGTCATAAAACATCGATCCAAGTACTTTAAACTCGTGCTCATCAAAAAGTCTCGTCTGAAATGCAGAGGCATCAATGTTTTTATATATTTTGTAGTGAATCGAAGGATCAAATCGAGGACATCCAATACGCGAAAAGCAAACCCACATCACGGTGACGCCGAGGTGAATCATAATAGATGCGATGTCGATATAGTTCCACGCAGACTCAAAATACGCTCTCCAACGACCGTCGTGTTTCTTCGTCGTCATGACGAAGTCCATCATTTCGTCGTAAACAGAGTATAACGCGCCGATCGCCAACGCAATTTCCATCGCAAATCGGACCATATCTTGCCAATTTTCATAATAAGCAACTTTGATCGTTTGGTTCTCGTACGTCACAATGATTTTCCCTCCGTCGACATAAGTGAAGTAAACCATTGTATTCCCAAAATACCCAAGTTCTGAGTTATATACGACAATTTGCGCCGATACTGATTCAGTTTGCGAATCGGAGAGATAGAGACCATATTCGAGATAATCGAGCCATCTCTGCGCACCAGCCGCGTCGAGATTAATATCAATGAGAAACGGAAAGCCATTTTTATAATCTTTCGAAATATCCATGGAATGGAATCCCCAAGGAACATCTCGAGAGTTGAACAACTCCGCGCAATATGGCGCATTGTTAGCGGTGATATTTGTACCTTCAACTCTGAGATCATACGTCGCGTTTGCAATTTGAGAACAATTGTAAATCTTCGAAATAGTCTTTGCGTTGTCATAATCGGCGTTGAATAGTGGCGTGCCCAACTTGAATATTGGATCTACACCATACGGGTTCGTTTCGATATTTCCTGGGCAAAACTTGTCCAAGTCCGCAAAGCGATCGTTATCACATACGTTCAACTCTTTTCTTTTGACATAAAAAAGCAATCCAGCAACGACACGATTCGACAAACCAACGTAGCGTTCTCTGAACGCTTCGGGCGGATCTTCGTTATCAAAATTTTCAACCTCAAACTGACGATTCACGGGACCCATTTGACATGGCGCGTTCATCAAGATGGCATCTTTAGCCTTGAATTCTCTTGAGTTGATTGAGTCTTCTTGAATTTGAATGTATGAACCGACATCTTTAAACGCACCAGAAAGCCACGCGTCTCGAATCGTTAACCTTTGCTTTTCAACGGCTCGAGTGAGTTTTTCGATGGCTTTTAAACCAGCTTCCAATAACTCAGACGTTCTTTGTTGAATCAACAAAGAAGCTTGCGCAGCTGCTAAAGCTTCTTTTTGTTTCTCGACGATTTCATCCAACTGATTTGAAAGCGAATCGTGTTCGGCTTTTAAATCTGCAAATCCTGAAGCCATCATTTCTTCCAAGCGCTTGTCTTCAAAAAAAGCGGTCGCTTTATCCGTCTGCATAGCTTGATCTTTTGACAATTCAGTCATCGCAGTTTCGAGCGTGGTTTGATTCGTCGCAATTTGCTGAACAGCGGCGTAAATATCGTCCAAGGTCACCGTAGTCGTATCATCCGCGGTTTGAAGCATTGCGCGTCTGTATTTTTGCGCAAAATCAACGTTTGGCTCGTGCGCTTGCAATAATCTTCTTCCATATCCGACTTGACCATCTCTTGTCGCGTTGAGATATTCGACGGTATCAAACATACCTTCATCTTCGCAAGCTTCGCAGACACATACTTCACCTGTTTTTTTGTTGCAATTATTATTTGCGCCAACTCCAGCACCGCATTGACAAATGTATTCGCAAATTCTTTGATATCGAGACTGTTTAATCCATGGAGACGTACCATTCGTCCACGGATCCCAATACGTTGGAGCAGTAACGGTTTTAGGATCAGTACACGTGCCCGTATAAATATCCGAACGGTCTCCAATGTTGCACGTTAAATAGGCGTAATCCTTACGCTCGATAACTTTGCGGTTAAACTCGGTCAAGGTGTAATTCAACATGGTCGTAACGTCGTGATAACCAGAAAGAGTTTGATCACTGTAAAACTTTTGAATCTCTGAAACGACATCGAGTTTGGGCATCTTAAAATTTGAAGCCGTATTATTCCATGGACTGTCATACACTGGGACGTCTTGCTTCTGCTTTTTCAAATCAGCGATTCTCGCGTCGATGAACGGAACGAGATCTTTTTTGTAATCAGGATATTTTGCGGCGCTCGCATAACGTAACTTTGAGTATGCGTTATCTTTTCCACCGACTGAGCGTTCTTGAGCAAGGATATATGCTTTAAGAGTAGCATACGTCGCCTCGTTCACTACCTCGCCTTCAACGCCTTCGAGTTTTTGCATGTCGAAATACTCGACGTTTTGCCTCGCCTTGAACGCGTTCATGTAATTCACTTCTTCAGCAGTAGCTACGGCAGCACTCGCGTCTTCGTAACCGGCCAAAGAGCTCCAAGTCGCTGTTATACCTGATTGGTATACATTTTTCATGAAACGCCACGTTTCCGTGCACGCCAAACGGTTTGGATCTGGCATCGTCGTGTTCACTCCGTTGCCGACGCATTTATCCAAACACGCGGTTACTTTCCCATTTATATCTTTATCACATTGGCAGTAATAGGAAAGCGCATACGGAGCAACAATATACGCTTTATTCGTAGAATCGGCGTTATAAAACCAACCAGAATTCCAATCGGTTAAGTTTACGCCCCACTCCAAAGCCGTCGCGTTGGACGTTGTCATCTGCTTATAGCACTCCAATTCTGGATCCGAAGCATAATCAACAAGCGTGTGGTTATTGCCATACGTTTGATTCAGAACCAAAATCGTAGAATTGTACGAAGTCGAATTGTACCAACCGCGAATGGATGCCAAGTTGAAAGATGCGCCTTGTGCATCGGCGACGAATAAAGCGCTGTTCGTAGCTTTCAACGTATTAATGGCACTCAAGTGTAATTCATCGATCTTGCGGTGAGCAAAACCCGATTGATTGAGGAGAAAATCTTGCCTGATTATTTCAAGTCTTTTCACCGCGTTTTTTCGCGCAACGTTTGCGTAATGATGCGCGAGTAAAACGCGATGTCTCTTCTCTTCATGAGTAACATTTTTGCGTTCGCGAACGGCACCACCGACTTTTAAGAACATTTCCTTTTTCAATTGAACAGCCCACACACCATCGGGGACATCGGTTAAAATCGTTTGTATTTGCCCAGTTTGCAAAGGGAAAGTTTGTTCCGTTTCGTAGTAGCAATCTTTGCCGTGACGAATCTTCGCAACGCCGGTGATTTCATCTTGTTCGGATGGACATAAATTCCAAGTCGCATCGGTTTGTAAATCGATCGGATTCGCAGATCCTCTCGGATGCGTAAAGTTGTAGTATAAATCGATTTGAACCTCCGTCACCGACATCGTTTGAATCCAGCGCAAGCAATCGGCTTTACAACCAAACCTTCCATATTCTGGAAACTCAAACGGCTCTGAACATACTCCATCGCCACAAACGGCGTCGGTCCACAACGTATTCACGACATCCGATGCCCAGTTCAAAATCTGTTTCGACGAAGTCATCTCTTTCACTTCTGGAATAAGAACCGAGTTCAACGTCGACGTCAACGCGTACGCTTCGCCCGCTTTTCTTTGTAAGAACAAAATGGATAAGTAGAAGCATACGAAGAATATGAACGAGAATAACGAGACGTAGTTTTTCTTTCGTTCTTTCTGTTTCAGTAAAACATATTCATAGGTCAGTACTCATTAAGAGAGAGAGAGAGAGTTTGTATCAAAAATGTTCGCGCTCGCTTCTCGTACGCGCGCTATTAGGCGATGATATCTTGCCAGAACAGAACAGAGGCGGCCTTTTTTCAAAGAGTGAAAAAAAAGAAGAAGAAGAATTCCATGCGCTCGTGCGCTCATCATCATCATCCATCGCGTTCAATACTAGAGAGAGTATTACGTGATACGTATGAACGAACGCGAACTGTCGTTCTGTGCACGTTTTCTTAATCGCGATACAGAGTACGAATGCTCGAGCAGGATCTTTTCCGGTCGTTTTTAATCAAATTAGGGATATGCTCGTTTCTCCTCTTTTTTGACATCAATTAATCAATATCACGATCGATCACGATCGATCGAAGACATAAAAGAACACACGGACACGCGCGCACACACGGACGAGCAAACATAAACATAAACGTACTCTCGTTTTATACGCCTCGTATAAGTTTTCAACGATCTTCTTCTGCACTCGCGGGTCATTCAGCATTCGCTCGGTTTGCGCCTGACTTCTCTGTCTTTTCGGTTCGTCGTCGTCGTCGTCGTCGGCTAAGATCCTCGCGCGTCTCAGGCGTTCGTCTAAACGACTCATTGGTTTCGCAGAGCCTTGGGCCCTACTCTTCGCGCGACGAATTCTCGGCATCTCTCTCTTTGTTTATTACTTTTAATTGAATTAAAGGAGCAATCGAAGCGCGCGTCTCGAATGACGAATTCTTCCAAGGAGACGTTGCAGTAGGGAAATTACTGAGAGCAGAGATTTCATCAAAGGGTCATGGTAAATAAAAGTCCATATCGCGAGAACTTAAATCTTAATCGTGCTACAACACGCACTAACGACACAGACGTACACACGAAAACACACACACACGAGAGAGAGCGCTGTGAAAGCCGTTTATGTTCGTCGAATTCTGGACTCTCTGTCACTCTCGTACACGTGCGCGTAATAACTCGTAATCGGCCATTAGTACATAAAAAATCTTTCTGATGATGGAGGCTTCGTTTGTTGAAACCCTAAACCGTGCCCTCCTCAGCTCCCCCTAAACAAAATTCCCATCACACAAAATCCTCTTTCACGCGGCAAAACTTTTAATAAGAAGGCAACTTGGGAAGATGATCGCGAGTGCAATCGATCAAAAAGGGCGAGGAGTGGAAAAGCACGAAGTTGGCGGAGCAGAAAAAGTGAACGCGGATGCGTTGAGGGATAAACAAGGGAACCCGAACTGGAACGCGATCCTGAAATGGTCGATAGATGAAGGCCTAAAAGAGAAGCGATTGGAGGAAGAAGAAGAAAATAATAGGTCCGCTACTGCTGCGACTGATGAGAGGAGAAAGATATCGGAGGAAGATAGGAAATGGTTCTTGAAAGCAATGGAGGCAGGTGTGATCGATGAAGTGAAGAGGATTAAGGAGATCTCTGAGAATATTAAATCAGACCCGTGCTTAAGAAAGCTAAAAACTGTTGAAAATAGTCAGAGCGAAGTCTTAGAGAGAGTGTATATGTTAGAAGAGCTTAGGGATAGATTAGAGTCGATCGATAACGCGAAAGATTTAGGGACGATTGGAGGTTTAAGTCCACTTTTAGAGGCTTTAGAGTGCGATGATTATGATGAGATTCGAGCGATTAGCGCGGAGTGCGTCGCGGTTTCCGTGCAGAATCATCCAGAAGCGCAGAAGAACGCGATGAACGCACAAGCGTTCACGAAATTGTTAAACGCGTTAGACGCAGAGAAACACTTAAATTCATCATCGCAAGTGAAGGTTATTTTAGCTTTAAGTTGTCTATGCCGAGGTAATGTGGAGACGACGAAGATGTTTTGCGACGAAGACGGTATCGAGAAACTATCGAAAGCTTTATTTTTATCGAAGAATATTAAAATACGAATTAAAGCTTTATATTTAATTCAGCACGTGTGTGTTTCGTCCGAAAACGCAATGGAACGAACTATAAACTCGAAAGTTATTGATCAAATCGCTAGTAAAGTGCTGAAGAATAACTTTGCGTTATTTGAAGAAGAAGAAAAGGGAGTAAACGCATCGTCTGTCGACTTGAGGCAAGAACGCGAATGTTGTTTAAGATTATTGACAGAAATCGCGACCAAGTGCGACTTTGAAAGAAATCCGTCGGCAATAGTTCAGTTCCGAAGCGACGAGTTTCTTAAAACTTTAGATGTAGCGCGTGCAAAGTTTCCATTAAAAGAAAACGGAGACGACGACGAAGATTCGCCAGAGCTCGTCGCGCAATTGCAAAATATGTTAGATGCGAAATAGAAAAGCTTGTACCACTTTGTACGACGCGTCACTAAAATAAGAAGTGTATTCATAGCATATTTAAACATGTTCTCAACAACAGTAACAATAGCAGCAAAACATTCCTCGTTACCATTAAACCGGTCTCATCATCATCTTCATCGCAGCAGCAGAAGCAGCATCATCATCAATCGGTTCACGCGCGCTTCTTCAGTAGTTCGCTCGAAAACTTCTTCCAACGAAGAAGAAGAAGAAGAAGAAGAAGAAATACTTCCGAACGATGAAAATAAGAATAAGAATAACAGACGAAGGGCTTTGATACAAACGACTATTGGCTCACTTTTATTGTCATTATCGAGGACAAACACGCGAGACGCTTTCGCTGGGCAAGTCATCGACCAGCTCGAACGGATGTTAATGGACACGAATGAACTATTAATGGATGGGGAAACAATTGGGACCATGAGTGATGAGGAAAGAGAAGGATTAGAACGCGAACGAGTTTTTTTTGAAAAACAAATTCAGAGAATAGAGGAGAACGGGGAGTTTGTGAAAACACAGCGTGAGAGTTTAATGAATAGCAGTAGTAGTAGTTCTTCGACGTCGTCGCAATCGTATACGAGCGGGATTAGGATTGCGGTCGCGGACGTGAAATCCGAGGTGCAGTTTTGGGAAACTGCGATGGGTATGCGCGTCACTTATAGAGATGATATAAGAGGAATAGTAAGATTAGCTTATGGTAGAGAGACTTTGAATGAAGATGATGGTGGTAAGGCCTCGATTGAGATTTATCCTTTAAGTTTTTCATCGACGAAAAGAAATACCGAGAAAAATGAAAACAACAACGAAGATGATGAATATATGAAGTTGAAATATATCCAGTGCACGGTACCGTTCGGTATACGCGTCTCGCGCGTATATGAAGCCGGCGGTGAGCTTTTATACGGTTTTGGCTATTTTGATTTACGTTCTCCAAATGGCATTCCAGTCATCGCGAGCGTCTCAAAACGTAGAGACTCTTTTGAAGCCGTTGCAATTGAATCGAAGAATGTAAACGCGAGCGCGAACTCATTACGCAAAGCATCAAAAAATAGTTTGAACATATTCGATGCAAAGCTAAAACTAAAGCAAGACGATGATGCCGAAGTTGATAGGAAGAAATTCCCTTCGTTTGTTCCTCCTCCACCGCGAGGTTCTAAATTTCTAAGCGCTTTGCCGATTAAGAACAAAGACGACGGTTTACGCATAGACTTATTTCCGGACTCCATAACGGTCAGAGTAAACATGACATTAAGTGAAAAAATAGCAGAAAAAGCCGAGAACGTTCGTAGAAAGCTTACGAAATCCGACGACGACAACGACGGCGTCGAAGAAGAAAATGAAGAATCATCAAACGCAAACTTTACTTTCTTAGGTTTCCAAGCCGTCGTCTCAAACGAATCATCATCATTCACGAACGCAATACCAACGACAACAAAAGATTCAAACAACGACGATGGAGAATGGACGTACGTTGCGGAAACTTTATCAGAGTTTGAAAATCGCGTCGCCTAGAAAAAGTTATAATTGTACTATACTAAGCCGATTTTATTGTTTTCCTAAACTACACCGCTAAACTACTCCTAAACTAATCGCGCGCTATCGACAACGTACAATAATCACCTCATTATTATTTTCTTTACTAACCTTTCACTAACGCAACCCCTATGACTGACAATACCACTAAAGTCATGAAAATTCCAACCACTGCGGTACCAATAAAAACGTGCTCGATATCTTTTGGAAACAGGAATCTTAAATAATGTGAATCATCCATGAAAGGCGAGAATAAGAGGACGATCGTGTAATATGAGAACACTAAAGTCGATATAATCAGAGCGACGATGCCTATGTAGAAATCAGAGGAGTACGATGATGATCGCGATTGTCGAGGCATTGCTGCGATGATGAGAGAGGAATTTTCTGAAGAAACGTACGTTTTCGTCGTCCAGCACAAGTTGTTTCTTTTTCAAAGATACCTACAGATTACTATTTATGTTTTCGTATATTTGCTGCCTGCACTCTTTATCGGTTTTGAGCGAAGTACCGTTTAGAGAGACTTGATTGACTTGTTTCGCGATGTTTTGCCAGTAATTTTCGTCTTTAGGGACGTTTTGTGCAGCAGAGTTAAGCATAGCGAGTTGATCGCGCGACCAACGTTTCTCGATACCTAAATGTTGAAAGTCGTTCTCTTCTTCTTCTTCTTCTTCTTCTTCTACTCCCACTTCTTCTTCTTCTTCTGGCTTCTCGGGAGATGGTTTACGCGAGGCGACGACGCGGTGTCCTCCTTTCGTCCATCCGACGGTTGGGTTTTTAGTATCCGCGTCTTCGTCTTCATCGCCGTTGCTGCTTTCGTCGTCCGACGAGGAATATAAACGTTGTTTTCTTCTGCGAGGTTTTGGACCGGGCTTTTTTGAACCTTTTCCACGTTTTGAGCCCGGTTTAGGACCACGACGTTTCTTCACCTTTTCACCTTCTTCTTCTTCTGCATCTTCTTCTTTGTTCTTTTTATCATCGACGACGGCATCGTTGCTGTTGGACTTTTTTATGAGCACGACATTTCTGCCGTTTGCGACGCAATCGTAACAAAACCAATCGCCTTCTGGAATTTTTGTAACCCTCGGAACGAGGCAGAACGTGTGAAAACACTTCGAGCAGCCTCCACAAACGAGTAAAGCGTAGTCATCGTCACTTCGTTGGCATTGTAAACAGAACTTTTCTTCAGGATTCGCCTCTTTTGGTTTGTTATCAAACAGATGCGGCTGCATGTGCGAAACGTTCGTTGGAAGCAACACCGCTCTTTGATCAATATATTGCCGAGAAGGATGAAGAGCAGTCATCATAGCGTGCTTTTCAACCGCTTGTACTGCTCCTGTTGCTTCCGAGATTTTTAATTCGTCCTCATTTTTGTCAAATTCTTCTTCGTCATCAAATCCCACGTGTTCCTCTTCTTCTTCCTCTTTTTCTTTTTCTACTTCTTTGAATCTTCGGCTCTTCGCCAATTTCGATTTACCGATTTTTCGCCAAGATTTCGGTTTCATATCAACATCTTTACGCCATCCTTTTGGGCGTCCGCGTCTCTTTTTGATAGGGTTTTCCTCTTCCTCTTCTTCTTTGACTACTTCTTCTTCGTCCTTTTCTTGCACTGGTGAGACGTACACGTCGTCATCATATCGCCCCGCCCAACTGCCTTTAGGTCCCGTTTTCTTCGCATTAGGTGGGTTTTTAGTTCCCGGCGGACGGCCACGGCCTCGTTTCTTCATTCTAATTTGATTATCACCGTCTTGTCGTTGTTGCTGCTGCTGCGCATATCTAAATCCACCACCGTTCGCTCGTTTGTATAGTTTTTCCTGTCGTTCATCAGTCAAACCGCTAATCCAGCTATCGTTACTATTATCGTCGTCCATATCAAAAGAGTAATGATGATCGTTGTTCCTTCGCTTTTCTTCGTACTTTGCTGTTTTTGCTTCCCAATACGGCCTAGCCGGTAAATTTTTATTCGGACGAGTTGATCTTCGACGTCCGTTTGGCTCTTCATAGCCATCATTGCTATCATCGAGTAACGAATGAATATTACTGTCATTATTGTCTCTCGATGACATCACGAGCGTTGGTACAATCGCTCGAGGGTAACGATTTTGTCCATATTTTGATGGAGGAGTAATGCCCATAAGTTTTGAAGCGACTAACGCGACCTCTTCCGATTCTCTCCGTTTTGGTTCTCTCGGTTTCTTATTTAATTCACTTTCGATAACCATGGTAGCCTCGGAAGCTCTGACTCCGCCGATTGGTGATTTTCTTCTATGCGTGCCTCTCGGTTCGACAATTAGTGTTGTATTTCTAGTATTATTTCGTTCTTCTTGTTCTAATTCTTCTTCTTGTTGTTCTTTTTTCTCACCAGCGACTGAATCGATCTTTCGAAAGAAACCTCTCGGCGGCGACGGTGGTTTTTCAATTTTCGGGTGCGCATCGATATATCCACCTCTATATTCTAACGTTTCCTTCATTGTCTCATCCTCTTCTCTATACATTGACTTGATCGGAGACGGTTCTAAACCGAGCGCTTTCATCCCTGGCGAAACATCCCCTTGAGGCTGTACGTAATGTTGTCGTTGTTGTTGCTGTCTATTTTCGTTGAACTTTATGGGCGATGGTTGAATCCTTCTCGGTGGACTCGTGAGCGTTGTTTGTACCATTATCGCTTTATTATCATCACTTTGTCGTTGTTGTTGTTGTTGTTGAAGCAGTAAAACTCTCTCGCGGTTGCTCGTTAAAGTAGTAGTAGCAATACTCCCCGTCTTCCACGGCGACCGCCTTCGATTATGACCGTCGAGATCGTCGTCGTCGCCATCATCACAATCATCACGCATCGTAAACCTATTATTATTATTATTATTATTATTGTTATTACCCTTCTCTTCTATCGAAGCGAGTTTTCGGTCTCCGTCCAGTTTCTGCCCTCGTTCACCGAGCTGACCAGAGAACACGACCTCTCTCAATGCGTTCACGCGAACTTCTTCTTTTTTATTCATATCGCCCGATCTCCCAAGCGTCCTCGACCGAACGCGTCCGAATATGAGATCATCCATCGTAAACCCTTCGTTCTCGTTACCATCACCGCCATCGCTGTTATTATTAACAGCGCACTTCTTCTTCTTCGTCGTCGTCATCTTTCCGATTTTTAAATAACTCGTTTTGATTGGAACGCGAGAGCGTTTTAAAACGAAACCGAAACAATCGCGCTTTAAAACATTAACGGAACAGAACAGGGGCGAGTGATAGAGATAGAGAGATAGATAGAGTGAGAGCGCGCTTTCACTTAATACTACTGCTACTTTCACTGCTACACGGGACACTTTCTCTTCAACGCTTGAACTGTTGTTCACCCGATGTGTTTGTTTTGTGCAGCCGCGAAGGCGTTTTATTAGGGAAATCTTTCCTCACAACACAGATTTTTGTGGTTGCTCGATGAAATCGATGTTCGAAGGAAACTATGCGATCACAGCGAACGACTGTCATAGATCGATCGCATTCAGTAAGCAGAGACTTCACGCATTGATCGGTTATTTAGGGAACGGCGAGCGAGAGAGGAGCGAGCGAGTGATAGCGAGCGTAGTGTTCGTTTGTTCAATTGCCGCATTTTGTTACTTTCGAACACGTGGGAGTATTTTTGAACAGTCGTTCGTGAGCGAGAGCGCGAAGGAGAGGAGGAAGAGGAAGACGACGACGACGACTGCGACGACTGCGATGAAGAGTGCGTTGATAGAAAAACTGGGGTTAATAGCACATCCAGAGGGTGGTTTTTTCAGAGAAATCTATAGGAGTGGCTCAGTCGCGATGAGATCGAAAGGGAAAACGGACTTTGATGGACGTTTGATGAAGACCTCTTCTTCTTCTTCTGTTGCCGATGAAGACGTTCGAAGGAACGTGATGACGTCGATCTATTATTTGATCGAGGATTACCAAGGGCTAGTTTGTAATCAAAGCGACCACGTACATTACCATCACTATGGATGCACGGTTTTGTATCACGTCGTGAATCCGAATGATGGAGAGTACGAAGTACGAAGGTTAGGCACGAATGTTTCGAAAGGCGATCAACCGCAAGTCGTCGTTCCTGGGAAATGGTTCAAAGCGGCGACGTTGGAAAAAACGAGAGAACACGATTTTGCTTTATTAGGAGAAGGCGTCGCGCCCGGGTTTGATTTTAACGACTTTGAGTTCGTTTCAAAAGAGAAATTGAAACGAACGTTAGCGAATAGTTCGAGTAACTATTTTGTTCTCGAGAGATTATGTAAGCCAGAGATTGAAGATACCGATCTCTTTTACGCAAAGAGTGACGAAGAGAAGATGGAGAAATTTCAAGCTCCAATTCCAGATATTACGCCGCAAAAGCCACCCGCGCCGCCGCCGCCACAATCGAATACTACTAATAATACTCCACCGCCAAAGCCTTCATTGCAACGCACGATGGCGGAGAAGAAAATAGTTTACGAAGACATAGGACAAAGCACTCCGCAATTCAAAGCGCCAGGCTTAAACATGATTGATAGAGATAACATTCCATTAACACCGATGGGAATGCCTAGGCGCATAGACGACGATGATGACGGCGAACAATCGCTCGAGTTAGAAACGCCTTAGTTTCAAATACAATTACGTATATAAGAACTTCGTCGCTGTTGAAAAACAATTCACACGAAAGCGTAATAATCGTAATCATAATAGTAATGATATATAATAATAATAATAATAATAATAATAAGCTTTCCCTTATTCACACACGCACCAATCCCTCTTCCTTCACAATAATCAATCCATATTTGCATCGTTCAGCTGTGAAATCCAAATCTTTATCTCGTCTTCAGTTGGCCGTCTCTTATGCTTCTCTTCGAACATTTGACACAATTCTTCTATTACTTTGTTCAATTCGTCGTCCTTGATGTCAATTTTATCGTCGTCGGCCATTCTCTTTTCTTCTTATTGCGGATTACAAAACACGGCTAATTAAAGAATTAAATGAAGTTTTGAATGTAATTTGAATTTTAGCTTTTGACAGCACGCAGCAGGGTGCATCAGGGAGAGACTTCCGACGATAAATCACGGACATTATTATTATTAATATTAATATTAACAATATCATCATTATTATTATTACTATCTATACTATCTATACTATCTACATTATATTTATATAACTATACTACGGCACTAGACGTGCTGTCTTTAGTATCTAGTAAGCGCAAGACTTCAATTTTTTCAAACTCGCAACGAAACTCGCCGTCGATCGAGCCTTTCCCTCCATCCATAGCAGCCGCGGCGAACCCGATAGTCCTGATTCCACCCCTACGCATGTTCTCTTTACCCATTTGATTCTCAACGACGCCACCTCTGTACGTCTTTATGAACTTCTCGAACGGAATCGTAATCTCTGATAACTCGTTCTTTGGAGCGACCAAAAACGCTTGCCAAAGATCGTCCTCGCCTCCACCGAACGAGTCCCTCTTCGTCTTCACTGAACACACGTACGCTCGTCCATCACTTTTCATGCGTATTCTAATGTGCGTGAAATGTTCTAAACTAATCTCATCCGTAACTACTCTATCATCATCATCGTCGTCCGCGTCCGCGTTCGTTAACTTTAGCTCTTGACAAGTGAAGCCGGCGAACCCACTTCTCTTCAAGCTCTTAATCGCTCTCAATCGCTCATCAATCACTGGTACGTTCGTGTTCAGCAGTCCATGGAACACTAAATTCTTTCCGTCAGTACTATCTCTCGTCGTTATCTTCGCTTCGCTTAATCCTCCATAATCGCCATCGCTGAACACTTTCCACGTCTTTTTAATCTCATCCTCGTCCTCATCTTCGTCATCATCCGCTCCTCTCATTCGTTCATTCTTCTTCTTCTTCTTAGTACTATTAAAATCACTGACGACGAGTTTCATCGGCAGCTCTCTGGCGCTACTTCTCCTCTTCAAAGCTATTCCTACTATTCTCTCGTACACTCCTTTCAGCATTATTATCTTTTTTATTAGTTACAACACTGTCCTTGTACGTTTTTTATCGCACCACTAAAAAAGCTACTATTGCGTTAAAACGCTCTTAAAGACGTTTCTCTGCTTCTTCGACTTAGTTTTGCGTACTCCTTCAAAACCGCGTCCTTTTCCTTTTCGGCGAGACTTTTCCCGTCTTTTGTGAGGCATACTAACAAACAGTGTTAAGTCATCATTTGGTCATTTTCACGGTGCACTTATTTTGAAACCCTAAATGCCCCTAGTACTGTTTTTCATCTACTTACGAAAGAAGAAACGACGGCATTGAGAGAGAACACACTGTGGGCGTGTTTATATATAATATACACACATAAGGATAATAAAATAAATTAAAACGAAATGGATTACGAGGATGGAGATTTCGGCGCGAACGAGGACGAAGGAGATCGTGGCGAGGATGATGCGATCGACGAAGAGAACGAGGATACGATAATCGAATCTGGCGACTTAGAGAACGGAATGAATAACAATAACGAGAAGAAAGGGAAGGCCGTGCCAAGGGATCAAAGGACGACTACGCCGTATATGACGAAATATGAACGCGCTCGAATTCTTGGTACGAGGGCGTTACAGATATCAATGAACGCGCCAGTGCTCGTTCAGTTAGAGGGCGAGACGGATCCGTTGGATATTGCGAATAAGGAGTTGAGGGAGAAGAGGGTACCGTTTACGGTGAGGAGGTTCATGCCAGACGGGTCATGGGAGGATTGGGGCGTAGATGAGTTGATCGTTGAAGATCCCGATCGCAGACGCGGGTTGTAATCAATATTATTATACAATGTTTCGTTTTAAATCGTTCATAGTTTGTTTTGTAAGAACTCGCGAGTTTTCGAATCAATCGCGTGAGCGACTGCTCTTCGACCACCTGAAGAAGAATATTGAACGAATGTTGCGATGAACGTATCGACATCGATCGAAAATTGGTTCAAACCGTATTCGCTCATCGCAAGTTTCTTCTTTTCGATGAATGAAATGACATCGGTAGAAAACGCGCGTTTTGAAACTCCTTTGCAAATTTTTCTCCAAGCGCGTTGGAACGCTCGAGCATCGAGTGATCTATGCAAAAGTTCTAACCACGATCGGAGCATTGGTAATCCAACGAGTAAGTTATGACACGCATTAGTTGCTGGAGTATTTAATTCTTCGTCGTCGTCTAATTTTGTGAATCGCAACGCCGAAGCGTACGAGCGATAACCGTCCAGTGCATCGCACGATTTTCCAATCGCAACGTTCGCTAAACGATCGATCCACGCGTCGCGCGTTTCCTTGCACATTTTGCACTCGTCATCAAAAACACCTTCTGCGTCTTCCGCGTCCTCGATTTCGTCTCTTTTATTTTCTTCCTCGCCGCTTTCTTTATTATACCCTCGAACGAGCTCGACTAAAAAAGGCCATTCGGATATCTCGCTCAACGTTTCCTCGATTTTCAAACATGCAGCGATGCACGATCCAATTTGCGTTACTGCTGCGTTGGAATACACTAAATCGCTAGAAAATAAGTCGTGTTCGATCTCGGCGGCTTTATAATCTATGGCGTCGCGGAACTTTTCAACCAAAAGCGCCGGTACTCGAGCGAGAAATTCAACTCTATGTTCATCGTCCGTAAGTTTCTCACTGCGTGCGACGAGTTTCATGAGTAACGATGCTACATGAATCGCTACTTTTGGTGGACCAATACCACTTAATGACGGAGCTTCGGGTTCTATATCATTGAACGCATTATCATCATCATAATAAATACCGTCGCCATCTTCATCTTCTTCGCGAGTTTCGGCTTCGCATTCACATTCCCATCCGACGTCTTTGGATTCCACCAAAGGCTTCACTTCATTCCAACCCGCTTCTAACTCTGATGACAACCACGATATTTTCCAATCTTCGTTACTATTGGCTAAAATATCTAAACATTTATGTCTATTTGGAAATCTCCCGTACTCTTTTGCGCACTTGTCGTCAAACTCGATCGCGCAATCTGCCAAATGTAACCACCATTTCTTACTATTATTATTATTAGAAGCCAATGAGGAGGAGGACGATGGCGATTTTTTTCGTTGTCTTTCATCTGTTTCACACTTTGTGCAGTAAATGTCTTTGAAAAGTATGCGCGCTGAATCGCCAAGCGCGGACGCGAAAGTCTTTGCAAACGCGCTCGAGCGGTTCTCGAACATTTCCTCCAAGAATGACTTGTCATCCCTCGCCGTACTATTTCTAATCCTATAATTTATTAACGCAGAACTAACGAGCGCTGGCACTTGTTCAATTTGCTTTACGCAACAATTCAACATCAATTCCGGTGCCCTCGAATGTTGTGAGCTCGCGAATGCTTTCTCGAATCTTTTTTGACAGTCGATCGCGAACGTTTCGGCAACAAAATCGTACGTACTATTACTATCCACGAACCCATCCATTTCCATCGCGTTTTGAAGCACGAATAATAACTCACAACACCTACTCACAACGACACCATTCGTATCATCGCTCGTAATGTTCCATTCATATTCACTTAACTGCGAAGGCGTCAACGGTGGAGGCCAGTTCGTTCGTTTCAAAGCGCGTCTCAAAACATTTCTCAACGCTTGCTTCAAATCTTCGCAAAGTGTTCGCGTTCGTTTTTTAACAAACTGTGATACTCTCGACGTCGTCGATGAAGATTTAAAATATAACTCATGAATACTGTTATTATTATCATTATTATTATTAGAACTCATCACTTTCGATGCTTGATCAACGAGCGCGACTATTTTCGCGCAATCCTCCAACGCCCGAAATCTCTCATCCTCATTTTCTTCATCTTCGAACGCTCCATTCGCTTCAACGTCCGCGTCGACGTCGTTCCAGAACATCTTCGGATACTTCTCCTTCATCTTCTGTAAAACGACTAAGGCTCCTTGTACTAAATGTTCGCGTCTCGCGTACGCTTTGAGCAACAGAGATCCATCTCGCGACGCTTTCGTTGTCTCCATCGTTTCCTTCTCGACCTTTTCCAATGTCGAGCGGAACGAGTTCGTCGTCGTCGACTGCAGAGACAAAAAGTTGTCATCGTCCAAATCAACGTCTGCGCAGAATTCCTTGGCGCAGACGAGCGAGGAATCTCGCGCGATTTCAGCGTTCAGAACTAACTTCTTTATTAATCTCGCTCTCGCGTTCGTTAACTCCTATTCATTGTTCAGAAAATGATCATTAATATATCATTGTATGCATACGATATAGGTAAATATATAGGTAAAAGTTTAAAAGTGAATACACATATCCACGGCGCTTTTAAACCGAATACATCGAACGAGAAAGATTGCTTATTAAAAAAAAATTCGAAAAATACCTCGACCTCGCGCGCGAGTTCATCGATGATCATCTCGTCGGTCATTTCACTCTTACGGCGAACGACGACACGCTCGCGTTTATTTACTTAATGAGCAAAAAGATCTCTCTCTCTTTAATTTCTCTATTTAGGGTTTCAAAAACCTAAAATTAAAAAAAACCTAATAATCTATTAAATCGTTTTTGCGCGCTCTAAAAACCGCCGCTGCTCATCGAATTTATTGCTCTTTCATCGAACGACGACGACGACGACGAGAAAGAGAAAGAGAGTAGGTTAATACATAATCGAGCGAAGGATATTAATTATTTTGTTCGGTTCGTTTTACTTTTAAGAAATAATGGCGGCATTCGCTGGTTCAACTTCCGTGATGATGATTGGAAAACAGATCCGAATGGGGGATAAGGCAGCTTCGAGGACGAATAGGACGAAACGATGTACTACTACTACAACTAATAACAATGACAATGATAATAGAACGACGAATAAGATGACGACAAAGACAAGAACGACTCAACGACGAAGAATGATTGAAACCATGGCACAACCACCTGCGAATTCAGCGGTGTCCGATATCAGAGTCGAAAAGAGTGCCCTAAAACCTGGCTGTGTCATCGAATTATCAGTCGTGGTTCCGATGGATGTTTTGCAGATTTCGTACGAGAACGCGATCGATGAAGCGATCGCTCAGGCAGAGATCCCAGGCTTCGAAGCACCGAAAAAGAAAGATGGAAGTCGTAAGAAGCAAGATTTGAAACGACCGCCTATGAACATGTTATTAAAAGCCGTCGGTAAGGAACAGTTTTTGCAGTTATGTATCGAGGATACTTTGCAGAACACATTACCACGCGCGATGCAGTTCGTTGCGAAGGAGGCGATTCAGGATTCGGAGAAGATTGCGACTCTGCCGAGGATGTTAGCCGAAGCGTTTGAAGGTCCGAGCTGTTCGCCTTCGAAGGAGATGGAGTACGTGATCAAGATTTGTGTGAACCCGACTGTACAATGGACGAAGGACGTTGAAAAGTTAACCGCCGAATTCGTCTCTCCAGGAAACGATGAGACCGATGCGAAAGATGCCGAGACAATATTCACAAACAGATTGCGTGACCTGGCAACCATGCGCGTAGTCACAGGTCGAGGATTAGAAGAAGGCGATATTGCCGTGATTGATATTGATGCAATGGATTCACAAGGAAACTCTTTGCCCGGGATCGAGACGAAAGGTTTCAGATTGGATACGACGACGACTGATTTGAAATTACCCGGCTTAATGGAAGAAATCGTTGGCATTAAAACTGGAGAATCGAAGGACTTTAAGTTATCGTTCCCAGAGGACTGGTCCGTGAAATCGGTCGCCGGGAAAACTGCTTTGTTCACTGTCAAAGTAAACGAATTGTTTTGGCAAGAAATGCCAAAGTTATCGGATGATATCGCTGAAGATATTTTAACTGGATCAAAGACAATCGCGGAAGCAAAACAATCAATTTTGGAAGCGCAAAAAATGTCCAGAGAAGTCGAAGAGAAGCTCGTGAGAGATGAAGCCGTTCTAGACGCATTAGCAGCCGCGTGCTCGTGTGAAATCCCCGAATCGATGTTAAGAGAACAATCCGAAAATATGTTTGGCGAACATTTGACTAGAATGCAAATGGAAGGGAAAATGTCCATGAAAGCCATTCAATCGTTAGCGTCCGAAAAGAACATGAATAAATTCGTCACCGAACGAGCGGAAGAGATTAAACAAATTTGTAGACGAACGATCGCTTGCGAAGCTTTGTTCACCGAGAAGAACATGGTCATCACGCAAGGCGAGTTATCGGACGAGTTAAAGAACCAAGTGAGAGAATTAGAGCAACAAGGTATTGAATACGACGAAGAAAGAATGATTCAAAACGCGCGCGCGGCTCTAGAGGCGAGCAAGACTATCCAGTGGTTACGCGAGCACGTGAAACTGACCGAACTTCCGCCATTAAAGCGCGAAGCGAAGTGAAGTGAACGTAAAATATTAAACTGCGTGTACTAGTACTACCGTTTCTTACATATATATATATACATAAAGCACACGTAAATAACATACATATACCATTGGTACCATACATATCATCGCTATACTAATTATTACTATTACTCAATCTCGACCATTTCAAATTGCTGCTCGAACGCCTTCTCGTTCGTCGCCATCGCCTTACTCTTCTTCTTCTCAACTCGTGCCGCCACTTGAACGACTGATCCGTCTCCGTACGCCTCTTCCTCCACCGGCGGTACCATCTCCCTCGAATCCATCACTTGCACTAGGCATAAGTATAACACCGCGATAGCGACCGAGACCGCTCCAGTAACGATCGCGGTTATCTGCCCTTTCACTAAAGGCTCTGCCGTGATCGGGTTCATCTTTGCATTTATTGGTCTCCCAATTAAAGATTCGTCCATATCTTGCTTTTGCGCAGTCGTTCGTGCGTTCACTATCGCTCGCCCATCTTCCTCCGATTTCTCGTCATCACCCGAAGCTCTCACTCCATGAAAACTCCAGTCAGTTCTTCGCCTACGCTTAGCAGCAGTAGTAGCGACAGTGGCGGCATGCGCACCACGGCTCTGCAGAAATCTGTTCCCATCGTTCGTCTTCTTCTTCTTCGCTAGAACTCTCTGGTCGATCGAGTACTTTGAAGTAGAGCACGGCGACCCATTCCTGGCAATCGCGGTATTTGCAATGCTCATAGGGAATAAAAACATTTCTTTCCTTGCCCGATGATGACGCTTTTTACGGCCTCGATTTGACTAGAGAAAGAAAACGGTCTACTGCCGATGCAAACACTGATGGTGCGAATGAAAATATCGATACAAGCAGGGAAGTGGTCCGTTTTAGGAACGAGACCCTGAATTAACGACGAAACGTCGTATGTAGTATATCCAGACCGCGCGCTGCCGATGACGCCGACGAATGTGGCGAGGGAAACGATTTTCTGTGTTGGGTGTAGGGTTTAGGGTTTTCTCCATGTTTTTTTTTCTTCCTTTTCCTTTCCTTTTTAATTATCATAAAACGTTCAATACAGAGAGTGACCATCATAAAGTAAAATAGGATGGGAGATAACGAGAATACCGCGAATCGTGGGAACTGGCCGAAACGAGTGCGTTCTTACAAAGAAATAGATACATGTTTTTTTTTTTTTGATTTGTGTTTGTGTGCGCGTTCTCTCTTAAAAGTGCGATTGCTTTTGGAAGTCGATTGGATGATGCGTGATCTCGTGCTTTTCTTTTTAATCTAATAAACGAATGTTTAAGATGTTTACGTGTCGATCAATGCTTTGCAACTTTAATGACGTGCTCTTCCCTCTTTCGTTCGTTCCTTGTTTCTTTTTATGCCTTGGTTTCGGTTTATTACGATATCGAGTAGGACTTGAACGCGCCTAATAACAGAGACGGGCTCCCGCCAGGGATGATGGGTGGACAGCAACAGCGAGGTCCTGGCGGGTATAATAATCAACAACAACATCAACATTATAAT
>Ga0115001_10000940_pt1 | contig 22216 bp, 13 predicted proteins | sample ArcticOcean_MG_C_12_FD_89869 | JGI IMG/M metagenome (GOLD analysis project Ga0115001, IMG submission 89869) | Marine microbial communities from western Arctic Ocean - ArcticOcean_MG_CB8_130 | ecosystem: Environmental > Aquatic > Marine > Oceanic | place: Arctic Ocean: Canada Basin | collected... | reverse complement strand
ATGGACACGTACGTATTTTGAACTACGTACGCGTGTGTATACGTACCGTATACTTCTTCTCTTACAAATATGTTCAGTGTTTACAAAAAAGTGAGGAACGTGTTTAGACTGCTGCGCTGATGGTAAACCTGCGCGAAAAAAGGGAAACATCCATTCCATCAGCAAAAAAGTAGGGAAAACGGATTTCACAATAATTGCAGCAGCATGCATCAGCAGCATCAGGTGAATAATAACAAGAAAGAGGAAAGACCCTGCTGGTTTCGCTTATAATTTTAGTATTAAGAGTAAGAAAATAATAAATAATGATGTCACGATTCAATAGTAGAATTAATAGTTATAACAGTCGTAGTAGTAGAGACGCGGTGATTGCGATGAGAGATTTAATGTCGAGACAGATATGTAGTTTAATTGGATGTTCATCATCATCATCATCATCATCTGTATCTTCATCTTCGACGATGATGATGATGATGATGAGCAGAACGAAAATGATCTGCGCAGGCGGATTAAAAAATAGACAAGAGAAAGTAATAAGTAATAATAAGGAATATATCCATTCATCGGCACAACTTCTATGGAAGAACCATGGGAGAAACACTGAACGATTAAGTCCCCCGGAGAGGAACGCAGAAGCTCCAATGACATCGTTCGAAGCCGGGAAGTTCCAACTAGGATGGGGGAAAGCAGGAGGGGGCATGTCACCGTTCACGAAAACGAGAGAGTTGATTAAAAGAAAAACGTACGAGAAACGAGCTGGACATATGATTGAAACAATAGAACGAGAGAGAATTACGGAGATGTTGAAAGAACGCCAAGGGGTGAATATAGCCGCGTTTAGACCTGGAGACGTCATTAAACTCACTTTGGAAGTCCCGGAGAACAAACGAAGGACGCAGATTTTTACCGGGATATGCATAGCGAGGAAAAACAGGGGATTGGGAAGTTCGTTTACGTTACGAACGATGTTAGGGAATGTCGGCGTCGAAAGACAATTTCCGTTATATACGCCTAATATTAAAGATTTGACCGTGATCGAGCGCAAACGCGTTCGCCGCTCAAAATTATACTACCTAAGAGATCGACCGGCGCGTTTTTCGAGAGTGGGATAAAATGATACGAATACTGTAGTCGCTTATAATAATAATAATAATAATAATAGTATTACGAGTACTATATTTCTCAACAACTCTCTTTTCAACTTTATATAATAATGATAATAATAATAATACTCAATTCATTCCTTTTTTACAGTTTTTAAAAATATAATAATGTGTGTGTGTGCCAAAAACAGATGCAACAGCAAAATTTAACCTTGATAGTATTGTTGATGATTCATGCCATTGTGATAAAATTGCTGATGTTGCAATTGATGCTGATGAAATTGTTGTTGTTGTTGTTGTTGGTATATGCCGCCGGTTTGATGTTGATAGTTCATGTGTTGTTGAATGATTTGTTGTTGCATAAGTAATTGTTGTTGAGCTAATGCAGCTTGCTGGAATGGGAACTGCTGCTGCTGCTGCATCAATAAAAGATTATTGTTATTATTTGCATGTCTTTGCCGTTGCATGATCTGCCTTGGCGGCGGTTGAAAACTGAACTCCACATTTTTAATCTTCTGCGCTTTTTGTACAAACTCGCCTCTTTTTTTCATTTCGCATAAAGCTCGATAACGATCAACTGCTGCGTAAATGATCTCCGTAGCCTCCGCGATTGCAGCAGGATCTGTTGATTCTAGGCAAAACACTCTCGTCGGTCTCGCAAAACCGCCGAAGAAAAATTCAGCCGGTTGCGTCCAAGATCTAATCAAAGCGCCCGTTTGAGCAGAAATTTCTCGGACGGATGCCCCTGCGTTTCCGATGACAAATCCGGCTGCTAATAAAGTGACACGAATGCGAACTCCGCCATTTTTTTCATCTGTTTCTGTTGATACGACTAACTGCTCTTGATCCTCGACGCCTTGCCCAGGTAATCTTGGTCCGCTTGGCCCTTGCAACGGTATGGAAGACTCTATTCCACCTAGCTGTGCTGCCGCCACCGCCGCCACCGCCGCCACTGCTGCGTTCACGTCGGGAATAATCGTTGGTATGAAAGGCTGTGCTGACCTATTAATGTTAAATTGTTGTTGTTGTTGTTGTTGTTGTTTGCCAGGGCTCGATAATATAGAAAAAGGCGTTCCTAGCACTAAAGAATTACTCGTTCCTTTATTGAACGAATCCGTCCTGAACGGTGGCCTTCCACTAATGAGTGGTTGTTGTTGTTGTGGTTGTTGTTGATGACTCATTAAATCGTCGACATCGATTAGTAAGGAATCGTCCAGAAGTTCTATTGGAATCTTATCAACCAAATCACTCACTTCCAACTCTGGTAATATTACATCAGGAGTATCGTTCGTCGTCGTCGTCGTCGTCATCTCGTCGCGCGTCTTTTAAGGGACTGAAATTGGACCACACACACGCAGACACACAGACAACAAAACGAGAACGAATCGATCGTACTCCTAGCAGGTAAGAACTTACGAACTTACGAACTTACGAACTCTCTCTCTCTCTCTCTCTTTAATATATGTCCTTGCTCTGTATCGCGCGCGCGGGCGGACAGAGCAAGACGAGCGAGAGATCTTCCTTGATTGTTTCTCTGTATCGTGATAATAATGTGAGGATGTTTTTTTTGCTGCTGATGGATGAAGTGAACGAAACAATCTTCTTCCATCATAATCAGTTCTTCTTCTTCTTCTTCTTCTTCTATCTGTCTTGCTCAATAGAAGCTAATAATACTAAGCAGCAGCTCTTGTAATTATTATAGCAGCTCTTTAGCAGCTCTTTGTGTAGAGCAGCTCTCGTAGCAAAAGACGAAAGAGAATACGAGAGAGAAAAGAAAAGAAAAGAAACATCATCATCAGTATACCATAGTACATACTCGTAGTATCCATAGTATTAATACGTAGTTTACTCGCACGCGCAGTCTCTGTGTGGTTACCGCGAACGCCATAAAAGAAAATGAATAAAATGAAAAAAGGCGCAAGCGATGACGCAGACGCAGACGCAGACGACGAGAACGATAACGAAGAATATCCACCCGGATCAGAACTCGTCGAACGCGCTATGAAACAGTTCTTACTGAAAATGAACAAACCACAGCTCTTGAGAGAGTTCATGCGGAGACTGAAACCGAACGTGCTAGAAAAACATGCGAAGAAGTATCAACGAAGTTATCAAAAGAGCGACGTGCAAAAGAGCGCGAAGCAACTGCAACAACTGCAACAACAAGTGCAACTGCAAGCGCCTGAATGGCGACAGAATGCGACACCGTATTTATTGAGAGAGCATTGGCGATATCAAGTATGTCAAAGACTATCGATCGAGAGGAAGGATATACCAGAATCAGTCCTCGAGGCCTTGAGGGCGTACTTGTTCCCTTCGGCGCTCGATACGCAAAGGTCCGATCACAGAGCGTGGTTAGTTAAAGTACCGAATTTCGTTGATAAAGCGTGGAGAGCGTTCTCGAACAAGAGGAGTAAACAAGTAGAGAACGATATTGAAGAAGATATGAATGGAGATGGGATGGACGTGGACGATGACCAGAACGACGACGAGCTCGGGAAAGTGCGCGTAGTCATCGACCCGTTCGATAAGGAAAAGAAAGAAGCGTTCGCGGTGACGTTGAACGAACACATAAACGAAGGCGAAGAGTTTGCAATACCAGTGAAATATATCATGACTGAAAACATAGAAGCACCGGAAATTCATGTATTCTCTGAGACGAGAGAGGGCACGGCTGCGGCGACTTCGGCGATGGACGTGAACGAATTCATAGTCGAGGCAAAGGTTCATAAAAAGTTAGATATGCGTCCAAGAGATGCCTCTGATGCGGCATATGCTAGAGTATCAAAAGATAGAATGGAAAAAGCGCAATCGAAATCTCGATTCGTGCAATCCGTCGTCGGAGCAGACGCGGTGAGAATAGCTCCGTTGCCAAAACGTTCAAATTTAGTTCGATTAGCCGACGGCGGCGTCACGAAACCAAAAGCAGACAGAATAGAGAAAGGAGAATTGACGGACAAGCTTTTCACTTTGTTCGAGCGACGAACGTATTGGAACATGAAACAATTATTAGCAGAAACGAAACAACCGGCTATGTTTTTGAAAGAGACGGTTCAAGAGATTGCCAATTTGGCAAGACGAGGGCCGAATAATGGTATGTACTGTTTGAAAGATATGTATAAACAACAAAATAAAACCGCCGAAGAGACAACAACAACAACAACAACAACGTAGATCTAAATTGAAATAGTTACATATATTAACAGATTATTAGCAACTAAGTATTCGAGCATATTCAACCCCAGCAAGCTTTGAGAAGAACGGGTGAAAGAATCCATGATAAACGCTTACGAAGTAATTTTCCGCAACCGTTGATGATGCTTTTGTACCGTTCAAAGATAAAAGTGTGAAGGTCATTGACTTATTCGTAAAGGTAACGGTGATGTTTCTTTTATTGTCATCTTCTCCCGCAATGCAAGAGCTTGCGAGAATTTCGTCGCCAAACGTTGCATTCAAATTTATATAAGAACTTGGTTTGTATTCTTTCGCCCAACAAGATACGCGTATTTCTTTTTCAACAGGCTCTGGTAAATATTTTTCCGAATACGTTTCGTTGAACTTATATACCACCCTTAAATCGAGAGGAATTTCAATTGTGATCGACGATGACGACGCATTTGCAAATTCAAAAACGATTTCTTGTCGCTCTTCTTTATCATAAATTCGTTCCGATACGCGTATTTTGAGAAATTGCTGTTGTTGTTTGTCGTCGTTGTTTGTCGTCGTACATTCCGGAGTGCTTTCAACACGCACAGATGCCCACATTTTATTAACCTTTTCTTCTCCCTTTTGTTGTCGATTCTTGAACGATTTAAATCCACTAATTATCCTGAATAGTTCTCTTCTTCGTCTTCTCAGTCTGTCGATGTAATACAAAAGAGAAAAAGACATTTCGTTCAGGGCGGCTTTGTTGGTTTGTAAACTATTCACTTGTCGCCTCAATTCAAGCATCCCTTTCGAAACATCATCGTTATCTTTGCTTCCGACGATCAGTACTTTCTTTAGTTCTTCTTTCTGTTCTTCACCACAAGCGATGGCGATTTCATCAGTGAGAGACTTTTTCAGTATGGTCTCGAGCGTCTCAACAAAACGCTCGTACATATCAGTCGATCGAACAAATACGACGTCCATGCTTCCTTCGAGACAATAGAGCATTCCAAATGGATCAAAAATCGCGTCAATTCCATTGTGGTGACATTTCTGAAAAGCATCATCAGGGTCCCAAGCTTGTATAGCCCAATACCGTTTGTTTAAGTTGCCCTCGGCCGAGGCGTAGAAGTAGATTTCGTCGACGTAATCTCCCATCGATGTCGCCGAACTCCATGCAATCCATCTCAAATACGCATCGATATCAACAATACGCTTTAGATCAGGATAACAATCGAGATCGTTGCATTCGTTTGCGACTTGGGCAATGCGGTCGTATTCGTTTCTCAACTGCGCTCTCGCGTATTCGTCCTTGGTAGGGAACTTTACGTCCGGCGCGCCTAGACCCGGCCTCGTTTGACGTTCTGGATCTAATCGTCTACGAACGACCGATTCCAATCGCGCTTTAACACCAACTCTTTTAGTTACTGGATCTTCTATTAAGAGATATAACCCTTCGCTTTCTGTGACGTTATTCGTCTCAACAAAGATTCTTACATATCGCTTTTCTAGATCGAATAGGCCAATTTTCCGTAAGAGAGAGTACATAAAATAGCTTTTGACGTAGCGATCATCGTAACAAAGCGATATGAGCAAAAACTTATCGCTCTTCGAGTTAACTCCTAGCTTGATTTTCTCTTTTCCCTCGAGATTAATCTTCATCGGTTTCCTTCTTTCGCAGTCTCTGAACGTAGAAGTGCCTCGGAACTGTCCTTCGGCTTTACGCTCAAATGTTTGCCCAGATTTTGAAAATGCATTTTCGAAACTAACGGTAAGAGAAAACGGTCGCTTTGCTTCAATTGCTTCGTAATACGTGCCTTTATAAAATGCTCGCCTTTTTTCAAATTCGTTCCTTTGCGTGAAATCCATTTTCAAAGTGATTGTATCGAAGAAAGGATACGCGTGTTCACCTTTTAGAACTGCTTCTTCTTGGCAAATATTTTTATCTTGCATAGATACGGCGACGTCATCATCGTCGATTTCGTTCTTGACAATAGAAAACGAAAGAACAAGTTTTTGCTTCTTGAGTAAGTAATCCAAATCTTTGTCTGGAACGTTACACGCGGATGCGACAAATGTATTGCGCCTTCTCCTCGCTAAAACGACGTCTCGAAACCAATCTCGATAGTTATTTTCCGTTCTTGTAGTTGTATTTCCATAATTATCGACAAAGAAAAAAGAGACGAAGCGACGGATGTTACGACTTGAGTCATCTTCACTTATAATCTTTCTCGCATCTTCAATGAATTGGAGATTTTCGTAATCGTCGTTATGATCGAGAAGTATCGCGACGTCGTGATGAACTCTGTTTTGCAAGCCTTCAGGAGGCATCGAACTTAAAGTTCTACGTAGCGCGAGTAAGCGAAAAGCATCGTTCGAAATCGGTTTTGAATAGTTCAATAATATGCCATCATTACCGTCATCGTCGAGAGTAGATTTGAGTTGTCTCAGAACATGTTCTCGATTTGACGTATAATCTGAAACTAAGTCTGGTATTAACCGTAACGCAAATACGGCGACTTTTTCGGACTCTTCTTCTTCTTTGAAATCATCCGTCCAAATCAAAGAAGCTGCAGATAATAACATCTTCTCATTCACTCGTCCATCGCGAGATGCTAAAATAATCGTCGTCGTTCCTTCGTTGTCTTCTTCGTTAATCCTTTTAATATTCTTTAATATAATTTTATTATTATTATCATCAGCAGTTTTTTTCTCGTTCTTTTTCTCCAAGGCGCGTTCTTCGAGTACGACGACGTGCGTCGAGGAATCATCATTAACGAACTCATCGTTCGATTGAGCGAAGTTAACAGAATTATCAGTAGTAGTAAATACTACGCGAACGCCATTACCTGGCCATCGCTCTGCTTTGATCAAGTTTAACGATATATTCTTACTTTCTTGCTGAGAAGTAATATCGGCCTTTATTGCCGAGGCCTTGGCCATAGATAGCACTATCACGATCGTTCTCAAAACAGTCCTCATGCTCATCATCGATAGAGCGTTACTGTTTCTTCTTCTCTTCATGCGAGTGAGGAGAGTGTGAATGATATGAAGTTTTCTTCCGCGCGCGTCTATTTATTATTTATTTATTTAAGTTGTAGAGAAGGAGAGAGAGATTGACCTCGTGTATTTTTGAATAATTCTTGTTAAGTGCTGGTTAGTTGCCTCTGATGACACTGCATACTGCCTGCATCAGCTGTGTGTGCGTTCTTTTTAGACTGCTTTGTTTGTGCTTCCTCTCTGTCTCTACTCTATAACTACTTACTTGTGCTTATACGTACAAAAAAGAGCACACTGTCAGACTGTGCTCTGCGCTAAAAAAAAGTTGTACATACTTCTATTAACAGTCGTGTAGTCGCGCGAAATTCCAACCGAAAGTTTGATCCGTGATTAGAACGAGAAAATAACTGTGTAACGCGACTCTTTGAAAGTTATAGTTCGCGCGCGTATATATAATAACTAACTACTATTACTACGGACGGTACATAAAAGCGCGAATTTTGCAAAAGTCGATTATAATAAAAATGGCTTCCGTAATTCAACAGCAAGGGGTTATTAACAGTGATGCGAAGCAGCTATCTCAGAGAAAGGTGAGGAAATGAAATAACAGTTATTCGTTTTATACGATTTTCTTGTTTAATTGCAAGATGATTGAAGTTATATGAGTAATAATCTCTTAAGTGTTTTCGCGTTGTTGACACGTCCCTACTCTCTCTGATTAGTGAGAGGGAGTGCAAATGTTTGATTGTGATTGAATTATTGGAGACATCCTCATCTTTATATATGTATATCACGATCTCTCTCTTTCTCTCTCTCTCTCTTTCAATAATATAACATACTAACACACATATTCTCAACATATTATTATTCAATATATTGTAACAACAGAACATCTCAAAGCAAATCAGATCGAAATCTACTCGCAAAGCGTCTTTAAGATCGCAAAAATCGAACACAGTAGTAGTGAGTGTTTTCGCAAAGAAGAAGGAAATCGATTTCGGAGCTTTAAGAGGAGAGTACGAACCGTATCAAGGCGGAGCGGTTGATTTGAATCAAATCTTGGAAGAGAGAGATGCGTGCGGTGTTGGAGTGATTGCCTCTTTGAAAGGTGAAAGAACGCATAAGTGCGTTGACGATTCTTTAGCCGCTTTGGGGTGCATGGAACACAGAGGGGCGTGCTCAGCGGATGACGATTCTGGCGACGGCGCTGGGATCATGACGCAAATCCCGTGGCAAATAATATCCAAATGGTGTGCTGCGAATCAAATATCCGGTTTCTCCGAAGATTCTTCCGCAGTTGCCATGGTGTTTTTACCGAAAGATCAAGCGAAATTGGCCAAGGCAAAGGCGCAGCTCGAAAAAGCCATTAGCAACGAAGGCATGAAAGTTCTCGGTTGGAGAGCGGTGCCGACGAAGAATGAAATTGTCGGCCCAATGGCTAAGTTGACGCAACCAGGCATTGAGCAATGCATAATCGACGGTGCAGGTGCCACCGGCGATGAGTTGGAGCGTAAGCTTTACATCGCGCGTAAGAACGCCGAAAAGGTGCGTTTGGGCGACATGGCCAACTTGGAAGATTTGTACTGCTGCTCCATGTCGTGCCGAACAATGGTATACAAGGGAATGCTGAGATCTGCCGTTGTCGGACAATTCTTTCTTGATTTGCAAGACAAAGACTACGTTTCCTCGTTCTCAATTTACCATAGACGTTTCTCAACGAACACGACGCCGAAATGGCCGTTGGCGCAGCCGATGCGTTTTTTGGGTCACAACGGTGAAATAAACACGTTGCAAGGTAACTTGAACTGGATGGCTTCGAACGAAGCGCAAATGACGAACAAAATCTGGGGTGGCAGAGAGCAAGAGTTTCGTCCGTTGTGTGATCCAGCAGCTTCTGATTCTGCAAACCTTGATAGAGTTGCCGAACTTTTGGTCAAAACCGGTCGCGAGCCGGAAGAGACGATGATGTTGCTCGTTCCAGAGGCGTTCAGAAACCACCCAGATTTGGAAGCCTCTGTTCCGGAAGCGAAGAATTTTTACCAATACTACTCTGGCATCATGGAAGCTTGGGATGGCCCTGCTTTGTTAGTCTTCTCGGACGGGAAGAAGGTTGGTTGCCGCTTGGATAGAAACGGTTTGAGACCGGCGAGATTCTGGCAAACCTCGGACGATTACATTTATGTCGCGTCCGAAGTCGGTGTCTTGAACGATATCATGTCTAATGCACCGAATGTGATCAAAAAAGGTCGTTTGGGTCCAGGTACGATGGTCTGCGTCGATTTGGAAAAAGGTACGTTCAAGGAAAACGAAGAAATTTCTAAAGAAGTTTCTGCGGCTCGCCCTTACTCCAAGTGGTTGAACAACACTCACCAAATGAAGTCTTGCCCGCCGTTACCGGAACCAATAATGGACGACGTGTCTTTTATTGAGTCTCAAGCCAGAGCTGGTTACGCCTCGGAAGATGTCTCCATGATTGTTGAGTCCATGGCCCAAGAAGGCATCGAGCCGACGTGGTCGATGGGTGACGACACTCCGGTGCCAGTCATTTCTTCGAAACCGCGCTTACTCTATGACTACTTCAAGCAAAGATTCGCTCAAGTTACGAATCCGGCCATTGATCCGTTAAGAGAAGGTTTGGTCATGTCTTTGGAGACTACTTTGGGTGCAAAGGGTAATTTGTTAGACGTCACTTCGGATGACGCACCGGCGGTTTCCTTGTCGTCTCCATTTTTGTATGACACGGATTTGACGGTCATTCAAAACCACCCACACTTGAAAACAAAAACTATCCAAGCGCGATATACCAACAATAAGGGTGGCTTGAAGGCTGGCTTGGAAAAGTTGTGCCGAGAATGTGCTGAAGCCGTTCAAAAAGGTTCTGAATGCATCGTCATCACGGATAGGCCGGATCAAGGTCCAGATTCGCCAGCGATTCCTTCGCTCTTAGCTGTTGGCGCGGTTCATCACCACTTGATTAAAGTTGGTTTACGCTCTAAAGCTTCGATTGTCGTTGAATCTGCTTCGGCGTTTTCCACGCACCACTTTGCGGTATTGATTGGTTATGGTGCCTCCGCCGTGTGCCCGTGGTTGGCTTTGGAAACTGCGAGGAAATGGAGAGCATCGTCGAAGGTTGAAAAGCAAATGAGTACTGGTAAGCTTCCTCTCATGTCGCAGCAAGATGTGCAAAGAAACTTGAAGAATGCCATCAACAAAGGCTTGAAGAAGATTCTTTCGAAGATGGGTATCTCGCTCGTTACTTCCTATCACGGCGCGCAAATTTTTGAGGCGTACGGTATTGGCCCAGAACTCATTGACGTTGCGTTCAAAGGCACCGTTTCCAGAATTGGTGGTTTAAATTTGGACGAGCTTGCCGCGGAGACTAAGATGTTTGTCGATTCTGCTTTCCCAGGTGAATCTGAAACAATAGACAAGCTTAAGATTTCTGGCATGTATCAAGTCAAGCCAAACGGTGAGTACCACGGAAATAACCAAGAAATGTCCAAGCTTTTGCACAAAGCCATTGGTTTAGGAGGTGGTGCCCCGGATGCTGCATCCTACAAATTATACGAAGAGCACCGTAACACACGTCCGGCGACATGCTTGAGAGATCGCTTGGACATTGTTTCGGATCGCAAACCGATTGATATTTCCGAGGTTGAATCCGCGCCTGAAATTGCGTCTCGATTTTGCACTGGTGGTATGTCCTTGGGCGCCATTTCTCAAGAGTGCCACGAAGCGATTGCCGTTGCGATGAACAGAATCGGCGGTAAATCCAACTCTGGAGAAGGTGGTGAAGATCCAAAGCGGTTTATCCCAATCTCGGATGCCAATTCGGATGGTTCCACGAAATCATTCCCGTACTTGAGAGGTTTGAAGAACGGTGACGTCGCGTCATCTGCCATCAAACAAGTTGCATCCGGTCGATTCGGTGTTACGACGTCGTTTTTGATGTCTTCGAACCAGCACGAAATCAAAGTTGCGCAAGGAGCCAAGCCAGGAGAGGGTGGGCAGCTACCTGGAAAGAAGGTTTCGCCATATATTGCGTGGTTGCGAAAATCAAAGGCTGGTGTTCCGTTAATTTCTCCGCCGCCGCACCACGACATTTATTCTATTGAAGATTTAGCGCAGCTTATTTATGATTTGCACGCGGTCAACCCAGAAGCGAAGGTTTCCGTAAAGCTTGTCGGTCAAGCCGGTATTGGAACGGTTGCTTCCGGCGTAGCCAAGGCGAATGCGGATGTCATCCAAATCTCTGGTGGTGATGGAGGTACAGGCGCATCTCCGTTGTCTTCTATTAAGCACGCTGGTGGGCCAGTCGAGCTCGGTCTTGTCGAGTCCCACAGAACTTTAGTCGAAAACGGCTTGAGAGAGCGCGTTGTCTTGCGAGCTGATGGTGGGTGCCGATCTGGCCTCGACGTCATGCAATGGGCGTTGATGGGTGCGGATGAATATGGCTTTGGTACTGTTGCTATGATTGCTACTGGTTGCGTCATGGCGAGAATTTGCCACACGAACAACTGCCCAGTTGGCGTTGCCACTCAAAGAGAAGAATTAAGAGCGAGATTTCCGGGCGCGCCGAGTGATTTGGTGAACTTTTTCATCTTTGCGGCTGAAGAAGTGCGCGTACTTCTCGCAGAAATGGGTTACAAGTCTCTCGACGAAGTCATCGGCAGAAACGATTTGCTCAAGCAAAAAGAACAAAATGACCCGAAGACTAATAACTTGGATTTGTCTATCTTGACCACTTCCTCAGGTCCTTCTGGCTCGTCCAAGGCGAGAATCAACCAAAAAGTTCATGACGACGGCGAGTTGCTTGATGATATTTTACTCCGCGACGCTGGCGTCAAGAATTGCATCGAGACTCAAGGCAAATACACAATTGAATCAAAGATTGTTAACGTAGATCGCGCAGCTATGGCAAGAATAGCCGGTAACATTGCCTCCAAGTACGGCGATAATGGGTTCAAGGGAACTTTGACGGTCAAATTAGAAGGTGCTGGCGGTCAATCCTTTGGTGCTTTTGTCGTAGGCGGTATGGATGTACAACTCACAGGCGAAGTGAACGATTACGTGTGCAAGTCGATGAGTGGCGGTGTAGTTTCGATTAAACCGCCGCCACATTCTGGATTCAAGGCTGAGGATGCAACTATTGCCGGTAACACCTGTCTTTATGGTGCTACTGGCGGTAAAGTTTTCATCAATGGTAGAGCTGGCGAACGATTTGCGGTGAGAAATTCTTTGGGCGAAACCGTCGTTGAAGGATGCGGCGATCACGCGTGCGAGTACATGACTGGCGGCGTGGTCGTCTGCTTAGGTAGAGTTGGTAGAAATGTTGGCGCTGGTATGACTGGTGGCCTTGGTTATTTTCTCGACGAAGATAACACGTTTGAGTCGAAAGTCAATGGTGAGATTGTCTTCATGCAACGCATTTGCACGGCGGCTGGTGAAAAGCAAGTTAAGGATTTGATCACCGAACACGTCGAAAGAACGGGCTCTGCAAAGGGCAAAGCCGTCTTAGCAGATTGGGCCACAAAGAAGGCGCAATTTTGGCAAATCGTTCCTCCCTCTGAAGCTCAAACCGCCGAAGTTTTATCAGCAGAAGCAAACGTGCAAGTTGCGCGATAAAATATATATAAAAACAGTCGATGATATAAATATAACATTAATAAGAAGTAACAAGTAATTGAAATCAAAAACTATACATAATGATAAGAAAATATAAAAATATACATTACATGCGCAGCGGACTTTCCGCTTTATAAGAGACTTCAGCGTCGACTTGATGTACTTTCGTCGAGAAGCTCCTTAACTTAACGGTCTCTGCGTTTTTCACGAAACGCGCGTCCGATTCTTCCCATTCTTGCGGCGTTTCCGAATCCTTCTTCGTATATACGATCAAATCAAAAGAACATTCATCTTCCAATAATGGTAAAAATGTAACCGACGCAGCTATTTGGCGCATGATCGCCGCTATTTCTTGCGATATTTCCTGTTCCGATTTCTCGTACTTTTTCTCGCCTCGTCGTTGTTCTTCCATCACTCGTTCGTCAGTTTTTGGATTTTGATTCTCGTCGCACTCATCATCGTCGGTTTGTTTTTCTGATTCGATCATATCTCGATCTAGCTCGATATCGAACACCCATCTCTCCACGGTCTCCCTCGTCCTAACGTTCGATATGACTAACACTAACTTCTCTAACGTTTTCTTAATCAACCATTCGTTGATTTGATCTAACACGGATACTAAATATTTCTTAACCTCTTCGTTCGAGGAGACTAACATCCCTAGACCGAACTTCTTCTTCACTTCGAACTCGTTCGCTGGGTATAACCCGCGTTGGTATAGAATAGAGTTCACCGCGTAGCCGAAGAATTCTGTGCAAATTTCCGTTGATCCTCTCAACGTTATTTGCTGTGATTGTTTCTGTCGTTGCTTCAGCGACATTTTTTATTGTACGTATCTATTTATTATTAATTTATATCGCGCGCAAAAAGCTGTTTTCTTTATTTTTGAAGTTTTCCCCCTTTCAGCCTTTCTATGCCTTTTTGCTTTTTCGGTTTTTGTGGGGGCTGTGGGCATTTTTGGGCTTTTTGTTCTCTCTCATCAAAAAAGAAAAAAAGAAAAGAAATTATTTATTTTGAATTTTTCATCGCGTCCGCTCTCTCAATAATAACAAACTCTCACGGAAGAAGAAGAATGAGGGATAATTAAACATATTTAATAATAATAACGACGACGATGATGATCGTGATGAATTCTTTGCGCGTTTGTTTAATTGCGAGCAGAGTTATCAGTAATCATCGTTACGTTACTCGGCCGAGGAATAAGACGCATAAAATATCAAAAGTCAATTTTAGATTAATAGCGAAAGAAGAAGAAGAAGAGGAAGAAGTGAAACGATCGATGACGAGGAGCGATTTGATAGTTAATTTTGTAACGAAAACGAGAAAAGAAGAAGGAGAAGAAGACGAAGAAGAAAACGAAAGAATTGTTTGTGCCGATGTTGGATGCGGGCACGGAACACACGCGATAAGAATTGGTCAGAATAAAAATGTTTATAAATGTTTCGGTATCGATAAGAGCGTGAATGAGATTGATTATGCAAAGAGATTTTTGAAATCTTTATCGTTATCGGAAGATGTTGAACAGAAAATAGAGTTCAAAATAGGAGATGGATTAGACGAAATCGATATCGAGAAAGAACGAGTTAGAACGATTGTTTTGAGCGGGATGGGAACAAAGTCGATTATAAAAATTTTAAAGCGAGCGGGATTAACAAACGATACTAGTAGTAGTAGCGTGCGTACTTTAGTATTGAACCCACCGGCTGGCGAGCTCGTTGATTTTCGGAAATGGTTGTGGAGAAATGGGTGGCATATAGTTGATGAAGCTCTATGCGTCGAGAACGAATGCGCGCACGTCGTTTTGAAAGCGCAGAGAAGAGCGAGTAGTGAAAATCAGAATGTATGTTCACAACAACAACAATCGATATTAGATTTATGGTTGGGAAATAAACTAAAGGAGCAGAGAAATGATTCGAACGTGATTTTGTATGCAAAAAACAGACGCGACTATGCGAAAGAGATGATGATGGTTAAGAAAAATAGTATTAGAGATGATGATGAGGATAGTGATAGTGATGAAATAGATTACAGAAAAGCGTTTGAAGCGCTCGAACAATTTTTAGATAGAAGATAATAATAAGATGATCAGATGATGATTATGTACAACAATTCTTTTACAACAAATCCATTTTTTTCAACGGATATACCTTTTTCTTTCTATTATATGTTTCAACTACTACTATTGTACTGGTACCTGGTATATATATATATATATATATATATTCTTAAAATACATCTCTGTTTGGATTCGAACTAAACGAAGAACCACCACCGTTATTATTGTTCGGGTCGTTGCCGTTATTATTCATAATCGCTTCGCGTAAGTGCACGCCCAAAGAATAGTTATTTCGTTGTGCAGTAGCGAGTTGCTCTTCGTATGATTGACACATACTTTGCAATTCTGCGACTTGCCTTTTGAGCGTCTGCGCGTCTCCATTCTGTTTCAGTCTCTGGTTTTGAATCGTGACCGCCCTTTTCAAGAGCTCGTTTTGCTTTCGTATCCTTTTAATTTCCAATTCCGCCTGTTCTCTCGTCGATTCTTCAAACGCTCTCAAAACGTTCGTAGCTCGAAGTTCTGCGTCTCCTACACTTGAAGCATTTTGCATTTCTCGCACGATTGCAGATACCCACTCGGCGGCGTCCAAGCTCTTGTTTTTATTTTGCTGCGTTTGCGTATTCATGTTATTATTATGATGTCTATTTTCAGACGTTGCCGGTGTCGCGTTATTATTATTATTTCTTGTTTGATTAGCATTCGAGTTATTATTATTATTATTATTACTCGTCGTTCTATCGCAAGCTCCATCTAAAAACGAAAGTCTCGTAGGCGAGGTCAAATCTTGTTGCGCCAAATCTCTCGCTTCGTTAACGACTTCAGATTCGCACCCGTTTGTATCGTGCGATATCGAGGTATTATTATTATTATTATTATTATTGTTTTTATTATCACCGTTATTATTATTATTATTATAATGTACATTCTGCAAGCTCGATAGTTCAACTATTGCATCATCGATCGATTGACATTTCTCCAAAATGTCCCGAATCGTTCCTTCCAGTTCGACTGGGAGCATATCAATAAACCTCGAGAGCTCTTGCGCTTGCTCTAAACTGATATCGAACTGTCTTATATCGATCAAACGCTTGCACATCTGTTCCCCAGTCTTGATCCGTTTGAATCCTAAGATCATCGATGACGATTGTGACATCGTAGGTTGTTGTCGTTGTTGTTGTCTGTTCAAAACAGTAGTAGTCGTGGTCTCGTTTTGTTGATAATCGTGTCGTCGGATATCACGATTCTCCAAGTCCCCTGCGTCGTCGTAGTGTCTTTTCCTGTTCGTACTGTTATGTCTGTTGTTAGCATTGTTATTCGATTGCGGTGATTCGATCTTTGTGGCCATTATTATATATAATAACTCTCTCTCTCTCTCTCTCTCTCTCTCCCTGTTATTATTATTATTATGTATAGGCGTAGATTTAGTCTAGTCGCTGCTGGTGATACAGTGGTGTTTTTGATGGATCCGTTCTTCTTCTTTTGTTGTTTTGCTGTAGAATTTGTACTTTTGCTCTGCTTACCCAAGAGCACCCAAGAGCACCCAAAAGCACCCATATCAAAAGTACCCAAAAGTACCCAAAAGCACCCAAAAGCACCCCACCCAAAAGCACCCCACCCAAAAGCACCCACATCAAAAGCACCCAAAAGCTCGTTGAAACTTGAGCAGAGCGAGAGATCTTTTGCAAGCGCGAGGCAGACGTCAGAAGAAATAACACGAGCGCGAAAATAAATACCAATGTTTGCGGCATCGAATTCACTCAGAACGAGTAGTTTTACTACTTCATCGGTTGCATCGACGCGATGCTCGAATAAGGTGAGTATTACGTGTTGACGTTTTCTTTTTTTGTGTGCGCGCGCCTGTGTACGTACGCGTAAAAGTTGTGAAAATTGCGCTATAGCCGCGATGACGAAGTGATAAAACAGCGACCGTGCGAAGCTGTTTTCGAATAAACTTTCGAACGATCGAGAAACGAGTGAAAGTTTATTTTATTCAATGGAAGTTTTCCCACTCGATCGATGATGGATCACGAGGACTATTCGCGCGCCTTGTCCGTCGCGTTTCCTTCGTCCAAAGAAAAACCTGAACATCTTCAGGAAAAGCTTGAAGAGGAGAAGAGCTTATCCACCACGTTCGTTCGTTCTTTTTCGTTTTACTCACAAATTTCGTTCAAAAACGAATACTTACGCGCACACAGAAATCAATCTCCAAAGGCACTGTTTGCATGGCTGAAAACCAAGATTTAGGGAAAAAAGTGAAACGAGTCAAAGGAGAAAAAGCCAAGCAACCGGAATTTTACGAATCGGCCGTGGTTATTTGCAACGGACAAGAAGTGATGTCAGTTGGCGGTACGCAGAAAGAATACGTCGTCGATATTTGGTCCGGAAACCATCCGTTTTTCCAAGGGAAGAAAGGGGCGATCATGACAGATATTGGTCAAGTCAGTAGATTTGGAAACAAGTATGGCGATTTGGGTGAATTATCAGCTTTTGAGACCGTTGAAGGGAAGAGTCAAGCTGGCGAAGCGAAACAAATCATGAAGGGCGGACTTAAAGCGAAGAAGTAAATAATAATAATAATAATAATAAATACAGTAGCACACACATAATCCCACATCACACAAACGTAGTAGAGTTTTAAACAATAATTGTAATTTAGAGAATAAGAATAAGATTCAAACGCATATACTGGTATAATATATATTTCTGGTATAAAAATTAACTCCGTCTCGCACCGTTATTTAGGGGCTGTATACATAGTCGAATCCCACGCTTGAGTTTCCAACGCTCCCGCTGGTCTTCCGTGTGCCCCTGTCGCCCATTCGTCCGATGTTGGTTCGTCGTGAGATAGCGCTTTCCCGTGCTCCTTTTTCTCGCTGTGCTTACTAGGTTTCTCCTTACTTTTCTCTTTGTTATTATTGTTGTTGTTCGAAGTAGTAGTATCTGTGTTTTATAAAATGATGAAGAAAGAAGAAAAAAAGGTGAGCAACACTTTAGAAGAGTGAACAAATGCGTTGGGACTTCTCACCTTCTTTCACAGATAATTTCTTCATATCATCCGCAACCGCCGAGGCGGTCGCGTCTGGTTTCATCATTGGAAATAACAACACCTCTTTGATTGTGTTGTGATCGGCGAGCATCATTGTCAATCGATCGATACCTAATCCCCAACCACCCGTTGGCGGCAAACCGTATTCCAAACTTGTCACAAACATTTCATCAATAAGCATTGCTTCATCGTCGCCGGATGATTTCGCCATAGCTTGTTCCGCAAATCGCTCTCTTTGATCGATTGGGTCATTCAACTCAGTGTATGCGTTGCACAATTCGCGCCTGTTTACAAAGAGCTCAAAGCGTTCAGTCATGCCTGGAAGAGATCTGTGGTATTTCGCCAACGGCGACATGATTTGCGGGTGGTCACAAATAAATCCAGGGTCGACCAATTGACACTCAAGGTAATCCCCTACGAGTTTATCGAGCATACGAGCGGTCGTGTGCGGCGCCGGTAAGTCGGTAATGTCAAAATCTTTCAAAACTTTCTTCAAAAAGTCTTCGCACTCTTGAGAAGCAAATCCTTCGGCTGGGAATTTGATGTTCAAAGCTTCTTCGAGACCAGAAACCATGGAAATGCGTCTAAACGGTGGCGTGAAATCGATTCGTGTCGGTTCTTCATCAGGTCCGTTCGCGTGGTAATGAATGACGTAAGAACCAGTCAACTCTAAAACCATCCCGCTAATGATTTCCTCAGTCATCTTCATCAAATCCTCGTAGTCGGCATAGGCTTGATAAAACTCGCAAGTCGTAAACTCAGGGTTATGCGTCATGTCAATACCTTCGTTTCTGAACTGACGACCGATTTCATACACGCGTTCCATGCCACCGACGACCAATTCTTTCAAAAACAATTCTGGAGCGATGCGCATGTATAACCTCATGTTCAAATCGTTATGATGCGTCATAAACGGTCTAGCCGTTGCTCCTCCAGCAATCATATTCATCATTGGCGTTTCGACTTCGATGAAATCGCGCGTATCTAAATACTTTCTCACGTATCGAATAATGTTCGAGCGCATAATGAACGTTTCTCTAACGTTATTATTCATGATTAAATCCAAAAAGCGCATTCGATAACGCGTTTCTTGATCTTTCAAACCAGATCCTTCGCTTCTCGGAAGCATGTGCAGGCACGGCGTTAAGATCGTGGTTACGCTCGGAAAGAGCGATAATTGACCTTTTCTCGTCTTGCCAGGTTTCCCTTTAACGCCAACGATATCACCTCTTCTCGTCCTCTCATGCGTAGCCTTGAACTCTTCGAGAGATTCAGCGGCTTGCGCTTCAGCCGTCACTTGCACTTTCAACCCTTCGGCGCATAAATCATAAAAGATCAAAGAGTTCCCCGACGCTCTCTTATTCATAATTCTCCCAGCCAAACTAACGACTTCATCGATTTGTTCTCCATCTACCGTAATACCTTCGTACTTACTTATGAAATCTTTCAATTGTAACGAAACGTGAAACTTATGCGGGTACGGATGTTGCCCGGCCGCTTTTTGCGCGATCACTTGTTTGATCCTGTTCTCGGTGTATTGAGTAGGGTCGAGATCGCCTTCTACGTCTTCGACTGATTTCTCTTTCTTTGATTCTTGTCCTGGTTCAGATTGTGCCTTTTCAGCCTATACGATGTTAAAGCGTTGAGCGTCGGATCGATCTGCGTACGTAAAACGATAATTTTAAAGGCGTCACACGCGAGGAGCAAAAAGCCCTTTAGAGCATCTGTTCTTTTGAACCCCGAAAACACGCACACACACACACGAGCGGGAAATAATCCCTCAAACTTACGACCAGATTAACACGAAAACGAACCTTTTTGTGAGCCTTAGCGAGTTTCTCGGCCTCAGTCTTCTGTTGCTTTAGCAATCTTTTATATTCACTGTTGTTTTCGAGTATCGAAGGCGGAAGATTAGGGATGAAGTGATTATTGCGAATCAGTGAAAAGCGAGAGAAAATCGAAAACGAAAATAAGAACACGGCACAGCGAGTCAGCACGACAGAGGAAACGAAAGGCGCTTAGGTCTATGAATGAAAGAGCGAACCTTTTGGAGAGTTCTTGCCCAGGGAATTCTGGGTACTCCTTCTTCTCGGCAGGTTTAGCGTCCGCCATCGTCCTTATTTTATTTTATTTTATTTTATGACGAAAAAGCTCGAATTCTCTTCTCAGCAGCAGTGAGCCATTCAGTGGATTTTGAGAGAAGCGCTACTAGAGTAAGCAACGCGGCTTTAGCAGAATAGCGTAAACGGACGATCGTTTTTGAGGTTTTAGAGTACGTGTGTGTGTGTGTGTATATATTTACATTGACAGATTTGAAATACGTGTGAACTGCTATTACTTCGGAACTGGTGCGAAGACTTCTTTGTTAATACCTCCTTGAGCGATGTTCGTAGAATCATCATCTTCTTCGTCGTCTTCGTCGTCGTCTTCTCTGAAATCGGGTTGGCCAGTGGACGTTAACATTCTGTGCCACATGCGTCCTTTTGGATCGACTAAGCGCTCTTTTTCGATAATCATTGGGATTGGTAAATACACGCAGTGCGTGTTTACGTAACCAACGGTGATTCCAGTGAAACCGGCGAAAGCGCCATGGACGGCGTTTTGACCTAGAACGTTACACATGATCGCGTCGTGCGCGTTTGCTACGCAGCCTCGAACCATGTACGTCGGATCAATGTATTTCACGTCACATTTTGTAGATTTCTTAATTTCTTTGCATAACCATGGTCCAATATCGCCCAAAAGCGGGTTTCCACCCGCGTCTGTACCTCCTACTTTGACATATTCTTGACCGGCGCCTTCGGCGATGACGACGACTGCGTATCCTTGCTCGTCTAAAAGATCCTTCACGTGCTCTATGACGCCAAACTCTCCATGGACATCAAAGTCAGCTTCTGGGATTAAGCACACATCGACATCGCCGGAAGCTAAAGTTGCGTACATGGAAATAAATCCAGACTGCCTACCCATGAGTTTTACGACGCCTACGCCTCTTAAAGCAGACTGCGCTTCAATCGTCGCGGCTTGAATAGCTTTTTGGGCTTCTTCAACCGCGGTATCGAACCCGAACGTTTTATCCAAAAGTAAAATATCGTTATCGATCGTTTTCGGAACGCCAACGACGGAGACTAAACTCCCTCTTCTCGCACATTCGGCGGAAATCGCATTCGCTCCGGCGTGCGAGCCGTTACCGCCAATGACGAACAACATGTTAATACCTTGTCTTAAGATACTATCGACGATTTTATCGACATCTCCACCGCCTCTGGCAGAGCCTAAAATTGACCCACCAGATTTATGTGCTTGCTTCACGGCTTTCTTAGTCAATTGTACGTTTTCAAATCCTTCCTCCCAAAACCCGCTGAATCCGTATCGAATGCCGGATATTTTCTTTACGCCGTATCCTTCCTCTAAAGTACCGACGATAGACCTGATTACGTCGTTTATACCTGGACATAAACCACCGCAGGTCACGATTGCAGCGTGTACATCGTTTGGATCGAAATATACTTTCTCCCTCGGACCGGCTCGAACGACCCATTGCGGCGTAAACGAACAACTACTCAAATTATTATCATTACTATCGTTATTCTCGTTCTCGTCTTCTTCGTCCGGTATTTCGCACGTCGAATCCGGCGATAGCGAAGTCGCAAACGCTAACGAATGCAAAACAACCCTATCCCCTGGATCGACGTAGAACTTCACGTTCTGCGCTTTCTTCCCCGCGCGTCTCAAAAACCTCCTCGATTTCTGAAGTTCCTCGCTATCGTCCGCTCCCTTTTTATTCGGTACGACGCACGTCTTCGAATGCGGCGCGCAGAACGACGTCTGTATTGCCTGTAAAGGTTTCTGTCCTTTATAAATATTGATCAAGTGCTGTATCTCGACATCGTTCGGACCTCCGACTTCCCACGCATATAATTCGTTACTCTCTTCGTCCTCATCTGCCCTAGAATCGTTATCGTACTTGTCGTCTCTCACTGCTTTCGCTGAAAGTTCTCCCCTAAAACTCTTGTTTCGTCTCCTGAAGCTTCTCTGCTTAAGAAGTTCTCTAACGATGATCTCATCGCTGGTTTTGTTATCGCTCGTATTCGTTTTGACGTTCGTGTTATTTCGGAAACTTCTCAATTTGTTTACTCTTCCGTCTCTTCGCACTGAAGCGAAACTATCTCGTGTCAGAAACGATTCAGTTCGTATCGAGATCATTTTTACTACTATCGTTTATTTATTATTATTATTATT
>Ga0115001_10000937_pt1 | contig 22249 bp, 23 predicted proteins | sample ArcticOcean_MG_C_12_FD_89869 | JGI IMG/M metagenome (GOLD analysis project Ga0115001, IMG submission 89869) | Marine microbial communities from western Arctic Ocean - ArcticOcean_MG_CB8_130 | ecosystem: Environmental > Aquatic > Marine > Oceanic | place: Arctic Ocean: Canada Basin | collected... | reverse complement strand
TTCTGCGTTGGTGGCGACGTTGGCGCGGCCGGTGACTTTGATTTCGGTGATGCCGCCGGCGAGGGTGCGTCCGCCGCCTTGGGATTGTCCGTCGACGGTGACGTATGCCGGGTTACTGCTACGCGATTCATAGATACGACCAGGGTCGACCGGTGTCACGTTTGGCGGTGTGACCGTGGTGGGTGGTGTGGATGCTGGTGTGGATGCTGGTGTGGATGCTGGTGTGGTGGCTGGTGTGGATGCTGGTGTGGCGGGTGGCGCTGGGGGCGGTGTGGGGGAGGCGGTTTGGTTAACGGTGAGGTCGTAGAGCTGAGTATCGTCTGTACCTGTTCCGAGGACCCGCACGTAGTAGGTCCCGGTGGTTGGGATGACGAATCCGGTTAACGATTCCGAGTTACCCGCGTTGGTCGCGTCGACCACGCTCAACGCTCCGCCGGTGTTGCGAATCTCGAACGAAAGGTCCTGCAGAGCGAGCGAGTTGAGCGGTGTGCTGGTGCCGCACGACTCACCTTGCAGGGGACCCTCGGGGTAGGTCAATCCGTTCGGCGCGACCAAGACGTCGACGATGTCGCCCGCGGTGCCAGAGAACTGGAACCAGTCTTCGTCGTTCGTGCTGTCCAAGCTGAGTTGCAGTTCGGTTTGACCGTCTGGCGGGGTCAAGGGGTCGAGCGTCGTCGCGGCGCCGAGGGTGTCGTTGGGGGCGCTGATTGTTTCGAAGCGGTCGCCGTAGCCTCGCTGCACGGCACGTATGTCGTCGTGTTGTAGCCCGATAAATGCCGTGGAGAGGAATGGCTCCATCAGCTTTGTCTGGTTGACCGGGCAGACGTGACTCAGGCCTGCGCCGTGGCCGTGCTCATGGGAGAAGACGTTGTGGAAATCCGTGGTCAAGGCCAGCCCAGCGAGGTTGTCGGTGTCGATCTTCATGTCGCCGTTGTTCGGGAAGAAGTTGTATGCGAGCGTGTTCGTTCCGCTGGCGCCGTCGATGAAGCAGCCGCCGATGCGGATGTCGCCTCGGACGCTGGCGAGGCCTGGGGTGCTCGGGAAGAGGCCCCACGTCGCAGCCGGTGTCGCTTCGATTGGTGTTCCGTTCGCATCGAGCGGCACGGCCGGGGTGTAGACGTTGCCGGTGAGCCGGGTCCAGTCGGCCCAAACTTTTTGCATCTCGGCCTGCCAGTTCCCCGCACCGTAGGCGGCGTCGAGTGATGCAACCAGTGTGCTGTTGCAGTCGGGCTCTCCGACTTGCCCGACGACCAACGTGCCGTCGGGGATGATGCTCCACGTCAACTCGAGCGCGTCGCCCTGCAAAGCGCCGCCGTTGTTCAGTGCCGTCTGGGCGGGGTCCCAGTGCATTGTCTGTTGCTGCTCGGCTATGCGGGCTTGGGTTTGGGTTTGGGTTTGGGCTTGGGCTTGGGTCAGGGTGGCGAGCACGTCGTTGACATACTGGTAATCCGGATCGTCACCGGTCTCGAAGATCGCGCCGGTCAACGGGCCTGTTCCGCCGAGAAACGCGGCGGCGGGGCTTTCCTCGGCGCTGACTTCGACAGGTCCAGCGGTCAGCACCACCATTGTGAGACAAAGCACGAGTGCGCTGGCGAGAGTCAGCCGGCAGCCTCGACCGATCACCGTCTGCGCGCGGCTCCAATTGCACTGAGGCCGCTCGATATTTATCGGCTGAGGCATATCTGTCGTCTAGGAATCATCCTCCTCACGAAGATATGAATATTCTTTTGTCAAAACACCCGCACCTCGAAACCTGGACGGCGCTGTCCCGGAGCGACGTTTAGGACTGGGGTTTCGCTGCTGCTCGGGCCTGGCGGATCATTTCCATACTGTGCAGCACGATCGGGCTCGGTTCGTCAGGTTGCCAGTTCTTGTAAGCCTCGCGAGCGTCACCGGGCCACTGTTCGTCGACATCGACTCGCGTCTCTGGGCCAGGTGCGTCGACGAGAAGTTGGAGCGCAGCGTCGAGCGTGCGCCGCTGCATTTCGGGGTCGTCGACCGCGCCGAAGGAGTGCCCGAATGGGAACTGGACGCCCAGTGTCCGTGACGATCGGTACTTGTCGGAGAGAATCGGCATCATCGTGACCGTGACGGTCGGGATCCCTGCAGCTTCGATGGAGCGTGCCAACACGGGCACGTTTTTGCAGCAGTCCGGTCAAGCGGGAGCGAGGATCAGCGCGTCGATCTCAGCTGCGTGACAGCGAGCCGCAATTTCCGGCCCCGTTGTGGTGCGCCAAACTTCGGCTCCGTCTTGCTGAAAGCCCATCACCGAGAAGTGCTCGGGTGCAGCAGAGCCAACGCGGCCGTCCGCCACTAACTCTCCGAGTCGATTGATTGGCAGTGCCACGTCGATGTCGCGGAGGAGGTCATCGGTCCGGATGTGGAGGTGGGTCGCACCGATGTCGGCCTGGCAGACATTGGATCGGATAGGTCGAAGCGTCGGGTCGCCCCACGTGGGCTCCTGCCGTTCGCGCTCGACGTCGAACCCGTCTTGTTCACCTTGGATGAAAATGCCAGCACTCGACAGAAGCCCAATCCGTGCTTGATTGAGAGGCTTGGTGAAATCGGCCCAGATCGGTTCGTGTTCGAACTGGGGTGCGGCCTCGAACATCGTTCGGAAGGCTCTCGGGAGGAACGCGTAGCTGTCGAGGGTCACGGCGCCGAACATATCAAAGCGGTAACAAAGCGTCGACGGTACGGCCAGCCGACTGGGTCGCTCACGCCTTGGCGGTTGCTGCGAGGGGTGGGGCCACACCGCCCTCAAACTTTGAGATGAAGTGGTAGCGGTCGCCGCGAACTGTTGTGGTGCGCCATTCGATGGGGCGCCCGTGCGCCGTACTGAGTCGTTCGAGGAAGAACGCTGCCTCGCCGCGTCGCATCTCCAGCAGCGACCGTTCGGCAGGCTGGGGGTTCAGTGGTGCAATCCGCTCCCACCCAGCGTCGGGTCGGACGCCGCAGCACCGCTCGAGTTCGTCGTAGAGCGCCGTGCGCTCAAAGTTGCTGCTGATGAGTGGCCGGGCGACCGCCGCTGGGAGCCAGGCCCGATCGAGGGCGAGTGCTTCGTTGCCGGCGTACCGGATGCGTTCGAGGTAGAGCAGCGGTGCAACTGCTGGCAGGCCGAGTTGCTCGGCGACGGTTCCGTCGGTGCGTTCGTCGAGGACGAGGACCTTGCTGCGCTGCTCGACGCCGGATGATTCAATCGACTCGAACAGGCTGTAGAGCGCGCCGAGCGGTTGGACGAACTTGCTCTGGTTGACAACGGTGCCGCGACCGCGTTCGCGCCGCAGAATTCCGCGCTTGTTGAGATGGCGGATTGATTCGCGGACGGTGTGCCTGCTGACTTCATACTCGGCAACCAGTTCGCTGTCGGTCGGAAACCGGCCGTTGAACTCGCCCGAGTCGAGGCGCCGTTTGAGCTCAGATTCGAGTTGCGCCCACAATGGCATGGGACTGTTTCTGTCAAGGGCCATGGCATCCTTCGTTGACGTCGGGTTGACGTCCACGTGATGTTTATCAGAACATCCGTACAAACAGACCGTACGACGACATCTCGCGGCCGTGCCGTCGTGGTTGACGTTGACTCCCGATCTAAATGTACGTATATTCGTTCATATATTCGAATGGAACGGACGGCAGCATGAAGTTCACGCAGTACTACCTCGAGTGTCTCTCCCAGGCCTCATATCTGATCGGTGATGAAACCACGGGTCGAGCGGTGGTTGTTGATCCGCGGCGAGACATCGACGAATATGTTCGTGATGCTGAGGTTGCGGGCCTGACGATCGAACTGGTCATCGAGACGCACTTCCACGCTGACTTCTTGTCCGGCCATCTTGAGCTGGCTGCAGCAACCGGCGCCGCCATTGCGTACTCCGATGTCGCTCACACAGACTTCGAATCACGAAAGCTTGCTGATGGTGAGCGAATCGACCTTGGAGAGGTCGTCCTTGAGATTCGCCACACCCCTGGCCACACGCCGGAGTCGATCAGCGTCGTGGTGTGGGACGACTCGACGAGCGAAGCGCCCTACGCAGTACTCACTGGTGACACGCTTTTCATCGGCGATGTCGGTCGGCCTGATCTGCTTTCGTCGGTTGGCCACACCCGTGAAGATCTGGCAGCGAGCCTGTACGACAGTCTCCACGAACAGCTGCTCACTCTTCCCGACAGCACTCGCGTCTACCCAGCGCACGGAGCTGGCTCTGCCTGTGGCAAGAACCTTTCGACCGACACCTGGTCGACTATCGGGGTCCAGCGATCGACGAACTACGCGTTGCTTGCCGACAGCAAGGAAACGTTCTTCGACCTGGTCACCGAAGGTCAAACACCGCCGCCCGACTACTTCGCCCTCGACGCTGATCTCAATCGCCGCGAGCGGCAACTCCTCGACGAGGCTGCCCCACCAAAGGCGCTCACGATTGATGAAGCGGACGGGCTCGTGAGGAATGGGGCGATGATCATCGACGGGCGAGACCCCGAAGAATTTGCTCGTGGACACCTAGACGGTTCGATCAACGTTGGCCTCAATGGCCGCTATGCCGAGTTCGCGGGGTCGGTCGTTCCTCACGACGTCGACATCGTCCTGGTGGTCGACGATGGCTACGAGACCGAGGCGAAGAACCGGCTTGCTCGAATCGGCTTCGACTGTGTCGCCGGATTCGTCAATTTTCCGACGATGGTGATGCGCGACCGTCCCGAACGCGTCCGTCATGCATCGCGCTTGACCGCAGAGGACTTCGATGCCCGTCGCAACATGATCGACGGGCTTCAGTTGCTCGACATTCGCAACCCCGGCGAAGTGGCGCTCGGTGCGATTGATGGTGCGCAGTTCATTCCGGTCGGCCAGCTCCCGCGGCGGCTTGACGAACTTGACCCGTCGGCTCCAACGGTGGTTTATTGCGCCGGCGGTTATCGCTCGTCGGTCGCGGCCAGCGTGTTACGCGAAGCGGGCTTCTCTGACGTTTCGGACGTCTTGGGCGGGTATGGCGCCTGGCAGGTTGCCCAGGCCGTCTGACTCACTCACTCACTCAAGAGCGGGAGGCCGGCGGCCAGTGCGGATGCGCGCGTGATCTTCATAAGTCTGCTTGGACGTTCATGAATCCCAAGATGCTGTGTGCTGCTCCGGATCCACGTCACCAGGCCTCGCTCCGCCGCCAGTACGATGCGATCGATGGAATCCAGTGGCGAACTCGGCTACTTCGATGCGCTCACCGATGTCGGTTTGCGGCACGCACTGAACAAGCCCTGGTCCGACCCGGACCGTGGCCGCATGCTCCAGCAGCTCGGCGCTCTGATGTCGATCCTTCCACCGCCTCCGGCTCGAGTGCTCGACCTCGGGTGTGGCACAGGTTGGCTGAGCTGGATGTTGCAGACGAGTGGCTATGACGTTGCCGGCGTCGACTTGGCTCCGCGTGCCGTTGAATTAGCCGAGGCGTACGTCGCGCAAATGGCGATGCCTGGGCACATCGACGTCGGCGTTCCGACGTTCCTCGCATCGCCGGTCGAGGCATTGCCGTTCGACTCAGAGTTCGACGCAGCAATCTTCTTCGACTCGCTGCACCACGTGCCGGACGAAGTTGCGGCGATCGCCTCGGTCGCCAGGGCGCTCAAACCGGGCGGCGTGTTGTTGACCTCGGAGCCCGGCCGCGGACACGCCGCTGCGTCAGCGGCAGTGATCGAAGAGTTCGGCGTCAACGAGCGCGACATGCCGGTTGGCCGAATCCGCAAGGCGGGCGAGGCGGCGGGGCTCATACACGTGGCGACACTGTCTCGCGCCGACGAGTTGGGCGCGCACCTCTATGGCTGGGTGACCAAGCCACCGACCCTGCGTTCGCGACTCCTCAACCGTTCACCGCTGCGTGTCGTGAAGCATTTCATAACGAGCGAGATCAGGCGCCTCGACAACGGCATCGTCGTGATGCGACGCCCCGAGGCGTAACTCGCGGTGGCTGGTGCACTTGCAATCTTGGGCGTATCCGCCGAAGATCGAAACCGATGATCCGATCAATCGACCTCAACGCTGATCTCGGCGAGGGGTATGGCCCGTGGTCGATGGGCGACGACGTAGCCATGCTGGGGATTGTCACCAGCGCGAACATTGCCTGTGGCGGGCACGCTGGAGACCCGGACACGATGTTCGACACCCTCGCGGTTGCCGGCAAAAACAATGTGGCCGTCGGAGCGCACCCGGGCTACGCCGACCGTGCCGGCTTCGGCCGTCGCATCATCCCTATGTCGCCTGACGAGATGGCCCGCATGATCGCCGCGCAGATCGGTGCGTTGACATCGATCGCTCGCCTGGCGAGCGTCGAGGTGCGCTACGTGAAGGCCCACGGCGCGCTTGCCAACTTGGCCGCCACCAACGCCGCCGTTGCTCAGGTGTTCGTCGACACCGTTCGGCAGCTCGACGAACGGCTTGCAATCCTTGCGATTTCCGGCACCGAGATCGAGCATGCCGGCCGCAGTGCTGGTGCACAGGTGTTTTCCGAAGTGTTTGCTGATCGCGGGTACCAGGCCAGCGGTCAACTGGTCCCACGCAGTGAACCCGGTGCGTTGATCTACGACCCGGCAGAAGCAGCTGACCGGCTTCTCGGATTTCTTGAAACGGGTCTGATGCCTGTGGTCGACGGAGCGCCGATTCCGTTGGCGGCCGACTCGATCTGTGTCCACGGCGACTCGCCAGGTGCCATCGACATGACCACACAACTTCGTTCGCGTCTCCTCGCCGGCGGCGTCGAGCTGCGGAGCTTTGCTGTCACGTCGTGAACCGGTTCGCTTCCGTTGGTGACAGCGCGGTGCTCGTCGAACTCGCATCGGAGTTCACTGAGCAGGCGAATCAACACGTCGTTGCACTCGACCAGGCAATCAACCGTGCAATCGACGAGGCAAGCGTGGTCGGCATCGTCGAAACCGTGCCGGCATACGTCAGTGTGCTCGTCGTCTTTGATCCGCTCGTCACCGATCACGATGCCGTACGCGCCGCAATCAGCCTGCTCGACACGACGGGCGCAGCGACTGTCGACCCGAGCCGTCACCACGTCGCGGTCTGCTACGACCTCGGGGTCGCTCCCGACCTCGAAGCGGTCGCTGCATACAGCAGGCTGAGCCCAGACGGTCTGGTCGAGGCGCACCTTTCCGGCTCGTACCGGGTGGTCATGTACGGCTTCGCGCCCGGCTACGCATACCTGTCCGGTGTGCCAGATTCGATCAACGTGCCCCGCAAGCAGCAGCCGGTGCGGGGCGTTCCTGCTGGCAGCGTGATCATCGCAGGGGGACAGTGCTTGATCACCACGATTGAGATGCCGACGGGCTGGTCCGTGATTGGCCGCACGCACTTCCGAGTGCTCCCCGATCAGCCCGACGCACCGTTCGCCTTTCGACCGGGCGACGAGATCGTGTTCGATCGCATCACACTCGACGAGTACGAGGCGACGTCATGAACACGGCATCGCTGCGTGTTGTGGCGGCAGGCCCACTGGTCACGTTCCAAGACGGCGGTCGTCTGGGGCACCTCCGGCACGGTATTCCCGCGTCCGGACCGATGGATCGGAGAGCGCATGCCATTGCGAATGTCGTGCTCGGGAACCCGGCTGCAGCCACCGCTGTCGAGATCTCGCGTGCTGGCGCATCGTTTGAATGCGTCGGCGCGAGCTTGACAGTCGCCGTCGTCGGTGGCAGGTTCCTCACCTCGGTAAACGGTGTAGCGGTCGGGTCGGACGTCGCGATGACACTCGGGCCAGGGGACCAGCTTGTTGTTGCTGCAGGGCCGAGCGGTAGCTGGGCATACCTGGCCGTTGCCGGTGACCTCGTTGCGTCCCAATGGCTCGGGCACACCGCAACCCACTCGCTATCTGGGCTTGGTGGTGGCAACGTGACCGCCGGCCTCGACGTGGAGGTGTTAGCAACGCGAGCGGATCCCCGCGTCGACGGTCCGGTAGGCGTCTTCGCCGGGAATGGTCTTGTCGACGGTGCCGTTCGGGTCGTGCTTGGACCGCAGGACCACCGGTTCACCGCCGAAGCGCTGCGCCACTTTGTCACGGTCCCATTCGCCCTCACCGAAGGATTCGATCGGATGGGCGTGCGTCTCGACGGACCACAACTCGACCTTGACGCGGCGCTCTCGATTCCTTCCGAGCCGATTGTTCGCGGCTCGGTGCAAGTGGCCGGCGATGGCGTGGCCACGGTGCTGCTCGCCGACCATCAGACAACTGGGGGATATCCCAAAATCGCCACAGTGGTCAGCGCAGATCTCGACGCCCTCTGTCAGCTCAGGCCGGGTGACTCCGTGCGGTTCGTCCCTGTCACGCCGACCCAGGCCATCGTGGTCGCGCGTGCACGCGCAGCTGCGTTCGAGAAGTTCCTCGACAGCGACTTGCTGGCCACGCGACGGTTGGCTCGGCGACTGACCGAGACCGACCTGATCGGCGACGTCGGCACCGACATCCTCGGCTGAGCCGACATTCTCGGCTGAGTCGGCTCAGTCGAGGATGTCGGTCAGCGCACCCAGCAGCGTGGTCACGTTGCGCTGACGGGCTGTGTGGCCCATGGTGCCGATGCGCCAAACCTTGCCGGCCACCGGGCCCAGCCCACCGCCGATCTCGATGCCGTAGTCGCGGAGCAGTTGCGTTCGCACCTCGGCTTCGCTCAATGAACCGAGGCGGCCCTCCGGGATCGAGATCGAGCTGAGCGGCGCGAGTCGGTGTCCTTCGGCTGCGAACAGTTCGAAGCCGAGCTGCTGCATTCCCTCCTTGACGGCGTCGCCAGCAGCTTGGTGACGGGCGCGAACTTCGTCAAGGCCTTCATCGAGCACGACACCGAGGCCAGCGTGCAGCGACATGATCATCGAGATCGGAGCGGTGTGGTGGTATGCCCGAGCGCCAGAACCGGTGACATACCCGGCGATCATGTTGAGGTCGAGATACCACGACTGCGGCTTTGGCAAGATGCGCTCGATCGCACGATCTGAGACCGTGAGTGGCGCGAGGCCAGGCGAGACCCCGAGGCACTTTTGGGTGCCGCTGTAGGCGATATCAATATCCCATTCATCGACGCGCAAGTCGACGCCGCCGAGCGACGTCACGCAGTCGGCAAGAAGTAGCGCGCCGCCTTTCCTTGCACCCATCGCTGCAACGTTGCTCTGGGCACCGGTTGATGTCTCGGCGTGAACCATTGCGAACATCGCCGGGTTCGGGTGGGCAGCAACCATGCGGTCAATGTCGATTGGCTGGCCCCAGTCATGACCGACGGCGATCGCCTCGGCGCCGGTGCGACCAACGACATCGACCATACGCCCCCCGAAAACGCCATTCACGCCGACAACGACCGTGTCGCCAGGCCCGACAAAATTGACGATCGCTGCTTCCATGCCAGCCGAACCGGTGCCTGAGACCGGGAAGGTGAGGGCATTCGCCGTGCCAAAAACCGTGCGCAAGCGCTCATTTGTCTCGTCGAGTAGGGCGATGAACTCCGGATCGAGGTGTCCGAGCATTGGCTGACTGAGCGCCTGAACGGCTTCGGGATATGGGTTGCATGGGCCAGGGCCCATCAGGATGCGATCAGACAACGTCATGGCGCCGACTGTATTGCACTGAAAATCGATCAGCGCAACCGGCCCGGAACCGCTTGCTTGTCACCGGAGTGAGAACGGCGGGTACGTGTCGGTGACTAAGAGGAAAGCGTAGGCGTTGACCCGCAGCACCCACCGGCCGACGCCCACGACGTATTCGAAGAGACCTCGCGGATATCGGCCGGTGAACAGGATCGCGAACCAGGAAACAATCACGACGAAGAACACCCCGATCGCCAGGAAGAACAACACGATGTAGTGGGGGATGGCGAGGAACCACTTGACGAGCGGGAGCCCGCGCATCAGATCATGTTCCGCGTCCGGGTAGTCGATGTCGAGCGCCACGTCCTGATGTTCAACGGTCGACGGGTAGGTGTCGGTCAACAGCACGGCGTAAGCGCCCACGCGGGCGGTGAAACGCGTCAGTTCCAAGTTGAAGTCGAACCACCACCGCGGATAGCGCTTCTTGAACAGGATCATCAACAACGTCGCACCGAAAAGCGCGCCCCCGACGTTTGTCGTTGTGGTCGAGACCCATTCTCCGCCGGTCGTCTGCGAGATCTGGGTTCCGCTGCCGGTCAGCACGCAGAGCACGATCACGATCGGGATGATCAGAATCAGGCGAAACGCAGTGGTGACACGGTTGAACTGCTCGGGGTACCGAATGTCCAGCCGGGCCGCGTAGGGCGCAGACGGTGGCACTCCACCGTGCCCGCCAGTATGTGGTGGTGGCGGGGGTGGCGAAAGTGGTGGTGGTGACGGGGGTGGCGAAAGTGGCGGGGGTGGAGATAGTGGTGTGCTGCCATCGTTGGTCATTGGCAACAGCATGCCACAGGGTCGAGGGGCGCCGCAGAGAAGCGTCAGGCGGGTCGAGATCTCAGCTCTGCAATGGTGTGCTCGAGGTCGTCAGCCGTTGTGTGCAGGTGTGGGGAGAGCCGTAATCCACCGCGTCGTGCATCGACGAAGATGCCGCCAGCGGCGAGCCGGGCGACATCGTTGTCGGTCCCGGTAACGATGCAGGTCCCGCTGCGAACAAGCGGATCGTGTGGGCTGACCACGAGATGGCCGAGTGCTGCGATCAGTACGTCGATCTGGTGCTGGTTGTGGTCGCGAATGCCGGTCACACCGACCTTTGCGAGCACATCAATCGAGTGGCGGGCTGCGGCGTATGGCAAGACCGTTGGGGTTCCGCCCCAAAACCGGAGTGCATCGCCGGCGTAACGGAACTCGTGGATGTCGAACTCGAACGGGTCGTCGTGCGAAAACCAGCCAACATCGTCCGGCTCGCAGCGATCGACCATGTTGGGGTGGGCCCACAGCCATCCGGCGCCGGGGCCGCCGCTCAACCACTTGACGCACGACCCGACAAGGAAGTCGGCCCGCATGGTCGACACGTCGATCGGGATAACGCCGACCGACTGGGCTGTGTCGACGATCGACAATGCGCCTGCTGCTCGGGCGACCTCGGCGATTGCATCGACAGGCAGAAGTTCACCGGTGTTCGAATGGACTTGCGTCACGATGGCGACGTCGACATGTGCGAGGTGTCGCTGCCAGGTCGCAGGATCGAGAGCATCTTCGTCGACGCCGATGAAACGCACGTCGTACCCGGCGTGTTGACAGACGTAGCCGACCGACGGGAAGGCGTCTTCGGTCAGTAAGACGACTGGTTGCTGGGCGTCGAACGTTTTACGGAGTGCGCCGAGGATCTTGGTGAGGCCGCTCGACACGTTGCTCTGTGGGCAGATCGATGAGACGTCGGCTCCGAGGAGATCCGCCAGCGAGGTGCGGAACCCGTTGATGATGCCGAGCCACTGTGGCCACACCGCAGCCGTGTCGTGTTCCCAGATGTCGAGTGCGCCACCCACTGCTTCGCGCGTGCCGTGCACTGCGAGGCCAACCGAATGGCTGAGCAGGTAGGTGCCCTCGCGGTCGGCAAAGAGTTTGGCAAACTGGTCGGGCTCGGTCATCGCGGCGCCAGGAGTGCGCCGAGCGCTGTGATGTCGGCGTGGCGTGTTGGAATGTCGTCACGGTCCACTGCGAGGCGACGATCGCGGAGTCCTTCGAGTGCCCGCATCAAGATCGCCAGCGGCGGGCCGCTCGCAGTGAGGCCGTCGAGATGCTCTGGTGGAATGCCCTCGGCAGGACGTTGGATGAAGTTGGCCACGAGGTCGTCGTGATGCTGTGCTGCCGCGGCACCGTGCGCCTGACAGACATCGAGGAACGCTGCAGCATGCTTCTGAAACCATGGCTGGTCGCTTGAGGCTTGCTGGCCGAGGAAGGTGTCGAGCAGGTTGGGGTGCCGGTAGGCCGCGCGGAGTTGCTGTTGTTCGCTGGGCGTGAGGTACGGGAACTTCTCGGCGACGACCTGGTTGTACGACAAGTCGGTCGGGCTGCAGAGCCCGAGCAGCATGTCGAGTTGGTTGAAGGCGGCAAAGTCCCCAGCGTTTGCGCCCCGGTATTCGGTGTTGCCAACTCGGTAGGGCCGGTAGTAGGGCCGGACGCAGAAAAAGAACTCGTCAACGTCGAGGACCTGGCCGAGTTCGGTGTTCATGGCGAGGGCGTCGGTCAGCGCGTCCTTTGCGACGACGAGGAGGTCGTGCACTGCAGGGTGCGACACACCCATTGGGTGGATGTGGCCGAGGGCATCGGCAGCACGCATGTACTTGAAGGCGGAGCGCGTGTTGTAGTTGAGGAAGGTCGTCTCGGCATCACGCCACGTGAAGGTGCGGTACCGGCCGTCGACCGCTCGGTTGTAGGTCTCCATGTGGCTCGTGACGAACCGTGGGGCGGTGCCAAGCGTGGCGCCCAGGTGGAGTGCGAGGGTCGAGGCCTCGACGAGCGGAGACGTTCGTTCGCGGGACGGCTCGGTGATCTCGTGGCGGCGACACGCGGCCATGTAGTAGCCGACATTTCCGAGGAGTTCGAAGGCCAGATCGAACCCTTCGTCGGTGTTGCCTTCTTCGAGAATCGGCACGATCAGGTCTCGACCCTCATCGAGAAGGCTCATCTTGAGGTCGTCACCAATGCCCTCGACGTTTGACCGATTGCTCTGCTGCGCGTACAGGTCTTCGAGCGCAGTGTTGAGATCGATGAACCTGTTGCGGATCCAGGCGTCAAACGCGGCGACGCGCGGGGTGGTCGTCGAATGCTGGCGGGCGTCGGTCATTGGGCCTCAGAGATCAGTGGGAGAGCGGTTCATTTTGCAATGAGGACGCATTCTCGTTTATGAACGGATTGCAGCCTACGAATGTGGTCGACGAAAGCACAGATCTTGGCGGCTTGGCCGGGCGTACGGTCTCGGCACGATCCGTTAGCGGGCGACTCGAAAGCCGATGTTGCCCGTTGCCGTGTCTGGCGTGTTTGAGCTACGCGCGGCAACCCGGTATCGAAAACAGTACGAGTCGTGACAGAGGTATGAGCCGCCCTTCATCGTGCGCGGCGACGACAATGATGGCGTGGTGGGTGCGCAGCATGCGCCAGACGAAGGCCGACGAGTGAACTCATTGGTACACCACTCCCAGACATTGCCGACTGCATTGAACAGCCCAAACTCGTTCGGCGGGAACGCGGTGACCGGGGCGGTGCCGTACCAGCCGTCAGCACACGTGTTGTTGGACGGGAACGTTCCATGCCAAATGTTGCAACGTTGTTCGCCATCCGGGTTGAGCTGGTCACCCCACGGGTATGTCGCCTCGGTCAGACCGCCGCGGGCAGCAAACTCCCACTCGGCTTCGGTTGGTAGACGGGCTTGGGCCCACGCGCAGTAGGCGACTGCATCGTTCCAGCTGACGTGCACGACCGGGTGGTCGGACCGCGTCGAGATGTCACTCTGGGGGCCCTCCGGATGACGCCAGGAGGCCCCCAATACTTGCCGCCACCACTCGGCACCGACGACGCCTGCGGTGTCTTGGAACGGTTCCGGCAGTAGCCCGGCAAAGACGAACGACCAACCATCTGTTTCAGCTTGGGTGACGTGTCCGGTCGCGTCGACGAACGCGGCGAACTCGTCGGCGGTGACTGCTGTCGTGCTGATCGCGAAGGTGCCGACGTCGACGCTGCGACTCGGCTGTTCTCCATCTTGGGGATAACCGAACGGGCCGTTGGTCCCCATCTGGAATGACCCGCCAGTCATCTCGACGAGGGTGCCAATGTTGATGTCAGCCACGGTGATGCAGGTCGTACTCGGCCATGAAGTACGGATGAGTCGGGTCGAACTCGGTGAGTGGGACCGGATTGTCGACACACCCAATCGGGCGGATTTCGGAGCCGTCGATGCCGAGCCGTTCGTCGCCGAGCGCAGTGCGTCCCGTCTCGATGCTGGCGGTCAACGCTGCCACGATCGCGGGGTTATCGGCCGCAACATTGTGTTGTTCGCCCACATCGGCGGTCAGGTCGTAAAGCTCGCTGACGTCATGGCCGTTGCGAACGAGGTGCAGCTTCCATTGACCTCGCCGGACGGCGCCGATGTTTGCACCGCGGATGAAGAAGAAGTCCCGGTCGTCATTGATGGCGCCACCTGCAAGACCTAGTAGCAGGCTGATGTCATCGCCGTCGATCACCCGGTCGTCAGGCAGTACCGCCCCGGCCAGCGTTGCAAGTGTCGGATAGAAGTCCATCGCTGTTGCCATCTGATCGCACTCGACGCCAGCGGCCACATGGCCGGGCCAGCGGACGATGCAGGGCACACGTTGCCCTCCGTCCCATGTGGTTCCCTTGGAGCCGCGCAGGGGCCCATTGCTTCCTGAACCGCCTTTGCTTGCGTCGAGGGCGCCATTGTCTGACGTGAAGATCACGATGGTGTCATCATCCAACCCAAGCGCTGTCAGCTCGGCAAGGAGGGCCTCGGTCGCCCAGTCAATGCAGCGCACGGCAGCCCCGTAGTCACCGTTGTTCGAGAGGTCGCGGAACCGGTCCTGCACGTAGATCGGCAGGTGGACGTACATGTGCGCGAAGTAGAGGAAAAACGGCTGCTCGCGATTGGTTCGGATGAAGTCGACCGCGTGCTCGACATACCGCTCGGTTAAAGCGGCTTGGTCGGGCTGTGCTTCGACGACCGCGTTGTCGAGCAAGACGGGGAGTGGTGGCCGAACGAACGGCTCGGTGCAGCCTGCTTGGCGCACGAGGGCGGTGAGATCGTCGAGGCTCATTGCATCAGCGCTGTCGGCCTGGCGACCCATGTCGTTGCTGTAGGGGATACCGAAATAGCCGTCGAACCCATGGTTGGTCGGCAAGAAATCGGGCTGGTCGCCGCAGTGCCACTTTCCGATCAGTTGTGTGGCATAGCCAGCTGATTTCAACAGCTTGGCAATGGTAATCTCGTCGGGGTTGAGCCCGACGCCCCACCCAGGGAACAGCACGCCGCCGAGGCTTCCCGACGCTGCGCCGCCGAACCCGACGCGCGTCGGATAGCTCCCGGTCAACATGGCAGCACGAGACGGCGAACACACGGGCGACGCCATGTAAAAGTCGGTGAAGCGGGTGCCGTCAGCGGCCATTTGATCGAGTGCAGGTGTCTGGTTGACTTGCGAGCCGTAGCAACCGAGGTCTCCGTACCCCAGGTCGTCGCAGTTGATCAGAATGATGTTGGGCTGGCGGCGCGTGGATTCCATCAGTACCTGAGTGTGTCAATCGGCCGGGGTAGAAGGCGAGCCGGTGGAGGTTGCTTGGGCGAGCTGGACTGCAAGGCCAGCGGTCTGACCTTGCGGCTGCTCGACGATTGGGTTGATGACGGCTGCGGTGACGCAGATTTCGACGAGGAGCTTCGAACGGGCCATGTGCGCTTCAAGGCACGCGCGTGCCGGTGCGTGGCTGGTTGGAACCCAGGCGTTCCACACCTCGTTCATCAGGGCGAAGTCATTGTCGATATCACGCAGGTAGATCGTCACAGACAGGAGGTGCTCTCGGTCGCTCCCGGCATCGATAAGGAGGTCGTCGACACGCCCGAGCGTTGAACGAGTCTGGTCTTGGATGTCGGCCTGAGGGTCCTCGGCAACTTGGCCGGACAGATATGCGACCCCGCCATGCACGACGATCTTGCTCGCGCGTTCTGACGTGTGCAGTCGTGTGATGTCGGTCATCGGGTGTGGCTCCGTTCGCCTGTGTTCAGATCCAGTTCAGATGAGTCGTGCCGCATGCGCGATGTCTTCAGTTGTCAGTGTGAGCAACGATTCACGGGCGATGTCTCCGCCGTCGACGTGGAGGCGAAGAGCCTGGCGGTTAACGGCCTGTTCGAACAGCGTGCGGGCGTACCGGCCGTTGCCGAAGCTGGGTTGATGGCGGGCTCGTTGGAATGCGCTGACCAGTGCGGTGTGCGCATCAGGGCTGATTTCGTAGTCTGAATTGGCCGCGAGGCGCCGGATGATTTCGACCAGTTCAGCGTCGCTGTAGTCGCCGAAGTTGATCTCACGTGAGAAGCGGGATCGGAGACCAGGATTCGAATCGAGGAAGTGGCGCATCAGGTCGGGGTAGCCCGCCACGATCACCACGAGCCGGCTGCGATGGTCTTCCATACGCTTGATCAGCGTCTCAATCGCCTCAGCACCGAAGTCGAGGCTCACTGGGCCGGGCGGCGAGAGAGCGTAGGCCTCGTCGATGAAGAGCACCCCGTCGAGAGCGCGCTTGATAGCGCGGTTGGTTTTGAACGCCGTGTGGCCCACGTACTGGCCGACGAGACGCGCCCGATCGACCTCGATCAGGTGACCCCTCTCGAGGAGGCCGAGAGCGCCGAACATCTCGGCCACGAGCCGGGCCACGGTGGTCTTGCCGGTACCAGGGTTGCCGGTGAAGACCAAGTGATGACTGGTCTCCATTTGGGCCAACCCGTGATCGCGTCTCTGCTGTTGAACACTGAGCAGCGCAATGAGGGTGTTGACCTGTTCCTTGACCGAGTCGAGCCCGACGAGTGCGTCGAGGTCGGCGCGAACGTCGTCCGGCGTCCGAACGGGCCGGCTTCGGTTGCCGCCGAGGTCGGCGGTCTGATCCGACACTCGCCGCTCGACGTCGCCAATCAACTTGCCGACGCCTTCCCTGGCTTGCCTGATACGGCGGCCGAGCTCGCGTGGTCCACGTGACATGAAGCCCGACGGTAGCGAACGCCTCGGCTCCCGGTGCACTTGCTTGGTGAGCTGGGAGTCGTCGAGGCCATGGTTGTGGCGTCAGTCGCCTGGTCGACGGCCTCGAAGGCCGATCGAATCGCGTCGAGGGCATCGCCCGGAATTTGGTCCGCCACGGCGATGGTCATACAAAGGGGCAACTCCTTGCGCCAACATCTCAAACCTCGGTTGTTGCCGGGCCGCTGCGGCACACTCGTGAATGAGTCCCTCGTTCGGATCTTGCCCTGGCCCTGATCAGGCGATGTGCCTGATGCAACGCACGTGTGGCGCACCAGCAACTATGTCGAGTTCGACCCGACCCGACCCGATCCATCCGACGGCGCCGCGCATCACGTCTTCAGTCGTGGTCCGAAATCGTTCGTCAAGCAGCTGACAATCGTCGACCGAGCGCTCTTAGCTCCGGGTCCAGCGTTTGATGACGCCGCGAAACGGATCGTCGGGGGCCTCGGTCGGTTCTTGTGATGCGTCGTAGTACGGCACGTCACCAATGATCGTGACGCGCTCGACTCGACGCACGTTCGGCCAATAGTCGGACACGGCATAGTGCTGACACGAACGATTGTCCCAGAACGCGATTGAGTTCGTCTCCCACTGGAACCGCACCTGGTACTCGGGATAGCTGGCCTGGCGGTACAGGATCTCGAGCAATTCCTTGCTGTCGTCGGGATCCATGCCAACAATCTCCTGCGTGAAGCCAGCGTTTACGTAGATCGCCTTGCGACCGGTTTCGGGATGGGTACGGATCACTGGGTGCTCGGGGTTGGGATATGTCGCATCAAACTCGGCGATTTCCTCGTCGGTAGCCCCTCGCTTGCGCAGACCTCGGCGGAAACCTGCGAAGTCGTGTCGCGCCACTTGACCATCCAGTCGGTCCTTGATCCGCTGCGGCAGGCCGTCATATGCGGCGTACATGTCGGCGAACAGCGTGTCGCCGCCAACAGCGGGTCCGTCGAGCAGCCGCAGGATCGAACCGAGCGACGGGTCGGCCCGCCACGTGACGTCGGAGTGCCAGAGGTTCTCGTAACCAGCAGAGTCTTCGTCGTGCGTGATGGCGAGCACTTCGGGAAAGCCTGGCTTTTCCGGTGCGAACGGATGAACTTCCAACTCGCCGAAGCGGCGGCCGAACGCGAGGTGCTGCTCGGTCGTGATGTCCTGGTCGTGAAAGAAGAGCACTTTCCAGTCGAGGAGCGCTTGGCGGATGACGCCGATCGCCGCATCGCTGAGCGTTGAACTCATGTCGACACCACTGACGACGGCGCCGATTGTCGGGGACTTCTGCCGCACGACAATCTGGTCTGCGTCGTTGGTGTTGATTCCCGAGATGGGTTGAGCGTCAAGCGCAGTCATGTCCAAAGACTAATCAGGTGTGACGTCTGACTTGGGAGTTCACGTTGCCGTGGTGCAGTGTGGGGATATGAGAGCTGCAGTTCTGAACTCGGTCCCTGGCCTTCTCGACATCGAAGACGTCGAAATCGGCGAACCCGGGCCACGCGAAGTACTGATCCGTACGGCTGCTGCCGGCATCTGCCACAGCGACCTGCACTTCATGGAGGGCAAGTACCCGTCCACGTGTCCGTCGATCCTCGGGCACGAATCGGCGGGCGTTGTCGAAGCGGTGGGCTCAATGGTCCACTACGTACAACCAGGCGACCACGTCATCACCTGCCTGTCGGCGTTCTGCGGTCACTGCTCGCAGTGCACCGACGGCCATCTTGCCCTCTGCGAAAACAAAGACACCGAACTGGTCCGTGGCCCCGGCGAGGCGCCTCGGCTGTCACGCAACGGCGAGCCGGTCAACCAGTTTCTGCACCTGTCGTCGTTCGCTGAGAAGATGCTGGTCCACGAGCAAGCGCTCGTGAAGATCGACAAAGACATGCCATTCGACAAGGCGGCGCTGATTGGTTGCGGCGTCACCACCGGCCTCGGTGCGGTGTTCCGCACTGCCAAGGTGGCCCCGGGCGAAATGGTCGCGGTCATTGGTTGCGGCGGCATCGGCCTGTCCGCAATCCAGGGCGCTCGCATTGCCGGGGCCAACAAGATCATCGCGGTCGACATGGCGCCGGCCAAGCTCGAACTCGCACAAGAGATGGGCGCCACTCACGTCGTCAACGCCGGCGATGTCGACGCGGTTGCAGCGGTGAAGGAACTGACAGGTGGGGGAGTGCATCACGCCTTCGAAGCCGTCGGCCTCAAGCAGACCGCCGAGCAGTCGTTCCAGATGTTGCGCAAGGGCGGTCAGGCAACGGTGATCGGCATGATTCCGGTCGGCACCAAGATCGAAATTCATGGCGTTGAGCTGCTGTACGAGAAGACGCTCACCGGTTCGAACATGGGGTCGAACCAGTTCCGCACCGACATGCCGCGCTACATCGAGATGTACATGGCAGGTCGCCTCAAGCTCGATGAGATGGTCTCGAAGACGATCACCCTCGACGAGATCAACGAGGGTTTTGAAGACATGAAACAGGGCAACGTGGCGCGCAGCGTCATCGTTTTCCCGACCAACTGAACCACCTCGTACCGCTCACCTCGTACCGCTCACTCAGGATGGGTCGAGTGATGTCAGTTGCGCTTGACCCATTTGGAGGTCGAGGCAATGTCAGCGACTTCGTTGCCAGATTCCAACCACCCGGCGAAGCCTGATTCGAGGTGAGCCACGTTGTCGAAGCCGAGTTCGCCGATGACCTTGGTAGCGAGAGCCGAACGCCAGCCGGCCGCACAGTAGAAGATGTAGCGACCTTCGGGCTGGTAGCGGTCCTGGTGGTACGGGCTCTCGGGGTCGAACCAGAACTCGAGCATGCCGCGCGGCGCGGAGATCGCGCCAGGAATCGCACCCTTTTCGACACGTTCACGGATGTCACGGATGTCGACGACCACCGCCGTGCCAGCCTCGATCTCAGCGGCGACCTGCTCGACCGTCAACTCTTCGATCTCGGCCTTGGCCTCGTTGACCATGTCGTGAATGGTTCGGCGTGTCATGCTCACGAACACTACGAAGTGCCTGCGGTCCAACGGCTACTGAGGGTGCAGAACAAACGACCACGACACGCGAGGCGCAGTTCCGCGTCGGTGCGTCGATCGCCCTCGAGGGTGATCGAATATGCCCACCATCTTGCAAGGGCTGCCAGCGTCCATCGGCGCCCATCTGGCGCGACTCGAAACGGTTGCAGCGCTCAACGCCGGCCTTGACGGGTCAGGCCTTGAAACCGCCATCGACCACGAACTCTTGGCCGGTGCAATAGGACGCCTCGTCCGAGGCAAGGAACAGAACCAGCGTGCCGACTTCTTGAGCGCTCGCGACGCGGCCCATTGGGATGGCGGCGATGATGCGTTCGGTGTTGCCACCGAACTCCTTGAACATGTCGGTGTCGATGATGCCCGGATGGACCGAGTTGACCCGTACGCCGTCAGCCGCGAATTCGAGGGCTGCCGATTTTGTCATGCCTCGGACTGCCCATTTGCTGGCTGCGTAGGCGTGAGCCATGCTCGCACCGCCCAAGCCGGCGATCGACGAGATGTTGATGATGCTGCCGGAGCCGTGATCGCGCATCTTGAGGCCGGCCTCGCGCAGGCCGAGGAAGACCCCGGTCTGGTTGATCAGGATCGTGCGGTTCCAGTCGTCGAGCGTGGTGTCGGCAATCGGTTTCGGTTCGAAGATTCCGGCGTTGTTGACGAGGATGTCGATGCGGCCGTGTTCCTCGACGATGCCGCCGACCACGCCGGCCCAGTCGGCTTCGCTCGTGACGTCGTGATGCAGGTAGGTAACCGCATCGCCGAGTGTCTCAGCGGTTGCGGCGCCTACATCGTCGAGTACATCGGTGATGTAGACCGTTGCGCCCTCGCCGGCGAACAGTTCAGCCTCGGCTGCACCCTGGCCGCGTGCGCCGCCGGTGATCAGTGCCACTTTGCTGTCGAGCCGTCCCATTGGTTAGTCCTTCCCTGAGTCGGCAGCCTGTGCTGCTCGACGCTTCTCGCCTGCGGCGCGAAGCGCGCCGATGTTCGAATCGTCAACCTGCATGAATGCGGTTCGCCAATCGTCTGAGCCCCACCGCACAGGTGCTTGGACCGTGGTGCGTGGTGCGATTGCGGTGGCAGCGACATCGAGCGCCAACGACACGATTGACCGCTGCATGTCGCGATCGCTGGGCTTGCCGCACGGATTTCCGAGTGGAAAGTCGACGAAGAGCATCCGGGCGACGCCGCATTCCTCAACGATGTCACGGGCGCTGCCGACCACGATGGTGGTGATGCCCTGTGCTTCGAGGTGACGGGAAACCAGACTCACGGTCTGGTGGCAGACCGGTCAAAGTGGAACGAGTAGCGCAATGTCGACTCCGTCTTCGGCGCACCACTCGCCAATCTGGTCGGCGTCGAGGCCGGTTTTGCGTTGGCTGTACTCGGTCGGGACGCCAAAAAACCGGTGGTTCAGAGAACCGATTGTGCCGTTTTCGGCCAGTTGCTGCAACGCTTGAAGGGGGAGGAAGCTTTCGGAGTCATCGGTATGTGTTGCCTGCTTGTCCCACGACAGGTCGTTGGTGAACATCGTGTCGGGTACGTCGGTCACTGGGTGGGCATAGACCTGCTTGTTCGTGGATGGTGCGCCATGTGCAGAGTCGTGATGGTGCAGGAAGGTGGTGGTCACCACTGCAACGTTGGACTCGGCAAGCGGTTTCGTCTGCGGGCTGAATGGCACCTCGTTGAAGGCCGCCCACCGGTATGGCTGCTCGAAGCCAGAAGCGGAGTAATACTCGCGTGACTTGTCGATGTAGCTGACGAAATTGCGATGGGAGATCTGTCGGTCGGCGCGTGATGCCATTGGTTAAAGGTAGTTGCGCGGCGGAAGCTGCAGCGACCTGGTCCCGAAACGCCCGACAGGGAGTCACCAGGTTGGGGGTCACGCGCACCTCCTTCGTGCGATACTGCGGGTCGGCTCGAACAAGCGTGCCCGTGACGAGAATGGTTAAACGTGAAGCAGGGATTTGCACTACTGATTCTGAAGCTGATGCGGTGGACGCCGGTTGGCCCCGCCCCAGAAGCGAAGAAGTATGTGATGCTTTCGGCGCCGCACACCACCAATTGGGATCTTCCGGCATTGCTGTTGGCGACGTGGAGCCAAGGTAGGTCAGTCAACTTTCTGGGCAAGCACCAGCTGTTCCGTGGGCCGATGAACTGGCTGATGCGCTTGCTTGGAGGTATCCCAGTGCGGCGTGAGGGCCGTCACGGAATGGTTGAGTCGCTCACCGCCGAGTTCGCTGCCGCCGACGAGATTGCACTGGCAATTCCGGCAGCTGGCACCCGGTCGCACTCCGACCATTGGAAGTCGGGCTTCTATCGGATAGCCCTGGCTGCGGACGTGCCGATCGTTTGTGCTTTTGTCGACTACAAGACGAAGACCCTCGGCTTTGGACCGACGATGACGCCGACCGGCGACCCTGATGTCGACATCGTGTTTTTTCAGGAGTTCTACGCCGACAAGGTCGGCAAGTTCCCCGAGAAGAAGAGCGAGATTCGGTTTCGGCCGGACCAAACCAGCACTGAGGGCTAGTGCCTTGCGCTGATGCGCTGATGC
>Ga0115001_10000935_pt1 | contig 22254 bp, 23 predicted proteins | sample ArcticOcean_MG_C_12_FD_89869 | JGI IMG/M metagenome (GOLD analysis project Ga0115001, IMG submission 89869) | Marine microbial communities from western Arctic Ocean - ArcticOcean_MG_CB8_130 | ecosystem: Environmental > Aquatic > Marine > Oceanic | place: Arctic Ocean: Canada Basin | collected... | reverse complement strand
TCTACGCTGCCTCAGCCGTCGCATAAAATTTCACAACAACCCCTGCCTCACAAAGCGGGGGGACTCCACTCGCCGGCTGCATCCTCGGTCTCGACAATCTCGAGAATGGTCTCCGCTTCCGACAGGCCCAGACCAACGGCGTCGGGTACTTCGACTGGGTCTGGAGTGGCGGCGCTCACTACGGCCTCGTCGTTCTGGGCTTCCGATCGGGCTACAAATCGCCGCCCGTGCCGGCACCGGTGCCTCGCATTTCGTACCGCTGCCGCATACGAGGAGCGGACGCAGTAGTCATCCGCGGAGCAGAAGAAATAGTCAGAACTACTGACGCCAAATCGCCTATAAGATCATAGCTTCCTATGCACACTGACAAGATCGACGGACGCGAGGGCTCAGGCTTCGCTACTAGCAACGTCGAACATGTTCTGCAGCATCTGCGAGACGGAATCATCGAAGGACGCTTTCCGTCTCGTTCGAAGCTGCTTCCCAATCAGATCGCGGCGAGCTGCGGCACAAGCTTCATCCCAGTGCGCGAAGCGTTGCGCGTGCTCGAGGCCGAGGGGTTCGTCAAATTCGTGCATAACCGAGGCGCCTTCGTGACCTCGCTGTCGATCGAAGACCTGGAAAACATCTACGAGTTCCGGATCGATCTTGAGTGCGAAGCCGTCCGGCGCGCTACACCGTTCACCAGTGACGACAACGCTTACCTTGCAGACCTTCTCACCTACTCAACCACTGCGAACAAGCAGAACGACAAACTGTCGCAGCTCGCCCTCAACCGCGATTTCCACTTCTTCATCTATGAGCGAGCCAACTCGCCGCGCCGGCTCAAAGTCATCAATGAACTCTGGCTTCACTCGGCGCGATACCAGCGACTGTCGATCGACTACCGCGGTGACGCTGATTCCCAGCATCGCGAGATCGCCGAGAACCTCAGTAGCGGAAACCACGTCGGCGCTGCCAACGCGCTCAAGAATCATTTACAGAACACCATTGACCTGATCCGCCCAGAGATTGCTTCCAATCAAGCCGATCTCGATGTGGCTAACCTCGCAATTCTTTAGCAGCACCTGCCAGCCGGGTTCATCGAGAATCTCCAGCGGCAACGGCCACAAGCGCACAAGGCGCTAGCGCTACCACCACCTCTACGATATTATACGATCCGGGTGGCCACTCGGTCTGAGTGCGCCGATTTTCGACCTGGAAAGAGGCTCAGCAATGCCCTTCGCGGCGCTCCCGACTGGCATGGACATGTACTACGAGGTCGAGGGCGCCGGCCCTCCGCTGCTGCTCATTATGGGCACTGCTGCGAGCCACGACAACTGGGCGTCTCAGGTCGAGGCGTACCGCGACTCGTACACGGTCATCACATACGACGCTCGCGGCACCGGCCAATCGACGCACACCTCGGATCCAACCGCGTACACCATGCGGTCACTGGCCGATGACGCGGCCGCGCTCGCACGCTTTCTCGACTGCGGGCCGGTACACCTGTCAGGGCTTTCGCTCGGCTCTGCAACGTCGCAGGAGTTTGCGATCAACCATCCTGAACTTCTGACAACGTTGCAGTTGCACTGCACCTGGGGTTTGTCCGATACGTGGTTCTGTCGAATGATTGACACGATGGAGGTGCCGGTGCTCCAGAACGACATGGCCATGTACATCCGGCTGGCGCTGATGTGGGTCGCGAGCCCCCATTTTGTCAATGACGAACCCGAGCAACTCGAAGCCTTCGAACGGGCGTTCATCCTCGAGAATCCCCACCCACCGTCGCAGCAAGGCATCCTCGGCCATTTCCACGCCGACAAAACCCACGACACGATGGATCGGCTGAACTCGATTTCGGTGCCGACTCTGATCACGTCCGGGGAGGTCGACTGGCAGGTGCCGACGCATTACGGACGCGAGGTGCAACGCCGGATTCCCGGCTCCGAACTGCACGTGTTCGCTGGTCAGAGGTCGAGTCACATAGCGTTCTCGGAAATGCCCGACGAGTGGAACCGTTTCACCCTCGACTGGCTGCTCGACGCAAGCACCACCTGAACGAAACAACCGGATCAGAGGTTCAGGATTCGCCGAACATCGAGCCTTGGGGCAGCGAGCACCACGCCGGTCTTGACCTTTGATACAGCGACCGTCCGCTCATTCATGGGGTGTTCGCGGTCTGTGTGGTCAAGTAGTCGAGCGCCGACAGGGCGTAGATCATCGCTGCCTCGGCTGCACCGTCCTTGTGCATCGACTCGTTCGGGCTGTGAGCGCGGGGAAGGAAGCCGGGCCCAAATGAAGCAATGCACGGCACGCCGGCGACAATCTGGATGTACGCCGCGTCGGTCGCGCCCGGAAATGCGTCGAGACGGGGTGTGTGTCCAAGCACGATTTGGGACGCATCGGCCAGTGATTGCACGATCGGGTTGGACGCGTCGATCTCGGTAGCGCCGACCATGAGGTTCCACTCGAGTTCTGCATCGAGCTCGGGGTCAGAGGCCACCGCATCGTCGAGGAACCGCTGGACATCAGCCTGGACCTGCTCCTCTGTCATACCGGGGATCGTGCGGACGTCGACCCCAAACTCGGCACGTCCGGGAAACACCCCATAGGTCACGCCGGCCTCCGCCGTCACACCGACATTGACGGTCGGCCCCAGGCGGCAGTACTCATGATCGTCGAAGGTCAGATAGCCACGGAGCTCGCGTTGCATCTTCAATGCCAGCTCGGCCATCTTGAGCGTCGCATTGACGGCGGGCAACTGGTCAGAGATCGAGGAGTGCATTTGGGTTCCGAGTACGACGACCTTGAACAACGCCGCTCCCCGCGACACGAGGTGGATCGACTCCCATTCCTCGTGCACGCCGGCCGGTTCGCCAATCACACACACGTCGGCTTCGAGGTACCCCTCGGCGGCGAGCCACTTCGATCCGTACTGAGATCCGTTCTCTTCGTCGGCGGTCAGTGCGAGCGACAACTTACCTGGAAACTCTCCGAGGTGGCGCAGCGCTGCGGCGGCGTAGACCATCGCCGCGATCGAAGCCTTCATATCGCCCGAGCCGAGGCCAACGAGCTGATCGCCGACCACCATCGGAACCCACGGATCGGTCTCCCACTCATCCATGTTCCCGGCCGGTTTGGTGTCGAGGTGCCCTGAGAGCATGAGGGTTGGGCCTGGCGATGTGCCTGCCACGTGCGCCATGACGTTCGGGCGTTCGGGGAGACATGCGGCAATCGAGCAGTCCTCGATCCCAAGTTGGGCGAGTCGATCCATGACCACTTTACTCACTGCGACCTCATCACCCGGCGGGTTCACCGACGGCGTGCGGATCAGCGCGCAGGTGAACTCGAAAATATCATCCGCATGGTCAGCGATAAACGCTGCCACTTTTCGTTGCGACTCATCGTCCAGACGGTCCTCGATTTTATCGAATAACACGATCATCCTTTCCGTTGCTGCAGATGTGCAGCGATTCGATTGATTCCAGTTTCGATCGTGCCGGCATCGGCGGCCAGCGAGGCTCGGACCATGCCAAGAGTGCCCGGAGCGATCGGCACCCGCCGCGGCCTTCACCGCCTGCTCCCGTGTTCTCCTGGACGTAGTGGGATTGCTCGAACTCGACCACCGGGACTCCTTTGCGGTTCAGAACATTTACTATAGTATTTGAATTCTGTTCCTCGCAAGAGTGTCACTGACGGCGCAATCAAACCGCCAAGGCTCACAGCGAATGCAAGCACAACCGGAGGCCAGCCAGAATGGCGAGGCCGCAACATTAGGGGTTTCGTTCCATGAGTCGATTCACCGGTAAAAACGTGTTCATCACCGGGGCCGGCAGTGGCTTCGGCCAACGGACCGCGGAACTATTTGCCAAGGAGGGCGCCTCGTACGTCTACCTCGTCGATCGCATCCAGGAACGGCTTGACGCCACAGCCGAGCGAGTGACGGCCGCCGGAGCGGTGCCCGTTTCGATCTGCACCGATCTCAGCTCGATGACCAACTGTCGCGACGCCATCGCCCACGCCCTAGCAACCAACCCGAAGCTCGACGTGATGATCAGCAATGCCGCGGCGTGGGCCGACGACCATTTCTTCGACATAAGCGACGAGTCGTGGCGACACATCTTGTCGGTCAATCTCGACGCCTACTTCGCGCTCTCCCACAGTGCCGTCACAGCGATGAAGGAAACCGGAGGCGGCGTGATTTTGTTCACCTCTTCGGTCGCTTCGCTGGGCCATGGCCGCGGCTTCACTTCGTACAGCGTTGCAAAGGCGGGCCTCGTCGCCTTGGCCAAAGCAATTGCTGTCGAGTGTGCTCCGTTCGGCATCCGGGCGAACTGTGTGAGCCCCGGCCCGGCCGATACGCAGCAATCCATCGACCTCACCAGCGCGGAGTTGATGGACAAGTGGCGAGCAGAGGGGTTTCCGGTGGTCCCAATGAACCGCCTCGCCTCGGTCGACGACATCGCCCGTGCATTTCTGTACCTCGCGTCGGACGACGCCGCCTACGTCTCAGGAACGAACCTCATCGTCGACGGCGCGCTCACAGCCCAGGCCTACGACGTGCCAGACAACTGACGCTGGCACGACCCCGCAACAGCCACGACCGGGCAACGCGATGCACAGCCCAGCGGCCAAATGTCATCCATGCGGCCTGATTGACAACCCTCGGGCTCGTCGGTATGGTCAAAATAATATAATTTCGATCTGTTCCAGAGCGCAGACCCGGATACAAGGGCAATTGAGGAGCGGTAATGGCTGAAGGTTGGCGCGGTAAAATCGGCGCAATGGATCCCCACCGGAGGGACTTCTACCTGGAGGGAAACGCCTTGGTGCGCCTCTCGGCGATCAACGACGACGGCTTTCCCCACATCGTCCCTGCGTGGTACCACTGGGATGGCACGGCGTTCTGGTTCGTACTTCGCGAGCGCGCCGAGATCGCCGCGATCCTCGCCACGAACCGCCGCTGCGGCCTCGTGATCGACGAAGGATCGGTCAAGGACGAAGCCAACAACCGCTTCTTCGAGATGCCGAAGGTATGGGCGCAGGGCATGGCCGAGATCATCGAGCAACCTAACGTCGGTGGCGCATGGGTCGAGATCGCCTCGAAGATGGCGGTCCGCTACCTCGGCCCAAACGGTCCGGAATACATCCAAAAATCGATCAACCAGCCGCGCTGGTTGTTTCGCGTCGAACCAACAGTGCTGAAGACCTGGGAAGGGACTGGCTGGGCCAAGAAGTACTGGGTGGAAAACGACAAGACGATTTCATATGAAGAGGCCCACGGGCTCACTGATTCGTCGGATTGAGGGACACCCGGCGCATGCCCCTCCATGAACTCTTTGACTTGAGCGGACGCGCTGCACTCGTCACGGGTGGCTCACGCGGGCTAGGCGCGGCGATAGCAACGGCGCTCGCAGAAGCTGGAGCACATGTTGCAATCACGAGCACTACCGAGGCCGACATCACCGATCGGGCCGCCGAGATCGCTGAGATCGCTGACGGCCAGATCATCGGAATCGTCGGCGACGTCGCCGACGAAGCCGACTGCGAACGCGTGGTCGCCGAGGTCGAGGGTGCCTTTGGGCGGCTCGACATCCTGGTAAACAATGCCGGCATCAACCTACGCGGCGCGATCCACGAGCTGTCCGTGGCCGACTTCGAGCGCTCGCTCGCCGTCAATGTCACCGGGACTTGGCTCATGTGCCGATCCGCTCACCGGCTACTTGCCAAAGCCCCAGCGGGGCGAGTCATCAATCTCGGCTCCACATTCGGCACAATCGCGGCATCCGACCGGACGGCGTATACCTCGGCGAAGGGTGCGGTGCATCAGATCACACGAGCGTTGGCCATGGAGTGGGCAGATATCCCGATCAATGTGAACGCCCTCGCGCCAGGGCCCTTCCTCACCGACATGAACCTCAGCCAGCAGTATTCGGAGCACGCGCTCCGTGTCATCAACCAAGAGGTGGCGCTCAAACGATGGGCCGAGATCTCCGAGATCATTGGACCGCTGCTGTTTCTTGCATCCGACGCTTCGAGTTACGTCACCGGCTCGATCCTCGCCGTCGACGGCGGCTGGACAACACATTAAACGTGGGGCGCCACGCGCCTCCAACCCACCTGGAGCCCACATGCACGGCATAGCCGAGGTCAACGGCACCACTCTCTGGTATCAACTCACCGGCAAGGGAGAGTGCGTCGAACAAGTCTGTGGCCCGGTGAGCGCCCACGAGCGATACGAAACCGTCACCCCTCGCCTCAGCGAACACTTCGAGGTGCTCGACTACGACCATCGCGGCTACGGCCTGAGTACGAGATCATCGCATCTCTACACGATCGACGTGTGGTGCGATGATCTCGTCGCGCTGCTGGACTACCTCGGAAAGGGTCGGGCCACGTGCACGGAGGCTCGATGGGCAGCTTCATCACGATCGCGTTCGCTGTGGCGCACCCCGAACGGGTCGCCAAACTACTCCTCGGAGCCGGCGCTGTTGCCAAGTGCGACGGCATGGCCGAGTCACACTTTCACGTGTGGCAACACCTGGCACGGGCATACGGAGTCGGCTCGCGAGAAGTTGCGGAGGAGCTGGTGAACAAGGCATTTTCCCGAGCGCACATCGATCTCGTCGGCCTGGACACGCTCGTCGACGAGATGACCGACTCCGCGAGCCGTAATGCCGACACCGATGTCTTCACCGACGCCTGCCAAGTAATGATCGATTCCGACGTTCGTGCGGATCTGCCCTACATCTCATCACCAACACTGGTCATGGTCGGTTCGGCAGACGTCCTCACGCCGTTCGATGCCGGCCCCAGTCGCGTCGGCGCACGCAAGGTAGCCGAGATGATTCCGAACGCCACGCTCGCTGTCTTTGAGGGCAGTGGCCGCGGCCACTACGCCGAGCGGGCCAACGAATCGATGGCAGTCATCCTCGACTTCCTCAGACGGCCTCCTTCGACGACGTCCAACCCGAGAAATTGAGCGAGGAATCATGACTTTCCCAGATATCCGTACCGACAGACGATTCAAGGACAAGCTGGTTGCGGACGAACTCACGCTCGGTACGTTCATCCAGGTCGGCGGCCCTGAGGTAGTCGAGATCTGTGGCGCTGTCGGGCTCGACTTCGTTATCCTCGACACCGAGCACACACCGGTGGGTTGGGAGCGGTTGTCAGCAATGTGTTTGGCCGCGCTCTACTCGGGCACCTTCCCGCTGTTGCGGGTCGGTACCATCCAGCAATCACTTGCCACCCGTGCGCTCGACGCCGGCGCTCGGGGGATCGTTTTCCCACAGGTGCAGTCAGCCGACGAGGCCACCGTTGCTGCCCGCGCCTGTCGGTATCCACCGGATGGCACCAGAGGGGCTGCGGGCTCACGCAACATGGGATGGGGAGTCACGATGACACTTGCTGACTACATCCCCGAGGCGAATCGTGGTGTTGTGTGCGTGATCCAGGTCGAATCACAGGACGGGGTCGATGCTGTCGACGCAATCGCCTCGGTGCCCGGCGTCGACTGCCTGTTCGTAGGGCTCAGTGACCTCTCGGTCGCCCTAGGCTGCCCGGCCGAGTACGCCCACCCGGATCTGGAAGCAGCCCTCGATCGAGTGCTCGCGGCAGGTCGGGCGCACGGCGTCCCGGTGGGCATCCCAATCGCCGATGTCGCCCGGGCCGCGGACTACCGCCGACGGGGTGTATCGCTTTTCACCACCAGCGACCGCGGGATGGTCGCTAACGCCATGACATCGTTCCGAACGAGCTTCTGACTCGTTCGGAACCGCTCGTCATTCGGCGAGGCCGTGCGCCTCTTCGTACGATGGGCCACCGCTCGTATCGACCCAGTAGCGCTTGGCCCATCCCATGCCTTTCCAGGTTCTGAAATCGTCGGGTGTGAGCTTCACCAGCCAACGCGGCTGTTTGAGCGTCGACTCGAGATAGCTCGGGCCGTTTTCGCCCAGGTAGCGGACCGCCATCTTCGCGGCGATGTCGACCCAGGCTCCCCCTAAGTTCGGCCGCTCGACGATCTCGACGCGCCCCGACGTCATCACTTTCGGGATCTGTTTGATCTCACCGCTGCTCTCGTCAGGACGACCGTGTTCCTTGTCGATCACCATCGATACGCGCGGATCGTTTTCCATGTAGCGGCACCAAGCGGCCCGCTCCCGGCCGACGAACCAAAAACTCTTACCGTCCCACTGGTACCAGATCGGCACCACATACGGCGATCCGTCCGGTTTCAAACATGCGACACGCGACAGCGCGTCTGATTGGAGGAACTCATCGAGTTCGGCCTCCTCCATCCCCCCCATCGAACCTCGATATTCCTGACTCATGACTATCCCCTTCCTCCTCAGCGCCGCCGTCAGATCGGCGGTCGCTGTATTGCCTTTACCGATAGTATGTTATAGCATTTGGAGGTGAGTCAGGTCACAGCCAAAACCAACAACCAAAACGACGACGACAAAAGCGTCGTGTATGCACTCTCAATCCGTGACGTGCACCACACATATGTGCACGGCTCTGCCCTGTCGTTCGGGGAGAGCACACGAACCGATGTACTGAAGGGCATCTCGCTCGATGTCCCGGAGGGCCGAACGCTCGGGCTCGTCGGCGAGTCGGGCTGCGGCAAAACCACACTGGTGAAGGCCATCCTTCGACTCATCGAACCCACCTCGGGTCAGGTCCTGCTGCAAACCGACCCGAGCGAAGCTCGCGATGTGCTCTCGCTGCGAAGGTCAGAGCTCAAGAAGGTCCGCCAACAGCTACAGGTCGTTTTTCAGGACCCGTATGGGTCACTCAACCCAAGATTGTCGGTGTATCAAACCGTTTCCGAACCGCTCACCGTCCACCTCCGCATGAACCACCACCAAGCCAGACAGCGGGTGAGCGAACTGATGGAATTGGTCGGTCTCGATCCCACGATGGCCGACCGCTATCCACACGAGTTCTCGGGCGGCCAGCGCCAACGTGTCGGTATTGCCCGGGCGCTTGCCTTCGAGCCAAAGGTGCTCATTCTCGACGAGCCCGTTTCAGCGCTCGACGTGTCGGTCCAAGCCCAAATACTCAACCTGATCATCGACTTGCAGAAACGGCTCAACTTGACCTATCTGTTCGTCTCACACGATCTCGCCGTCGTCGAACACATCGCAGATGAGATCGCTGTAATGTACCTCGGTAAGATCGTCGAGCACGGTGTCACCGAGAGCATCTTTCGCGACCCTGCCCACCCGTACACGCAGGCGCTGCTCTCCGCTAGCCCAATCCCCGACGTCCAGCTCGAACGACAACGCACACGAATCGCGCTCAAAGGTGACATCACCAATGACGCCGGCCCCACGAGCGGCTGCCAGTTCGCTTCGCGATGTCCGGTCGGCGAGGGTAACGAACGCTGCATCAGCGAGTCGCCCACGCTCGCCACTGTCGGCGACGCTCACCAGGTCTCGTGCCACTTCCCACGAGGGTGGAAGTAATGAGTGACCGCTTACCGTCCTCAGCAATCAGACAACTCCCCCGTTCCGGCATCCGCCTTGTCTACGACGAGGCCAGCAGATACCCGGATTGCATCAGGCTCGAGGTTGGCGAACCGAGCTTCGCTACCCCCGAACACATCAAGGCGGCAGCGGCCGAGGCGATGGGTGCCAACTTCACGAAGTACACGCCCAACGCGGGGATCCTCGAACTGCGCGAGGGCCTCGCCAGAAAGTTGTCGCGCCGCAACGGCATCACGGCATCGACCGATGAGATCATTGTCACCTCCGGTGCTGTCGCCGGGATTTTTACTTCGCTGGCGAGCCTCGTGAACCCAGGTGACGAGGTACTGCTCCCAGATCCGAGCTGGCCCAATTACCTCCAGATGACCGTGCTGTTGCAGGCTAAGGCGGTGTACTACCCGCTCCGCCTCGAGCACAATTTGGTGCCAACGGTCGACGACATCGAATCGCGCATCACCCCACTCACCAAAGTCCTGATGATCAACTCGCCTGGCAATCCGAGCGGCGCAATTATCCCCGAGGAACGCCTTCGCGAGATCCTCGAACTTGCCCGCAAGTACGACCTCTGGGTCATCTCAGACGAGGTCTACGACGAGATCTACTTCGACCAACCGCCACCCTCGCTCCAGCCGCTCGACACCGACGGCCGCGTCCTCAGCGCGTTCAGCTTCTCAAAGAGCTACTCGATGACGGGCTGGCGTGTCGGCTACGTGGTCGGCGCGGCAGAGATCATCAAGCACATCTTGCGTGCCCAGGAACCGACCGTTTCCTGCGTCAACGCGATCGCCCAGAAGGCAGCGGTTGCTGCCGTTGATGGCGACCAGACCTGCGTGGCCGACATGCGCGCCGCGTACTCCCGCAGGTGCACGCTTGTGACGGACATCCTTGATTCGCACGATGTGGCCTACTCGCGCCCGACAGGCGCGTTCTACACGATGATCGACGTGAGTCGATCGGGCATGTCCGACGTGGACTTTGCCTCGCGCATGATCGCCGAGCGTCGCGTCGCAATCGTGCCCGGCTCTGCCTTCGGTCCGGCGTCTGGCAACTTCGCCCGGGTCTCGTTGGCTGCCAGCGACACCGACCTCAGCGTCGGCATCACGAGAGTCGCCGAGGCGATCAACGCGTGGGGTGCCCTCTGACCCAATCGCGCGGTGAGCGGCTCAGAACCTGAACAGGCTGAGTGCGGTGCCACCGCGGATCGCGCCACGCTCGACCCCCGAAAGATCGGGGAGTAGGTGGTCGAGCACGCCGAGGGCGTTCGCGTAGCCGGGCTCGAACTCGATCCAAGGCCAATCGGACGCCATCAGCATCCGGTCGGCGCCGAACGCCGCCAGTAGGCGTTCGCCGACAATCTGCTGATCACGGAACGGGTACGGGTCGCTGCTGAACGCGTATTGGCCGGAGAAATGCACATGTAAGTTAGGGTGCTCGGCGGCCATTACCTCGACGGCGGGGAGACCGGCGGGTGGCATCGCGACCTCGAAATGCGGTCGGCGATGCTCATCGATCTGCATCTCGGCGTGCATGTCAGGCAAGTAGCCAGCATGGTTGAGAACCACCCGAAGGTCAGGGAGGCGGCGCATAATTTCGTCCATGAGGCGCAGTTGCACGATGTCTCCGTAGAACCACACGACCAGCCCACGGTCGGCCATCAGTTCCAACACTGGAAGACACTCGACCGTGTCAACAGTGGTGCCCTCGCCGGCGGCCAGACCGTAAAAGCGAAAGCCCTGCAGATCGGTGGCGTCCAGGCGCGCCTCGACGCCCGCCACATCGTCAGGGTCGTCGTGGTCGAAGATTCCGACACCGGCAAATCGGCCAGGGTAGCGAGCAAGAACGTCGCGCAGGTAGTGGTCGCCTTTTGATAGCGGCACGACGATGGCATGATCGACGCCAGCGCCCCCCATTGCGGCCAGCAGCTTCTCGGCGAGCTCTTCGCGACCTGCATCGGCCATCGTCTCGATCGGGATCCGCGGGTACTCGGCGCTTACCTTGCGGAAAAGGTGGAGATGTCCGTCTACGACCTTTGGCATGTTGGCTCCTTAGCTCAGACGATTCTTAGCTTTGACGATTGAGGTAACGCTTGAGGAACAATTCGACGTGATCTTGCACCGCGGGCAGATTCGCCACCTGGCGGGAACCCGCGGCGAGCGACGCATTGAAGACGAGGATCTTCTCACCGATCAAGTACGAGAAGAACCGCTGCGTTTCGGTCCCGACGAATTCAGGCCCATCTCCGTGGAGCACCATCCGGATGGCGTGAGTACGTGGTGCACCAGCCACGACGACTTCGTCGAGCACCGGATTGATGAGCACTTGGGTGAACACCTGCTGCGCCTGGCCCAAGGATGCACCCGTCGCGGCCGAGCGGCCAGCACTGACCAAGCCGAATGGGGCCCGATGGGCCAACGCGTCGAGGACTTCGGTCACCGCGGAGAGACACCCGCTTGGATCGGGCTCTTCGCCATCGGACAGTCCATGGCCAGGGAGGTCGACGAGCACAACGTCGAAGCCCAAGGCGGCAACGAACTCGGGCATCGCGCCGAACTCGTCGAGATCGCTCCCGATGTCGTGAACGAACAAAATCGTGCCCCGACCGTATGACGAACCGGTGGTTGCACCTGAAAGAGACAGTCCACGAACTACTCCCCCTGACCTGAGCAGGATTTCGACTGCGTGTTTCTTGAGCGCCATTTTTTGTCTCCGTTCAGCCCACTGGGTTGTGGCAGCGGACCTCGGTGCGAGCACCGTGTTCTAGGCCCGGACGCTCGACCCCACATATCTCGATTCTGCGGTCGCACCGGTCGGCGAACGTACAACCGACTGGGAGCTCGTAGGGCTGGGGCACACGACCGGGAATCGACATGAGTTCGTTGGCCCCGCTGTTGAGCCGAGGAACGGCACCGAGTAGGCCATTCGTGTAAGGGTGATGCGGGGACGCCAACACCTCGTCGACAGCGCCCGACTCGACCACTTCACCGGTGTACATCACGACCATCCGATCCGCGACCGAGGCGACGACACCGAGGTTGTGAGTAATCAACATCAACGCCATGCCCCGTTCATCCTTCAGTTCCTTCAACCGCTCGAGGATCTGCGCCTGCACCGTGACATCGAGAGCGGTTGTCGGTTCGTCGGCGATGAGCACTTTCGGATCGTTCACGAGCGCGAGTGCAATCATGACGCGCTGCGATATGCCGCCGGAGAGCTGGAACGGATATTCGTCGAAGCGACGCCTCGGGTCTTCGAGACCAGCGTCGGCAAGCGCTTCGAGCGCTCGCTTCTTGGCAACTGCGGACTTCACCTTGTGATGAGCCTTGACGGCCGACGTGAGCTGCGTGCCGACGGTGAACATGGGGTCGAGCGCGCTCATCGGGTCCTGGAAGACCATCGCGATTTCGGCGCCGCGGATCGCCCGCATTTCGCGAGGAGAAATATCGGTCAGGTCACGGCCGTCAAACATGATCGAGCCACCCGTCACGAACAGCGGCGGGCTGGCAATGAGCGCGAGCACTGCGAGAGCGGTCAGCGACTTGCCGCAGCCGCTCTCGCCGACAACCGCGAGTGTCTCGTTCCGATAGAGCGAGATGTTGACGTCGCGCACGATGTCATAACCGACGCCATCACCGCGAAGACCAATCGACAGGTTTCGGATGTCGAGCAAGGGTGTGTTGTCCACGGCTACTTCCGCAACCGTGGGTTGGCCAGGGTGTAACCAACACTGGCAGCAAGATTGCCCATCGTCACGACGAACACAAGCAACAGCGAGAAGAACTGCACCACCGGATAGTCGCGTCGGAGCACACCGTTGACCAATACCTGCCCGACGCCTGGCCAACCGAAGATCGTCTCGACCACAAGTGCGTAGCCCACGATCTGGCCGATACGAAGCCCGGCCAACGAGATGATCGGCAACAGCGAGTTGCGTAGCACATGTTTGAAGTAGATCCGGCGCTCGGTCAAACCGGCAGCTCTGAGGGTTCGCACGAAATCCTGGTTGAGGTTTTCGATCATCGAGGACCGCGTCATCCGCACCGTCAGGGCGATGCCCTCCGCGGCCAACACAACAGCCGGCAGGATCAGATACTTGAAGCCTCCTTGCCCCGCCGACGGCAACCAACCGAGCGTCGTTGCAAAGATGTGAATCAGGATCAGGGCCAACCAGAAATTGGGTACTGCCATACCGCCGACCGAGAACGAGGTGATGCCGGTATCGAGCCACGAGTTACGTTTCAACGCGGCCACCATGCCAAGCGGGATCCCGACCCCAAAAACCAGCACCAGCGACATCCCACCAAGAATCGCGCTGTTCCTGATTTTCTCTACCGCCAGGTCGCTGATCGAAGCGTTGTTGGTCAACGAGTTGCCGAGGTCGCCGGTGAAGAGGTTGCCGAGATAGGTGATGTATTGGTCAATGATCGGCCGATCAAGACCCAGCTGGTGACGGAAAAGATCTCGGTCCTCGGCCGTGGCCGACCCAGGGAGACGAGCAGCCGTGACATCGCCGCCCGACAGTCGGATCGCCGCGAAAACCGCGAATGACGATGCCAACAGAAGGACCAGTGTGAGGGCCGTGGTCTTGAGGACGGCTTTCACGGTCAGCTCGTCCGATCCAGCGCCGTGCGCAGCCTGGGGTCGAGGAGATCGCGCAGGCCGTCACCGACCAGACTGACGCTCAACACCATGAAGAAGATGATGATTCCCGGGATTGTCGACTCCCAGTGGTTGAGCCGCATGTAGTTGCGACCCTCTGACACCATCTGGCCGAGGCTCGGCAGCGGGGGCTGTGCACCCATTCCGACGAACGAGAGCGCTGCCTCGGCAATGATCGCGACAGCGATGTAGTACGAGGACAGAACGAGTGCTACAGGGATCACGTTCGGCGCAATATGGCGGGTGAGGATTCGAAGTGTCGAATAGCCACCAGCCTTCGACGCGGCCACGAACTCTTTCTCTGAAATGCCAAGCACCTCGCCGCGTACCACACGAGCAATGGCGACCGTATTAACGAGCGCAACCGCCAAAATGACAGGTACCAGACCTGATCCGATGCTCGCCGCCATCAAAACGGCCACGAGAATCAGCGGAAATCCCCAGACAAAATCGACGATCAAGCTGATCAGACTGTCGACGGAACCCCTCACATAACCGGCGATAAGGCCGATCAACGTGCCGATCACGACGGCCATCGCCGTGACCGCAATCGCGACCAACAAGCTGATCCGGATTCCGAAAGTGGCCCGAGCGGCGAGGTCACGACCGAGCGCGTCGGTGCCGAAGAAGGCGCCCTCTGTACCGATCGGCTTGTGGCCAAGCAGGAGGTCCTGGTCTGCGTAGCCGCCGAACACCATCGGACCGAACACGCCAAGCAGGACGATCACGAGTCCGATGGTCGAGCCAGCGACAAGCTGCCGGTTCTTGCGGAAGCGTCGGAATTTACTCACCCCTGATCCTCACCAGAACTCATGGTCCCAGCCAGCACTCTGAATCGTCGGCGAACTGGCCGTGCCCGTCCAGTCAGCCTTCGGGACTCGGCCACCCGCGAGCCGGCTGAGTCCCGAATAGGCGACATGGCGCCCTACTTGTCCATCCACACATCGTTGTAGAGCGGGTAGAGGTTCCACACGAACGGTTGCCAGCCCTTGACGTAATTCTGATGCACGAACACTGCGTTCTGATTCATCAGCGAGAGATACGGCAGTGACTCGGCCCAGAGCAGCTGGAACTCCGACGATGCTGCTTGCGCTGCCTCGACCGTGCCGGACTGACGCCATTTGTTGATCGCGGCGTCGATCGCAGGATCGTTGACGTGTGAGAAGTTCGGAATCGGGATCGTCTCCGACGAGGAGAAGATCACCAGGATGTCGAGCGGAACCGGCCACAACCAGAAGAACAGCGCCATCGGGGCGGCGTCGCGACCTTCGCCGGCTTGTTCCTCGAAAGCAACGGCGCGGTCAACCACCCGGAGGTTGGCCACGACGCCAACTTCACGGAACTGCGCCGACACAGCCTCGGCGACGAGCTTCTGCGTGGTCTCGTCCTCGACGACGTACTCGAACTCAAAGCGAGTGCCATCGCGCTCGAGTACCCCACCGTCGCCTTCGACCCAGCCCGCTTCAGCAAGCATCGTCTTGGCGAGCTCGACATCGAATTGGTTGAACTCCTCGACGGCCGGCTCATATTGGCGATCTGTCTTGGGGAACGGACCGAACGTGGCATCCCCGTTGCCAAACAGGATCGCGTCGACCATCCCCTGACGGTTGATCGCGTGCGAGAGGCCCTGACGCGTGAGAACATCGCCGAAGAACTCGGGGTAATCCCGGTTCATCGTCAGCATATAACCCGACCACTCGGGGTGCTGGATGACAGTCAGGTCGGAGTTGCTTTTGAGTCGCTCCAGGTCGGCGAAGCTCGGGCCGATCAGAGTATCGAGCTCGCCGGTCTCGAGCTGAGTTGCACGCTGGCCAGCCTCCGTGATGACGGTCCAGCGGATCTCGTCGAGGTACGCCTTGCCCGGGTTTGTGATGTACGGCGTGTTGCTTCCTGGGTAGTCCTCCCAGCGCTTCACGAGCGTGTGGCTGCCCGGGACCCATTCTTCGTGGGTGAACGGGCCGGTGCCGTCGGCCGAGTCGGTGCCGTACGTCGATGATGGGTCGGCGCCACCCGCTTCGTTCCAAGTGTCGGGGTTGAGTAGCGCCCAATAACCGGTCTTGTGAGGATTGATAGCGCCAAGCCAGGAATTCTTCATCGTAAGGACGACCTGGTTCCCCTCAACCGAATAGCCCTCCATCGGTACGGTCGAAACGCCACCGATGAAGCTGACGTCCTTCACCGTCTGGAGCACTTCGGCCACCTGTACCGCTCCCATTGCGCCGCCGCTGTGGCTGACGCGACCCTCGGGTATGTCGAATGTATATGTGAGGCCATCGTCCGAAACGGTGAAACCGCTCGCGAACTGAGGAACGGTGTCGCCCTCAAGGCCGTCGGTCACGATTGTCTCGTAGATGGCGCTGAACGCCGGATCGTACCAGTTGGTTGTGATCGGGTCGTGTTTCGAAACGTCACGGTTGTAGCCCTCGCGAAGACGCCCCCCGACCGTCGGTGCCATCGTGTCGCCAGCCGCTGGGCTGGTGCCGCTACTACTGCCGGCCGCTCCGCTGTCATCATCACTGCCGCATGCGGCGATAATGACGCTCACTGCGCTGACGCCAAAGCCGAGACCAAGAAGGCGCCGACCGAACTGGCGACGTGTGATATGCCTGTGCTGGTAGCTCTCAACTAGTTCTGATGCAAGTTCGATCGCATCGTCCGGGTTGCTCTGTGGCTTCATTCTTGTCCCCTACCTCGTCGTTGGTTTATGTGTGTGCGAGGTGGGTGTCAGCTCAGCAGACCAGGGTCCGAATTACTCCGGCTACACCCTCGCATTAACAACATTATAGTATTTGATCTGAGCAGGCGCAAGCGCCAATCCCCCAACTTCAAGCGGGCCGCTAATTACTGAGTGCTGCTCCCGCGGGCTCGCGTCAATTCGGCGGTGTTCTGCTTCGCAGCCGTGGGATAGCTCCTCATGAAATGCTCAACCGCGTCGGGCGTGAATAGATCGCGGAACGGAATCTCGATGGACACACGCTCAGCGCCCGAACAAGGGCGCCCCTGCAACACGTGGAGCGTGATAGACGCTTCAGTCCGTTGGAGCACATAGCTGTAAACGGTTGAGAGCGAAACGTGGTTACAGACTCCAGAGTCGCCGTCGTCATGAGACCTCTGCAGGTCGAATACGTCGGCCAACGTCGTGGCCACCTCGAGACGACGCTGCGCCGCGTCGAGTCGCAGCACCGTTGTGGCATGGTCCTCCTGCATCTCATGCTGGCCGAGCACGACATGGTGATTTGATCGAGCCGTGGGACCCTCCAACGCCACGATCTCAACATCCGCGCCGCGGATCTCGACACTCGCTGCCCCGTTCGCATCGATCATCACGATGTTTCCCCACGACGCCGGCGAGACCTCGCACGCCGCCCGGATCGCCTCGGCCGCCGACGCCACATCGACGCCCTGACGCAAAGCAACCTCGGTCATCAGGTCGTAATTGACGAAGCCGTCGAGGGTCACGACGTTCGAGTCGCAACACAGCAGGCCCTTCGAGTTCGCGCCGATCGAGAACCCTGAATAGTCGTCGAGCGCCGGGTCGTCACCCGCCCACGTCGTCATCCCGCACACCCCGAACACATCAGCATCAAGCCACACCCGATCGTCGAGATGCGACCGACCGAAGTCCTTGTTCTTGAACAGCACAGAACTGCCATCTACGAGACTGAGAACTCCGGTTGTACACATGCGTATATATGCTATATTATTTAGAAGCGGACGGCCAAAGAAAACCGCTCAGATGGGAATGGTGCGGCGTGCGAGCAATGGTGATGCAATCCACTTCAGCGGCAGCTTCGCTGACGCCGCTCACACTCATGGACGTGCCAGCGCCTCGCGTCGAGGGGCCGCTCGACGTTGTCGTGCGCATCGCCGCCGCCGGCGTGTGCCGCACCGACCTACACCTCCTCACTGGCCAGATGGTGTCCCAACTCCCTTTGATTCTCGGCCATGAAAATGCCGGTTGGGTCCACGAGATTGGTTCGCAGGTCACGAGCGTTGCCGTCGGCGACTCGGTACTCTGCTACCCGTTCGTCGCCAAGGGCCTAAGCGTGCCCGAACGTTCCGGGCTCGATACTGAGGCCCCCGACCGACAGACGCCTGGCATCACGGTAGACGGCGGCTACGCCGAATATCTGCGCACGAACGAGCGGTCGATGGTCGTCGTACCCGCACACGCCGATCTCGCATCACTGGCCACACTCACCGATGCCGGTCTCGCTGCTTATCGGGCCTGCAAACGTGCCGCCACGCTGCTGCGCCCAGGCGACACAGCCGTCGTAATCGGCATCGGAGGTCTCGGCCACCTCGCCGTGCAGATCCTGAAAGCGCTTTCGCCGGCACGCGTGATCGCCGTCGACACCAAGCCGGAGGCGCTCGACCTCGCCATCGCGTGCGGGGCACACGAGGCCGTCGCTCCGATCGACCTCAAACGCGTCCTGAACGGTGGCGCCCGTGCCGTCCTCGATCTCGTTGGAGCGGACACGACCAGCAACCTCGGCATCAGCGCCCTCGAGTTTGGCGGCACATACTTGGCAATCGGCATCGGTGGAAGTGTGACCCTCCCGCTCGCTGATCTGGTCGAGGGCGAGAAGCACATTGAAGGGGTCTTCGTTGGCACGTACACGGATCTGCTGGAGGTGACTGAACTGGCTGTGAGTGGACTGGTGTCGCCGCGCATTGTCCGCTACCCGCTGGAAGCGGCCAACGACGCGCTCGACGCCCTCGCTAACGGGCGCATACTCGGACGAGCGGTGCTCGAACCATGAACGTGGGCCCACACGACGCACAACTTGCGTACTTCCACGCATGCGGTACAGTAATCCTATAATGTTTGTCAAGGAACAGCGCACAGCGCTCGTCACCGGCGCCGCTCGCGGCATCGGTTTAGCGAGTGCTCAACGACTCCGCCGGCAAGGCTGCAAGGTGGTGGGTGTCGACATCGACGCAGACGCGATGCAGGTAGTCATCGAGCACTTCGACACCGTCGACACCGTCGACATCTCCGACGGGAGCGCCGTCGAAGCCCTGCGCGACCGGCTTGGACAGATCGACATCATCGTGAACAGCGCTGGCATCGTCGGACCCAACAAGCCGACATGGGAGATATCCGACGATGAGTGGAAACAGACCATCGACATCAACCTCGGCGGCACCTTCCAACTCCTGCGCGCATTCGTACCGGCAATGGTCGAGCGCGGCTGGGGCCGGATCGTGAACATCGCGAGCATCGCCGGCAAAGAGGGCAATCCAAACTTGGCGGCCTACTCGGCATCGAAGGCGGCCGTGATCGGGCTCACTAAATCAATCGGCAAGGAACTCGCCACCACCGGCGTACTCGTCAACTCTATTGCCCCCGCGGTGATCGCCACGGAGATGAACGCCCTCAACACCCCCGAGGTGCTCGAGTACATGATCTCCAAAATTCCGATGTCACGCACCGGGACCGCCGCCGAGGTCGCTGCACTCGTTGCCTGGCTCAGCTCGGAGGAATGCAGCTTCTCCACCGGCGCGTGTTACGACATCTCGGGCGGAAGGGCGACCTACTGATGGGCGACCGCTTTCTCGTCACGGGCGCCAACGGCTGTATCGGCGCCTGGGTCGTCAAGCTTCTGCACGCCGAGGGTGTCGACGTCGTCGCGTTCGATCTACGCGTCGACGAGCATCGCCACCGCCTTATCAACGCCGGCGACGTCCCCGACGTCGAGTGGGTGCAAGGAGACCTGACCGTTCAAACCGACGTGGTCGCAGCCGCCGAAGGAACAACGCACATTATCCACCTCGCCGCGCTTCAAATTCCGTTCTGCCGAGCGGACCCGGCCGGCGGGGCTGCGGTCAACGTCACGGGCACCGTCAACGTCTTCGAAGCCGCCAAAAAGCAGGGTGTAGGCCAGATCTCGCAGGCGAGCAGCATCGCTGTGTTTGGGCGGTCGTCCGACTATGCCGAACGCATCCTTCATGCCAACGCACCCCGGCTGCCCAATACCCTGTACGGCGTCTACAAGGTCGCCACGGAAGACCTCGCCAAGGTGTTCTGGGCTGAGGACGGCATCCGCAGCGTCGGGCTTCGGCCGCACACCGTTTTCGGCCCCGGCCGCGACCAGGGCCTGACCTCATTACCAAGCGTCGGCATCGAGCACGCCGTCGCCGGCCAGCCCTTTCACATCGACTTCGGCGGCTCACTCGACTTCCAGTACGCCCCGGACGTCGCGGCAGCTTTCATACATGCGGCCCGAGTCGACATCGAGGGGGCGCCCACGTTCAACATCGCGGGCGAGAGCACCACTGTCGCCGCATTCGTCGACATGATTCATGCTGTCACAGGGTTTCACCAGATCACCCACGGGGCCCAGCTCCTGCCCGTCGTGGACGGAGTCGATGCAACCGACTGGTTCGAGCGCGCTGGCGGCCCCACGCCCACGCCGCTTCGCGCCGCTATCGAAGAGAGTGCCCGCGTATTCGCAACAGCGAACTGAAACCGAAGGAAAGTTGGACCGATCCCGATGAAACTTCTCCGCCACGGCGAGCCAGGCCGTGAGGCGCCAGCCGTCGTCCCCACAGGGAGCGATCAGGTACTCGACGCTCGCCCCGTCACCGCCGACTTCGACTCAGAATTCTTCGAACAAGATGGGCTCGCCCGACTCCAGGCTGCGATCACAGGCGTCGGACTGTCCGCGATCGACATCACCGGGAATCGGCTCGGGCCGCCGCTCAAGCGACCCGGGAAAATCGTCTGCATTGGCCTCAATTACCGCCGCCACGCGACCGAGGCTGGTATGGCTATCCCAGATGAACCGATCATCTTTATGAAGGCACCAAACACAGTGGTAGGGCCCAACGACGACGTACGAATCCCGCGTCTGTCAACTAAGACCGATTGGGAGGTAGAACTCGGTGTTGTCATCGGAAGCCACACCAGTTACCTCGACACCCCTGACGTTGCGCTCGAACACGTCGCCGGCTATGTAATGTCAAACGACGTCTCCGAACGCGAGTTTCAGCTGGAGCGAGGCGGTCAGTGGGACAAGGGTAAATCATGCGACACCTTCAATCCCCTCGGCCCTTGGATCGTCACCACCGACGAGATGACGAACCCGCAGATCCTGGACATGTGGCTCGACGTCGACGGCCACCGACAGCAGTCCGGCCGAACCTCGGACATGATTTTTTCCGTCGCCCACATCGTGTGGTACGTCAGCCAGTTTATGGTCCTCGAGCCCGGCGACTTGATCAACACGGGCACGCCGGCCGGAGTCGGTAGCGGAAAGAACCCACCCCGTTTCCTTCATCCCGGCCAGGAAATGCGACTCGGCATCGACGGCCTCGGCGAACAACTGTCCCGCACCATCGCCACACCGTGATGCTCGCCAGTTCACCACCGGACTGATCACGTAAACCGACCAGTTCGTCGAATGTTTCCGATCGAAAACTCAACCTGAAACGATCGCCGTAGGACTCGACGGGCATCACCGGAGGCGTTATGGAACTTGACCTCGACGGGCTGATCTCAGCCACCGTCTTGCCGATGTACGCCGATGGCAGCATCGACGAAAAGTGCTGCGCGGTCGCATCTGCTGAATCCTCGATCAGGGATCGGTCGCGCTGGCGATCAACGTCGACTCCGGCGAGGGGCCACAGCTCAGCCACGGCGACAAAGTCCGCATCCTGGAGACCGTGCTCGACACTACCGACATCTCCATCATCGCCGGAATCGCTAGCCGTACCACCGATGCGTCAGTTCGCCAGGCCGGCGAGTTCAGCGCCACCGGTGCAAACAGTTTGTCGTCTTTCGGACCCCCGCCGACCAGAGCGAGCCGCTCAATCCCGAGGTGCCAGCCGCGTACCACTTCGCCATCGCCGAGGTTGGCCTCCCCTTGATCATGTTCCAGCTACAACCAGAAATTACCGGCGTGAACTTCGATCCAACCACCCTTCTGGCAGTCTCGTCGATCAACGGCTTCGTCGCGACCAAGGAGGCCTCCTTCGACGCCCATCGGTTCATCAACCGGCCCGCCAACCGCCGCACACAGGAGTACCACGATGACACTCGAACACGACCACGCCTATACCTCGGCCACCAACCTCGCACGAATGATTCGCGATCGGGAGATCGCTCCAACCGAACTACTCG
>Ga0115001_10000934_pt1 | contig 22263 bp, 20 predicted proteins | sample ArcticOcean_MG_C_12_FD_89869 | JGI IMG/M metagenome (GOLD analysis project Ga0115001, IMG submission 89869) | Marine microbial communities from western Arctic Ocean - ArcticOcean_MG_CB8_130 | ecosystem: Environmental > Aquatic > Marine > Oceanic | place: Arctic Ocean: Canada Basin | collected... | reverse complement strand
TTAGAGGGAGAAAAGGAGAATATAAAAAAGAAATTTTAAATTATAAAAAAAGAGGATTTCAAAAAATAAAAGTAGATGGAAAGTATTATGAAATTAATGATTTTCCAGAATTAAATAAAAAAGTCAAACACGACATTTCAATTATTATAGACAGAATAGTAATAAATTCTAATATTGGAAACCGTTTGGCCGATAGTGTGGAAACTGCATTAAGTATTTCTAATGGTCTTTTAATCGTTGAGTATGAAGACGAGACATTGCCTAAGAAATTTAGAAAAGTTGAAACAATTACTTTTTCATCAAAATTTTCATGCCCTGAAAGTGGCTTCACATTAGAGGAAATAGAGCCAAGATTATTTTCATTTAACAGTCCCTACGGAGCTTGTGAAGAATGTGAAGGTATTGGACATAATTTAAATGTTGACCCAAATTTAGTTGTGCCAGATACCAAAAAAAGTCTACAAGATGGTGCTGTAGAACCATGGGCTAAATCTACTTCGTTATATTATGCACAAACTTTAGCTTCTATTGCAAAACACTATAAATTTTCTTTATCCGATTCTTGGAAAAAATTATCAAAAAAAATTCAAGACGTAATACTGTATGGATCAGATGAAGAAGAAATTAAATTTTCTTACGATGATAACTACCAATCTTATACGACTAAGAAAACTTTTGAGGGTGTCGTAAATAATCTTGAAAGAAGATACCTGGAAACTGATAGTGAGTGGAAAAGAGAAGAGATTGCTCAATATCAAAGTGAATCTAATTGTGAAAAATGTAAAGGACAAAGGTTAAAAGAAGAATCTTTATGCGTAAAAATAAATGAACTTAATATCAGTGATGTAACAAAAAAATCTATTGACGATGCCAAAGAATGGTTTGATAATTTAAATTCTGTCTTAAATGAAAGAGATAAAAAAATAGCGACACATATATTAAAAGAAATAAATGAAAGACTTAATTTTCTTTTAAATGTTGGACTTAATTACTTAACTCTATCAAGAGAATCTGGAACTTTATCTGGAGGTGAGGCACAAAGAATTCGTTTAGCTTCACAAATTGGCTCTGGACTAACTGGTGTCTTATACGTTCTTGACGAACCATCTATTGGCTTACATCAAAGAGACAATAAAAAATTAATAACTGCATTAAAAAAACTTCGAGATCTTGGGAATACAGTTATTGTTGTGGAGCATGATACTGAAACCATGGAAAATGCAGATCATATTATAGACATAGGACCAGAAGCAGGAGTACACGGTGGAGAGATAGTTGCTGAAGGAAGTTATAATGACATTGTTAAAAACACAAAAAGTATAACTGGAAATTATTTATCTGGGAAAAAATATATAGCCCTACCGAGAAAAAGAAGAACAGCAAAAAATGGCAGGTTTCTTGAAATTATTGGTGCCACAGGTAATAATTTAAAAAAAGTAGATCTAAAAATTCCAATAGGTGCTTTTACATGCGTTACTGGGGTATCGGGAAGTGGGAAATCAACCTTGATTCTTCACACGCTTTTTAATGCCTTGAATTTGATTTTAAACACAACGAAAGCAAAAAAAACGCCTAAAGCTTTTAGAAATTATAAAGGTACAGAATTGATAGATAAAATTATTGATATTGATCAATCTGCGATAGGAAGAACACCAAGATCAAACCCAGCAACATACACTGGAGCCTTTGGCCCTATACGAGATTGGTTTGCTTCTCTCCCAGAGGCAAAAGCAAGAGGCTATAAAATAGGAAGATTTTCTTTTAATGTCAAAGGTGGCAGATGTGAGACATGTGAAGGTGACGGCGTTATTACTTATGAAATGCACTTTTTACCTGATGTATTTATACCTTGTGACACCTGTAAGGGCACAAGATATAATAGAGAAACTTTAGAAGTTAGATTTAAAGATAAAAATATTGCTGATGTTCTGGATATGACCGTCGAAGAAGGTTGTGATTTTTTTGAAAATATTCAAACAATTAGATCAAAACTAATAACATTAAAGCACGTAGGTTTAGGTTACATAAAAATTGGGCAACAAGCTACAACCCTTTCTGGTGGTGAAGCTCAAAGAATAAAATTAGCTAAAGAATTATCGAAAAGATCTACAGGAAGAACTCTCTACATTTTAGACGAACCTACTACTGGACTTCATGCCCATGACATTAAGAAGCTTTTAGAAATACTACAGGCATTTGTAAATACAGGTAATACAGTTGTGGTAATTGAACATAATCTAGATGTGATTAAAACAGCTGACTGGGTAGTTGATATGGGGCCTGAAGGTGGTGTAGGGGGAGGTAAAATAATAGCTGAAGGAACTCCAGAAAAAGTTTCAGAAACAAAAGGAAGCTATACAGGTCAATTTTTAAAGGATATCTTATTCAAAAATACGATGAAAAAAACTGCATAGTTAATTAATTTTGTGCTATAAGAGAATCATGGGAAATCTGCTTCAATCTTTATCTAAAACTATTCACGTTTCAATTATCCTTACTATATTACTCTTCTTTAGCTTACATTTTTTTGGTGATGGATTCGCATTTGATAGAATATTCTATAGTTGGCTGTTCAGATATCTGCATGTTATTGCCGGTATTATGTGGGTTGGATTACTTTGGTATTTAAACTTTGTGCAAATTCCTTCTATGCCAAAAATTCCAGATGAACAAAAACCAGCTATATCAAAAGTGATAGCGCCAGCAGTTTTGTTTTGGTTTAGATGGGCTGCTTTAGCGACTATCGTAACGGGATTAATTGTTGCCACATTAAATGGTTACGTTCACCAGGCAATGACACTTGGAATTGGAAGTGGTTTTGGAAAAAATGCTGCGATTGGAATTGGAATGTGGCTAGGAATAATAATGGCTTACAATGTATGGTTTGTTATTTGGCCTAATCAGAAAAAAGCTCTTGGTATGATAGAGTGTACACCGGAGGAAAAAGCAAAATCTGCAAGAACTGCAATGTTGTTTTCAAGAACTAATACATTACTTTCACTACCAATGTTACTATCAATGGTAGCTGCTCAAAATCTTTACTAATATTTAAATATCATCATCTTTTAACAAGGTTTTTTGTGTTACCTTAAAAAAGCTAAGTACAGGGCTTGCAACATAAATTGAAGAATAAGTTCCTATCACAACACCTAAAATCATCGCAAAAGAAAAACCTTTTAAAATTTCTCCTCCTAAAATAAATATTGAAAATAAAGCCAAAAGAGTTGTTAAAGATGTGATGATTGTTCTAGATAAAGTTTCGTTAACCGATATGTCGGTAATTTCATTAGTTTTAATTTTAGAATACTTTAATAGATTTTCTCTAATACGATCAAATATTACAACCGTATCGTTCATAGAATAACCTACAATAGTTAAAACAGCAGCAACTATAGAGAGGTTAACTTCAAAAGATAATATTGAAAAAATACCAAGCGTTATAACTACATCGTGTATAAGCGCAACAATAGCACCGATACTAAACTGCCACTCAAATCTAATCCAAATGTAAAACAACATTGCAGCTAGTGCTAAAGCTATCGCTGTAAGACCCTGTTTAAGGAGTTCGCTGCTAACCTTTGGTCCAACACTCTCAACTCTCCTGAAGTTTACAGCAGAGCCAATTTTTTTGGAGATAATATTTTTTAATTCAGACATGAATTTTTCATTTTCGTTCGCATTTTTTTCAAACTTAATTAAAAAATCACCCTCTTTTCCGAATTGTTTAACGCTTACATCGCCGAGTTCAGAAATATTTAAAGAGCTTCTTATATCTTGAATCTGAATATTTGTATTTTCGATTCTAATTTCTAATAGCGTACCACCTTTAAAATCTACGCCATAGTTAAGGCCCTTAAAAAATAAAAATAAAAGACTCACAAGTACTGTTAATAATGAAAAAATATTAGCGACTTTAAAAAATTTAGAAAAATTTATTTTATTATTCATCATAATCTAAAATATTTTCCTTGTTTGTCGTTTAAAACAATAATTGAGGTTAAGTGTCTAGCAATAAAGTATGCTGAAAAGAGTGTTGTTATTATCCCAATACCAAGTGTTACTGCAAAACCTTTTACAGGTCCTGATCCAAAAATAAATAAAATTACAGCTGCTATTAAAGTAGTAACGTTGGCATCAATAACGGTAATCTTAGCTTTATTATAACCTGTGTCAAACGCATGTATAATAGATTTTTCTGTTTTTAACTCTTCTTTAATTCTTTCATAAATTAAAACATTTGAATCAACAGCCATACCAACCGTTAAGATAATTCCTGCAATACCTGGCAATGTTAACGTTGCTTCAAGGATGGTTAATATTCCAACCATCATAAACAAATTTGCAACAAGAGAAATATTAGATACCAAACCAAAAATTCTATACTTAATAAACATAAATATAATAACGAGTGTAAATCCTATGATAAGAGAGAATACACCAGCGTCTATTGAGTCTTGTCCCAGGTCTGGACCGACAGTTCTTTCTTCAACTATATTAATTGGTGCTGGCAAAGCACCTGACCTAAGCAACAAAGCCAGATCTGTTGCTTCTTGAAATGAAAATCCACCTGAGATAGTTCCTGTACCACCGGTAATAGCTTCACGTATGCTTGGTGCGCTAATAACGGAATTATCAAGCACAATAGCAAGTCTACGACCAATATTTTCTGTAGTAATTCTTCCAAATTTTTGTGCACCCAATCTATCTAAATTAAAACGTACTAAAGGTTGGTTAGATTGATTGTCAAATTGTGGTTGTGCGTCTACTAAATTGTCTCCACTAATGACAATACGTTTACTCACCGTTAGTTCTTCGTTGTTTTCATATAAAATTAATTTCTCAGAACCAAAACCATCTTCTTGTGAAACGAGTCTAAAAGTTAATTGAGCTGTTTTTCCAAGAAGTTCCTTGATTCTTTCCGGGTTATCTATTCCGGGCAACTCAACTAAAATTCTTTTATCTCCTCTTTGGAGGATGGTTGGTTCTTTTGTTCCAACATCATCGATACGTCTTCTAATAATTTCTATTGATTGTTTTAAAGCAGCGTTATTTAAACTTACAAGACCAAAATTAGAAAATTTTATAAACACTTTATTTTGATTAAATTCTATATCTAGTTCAAACTTATTATACTCAGGAATAAAATTATTAATCGTATTCTCTTGTTGTTTAAAAAAAAGATTTTCAAATTTCTTTTGTTTTTCAACATCAACTGTTAAAGAAATATTGTTTTGAGATATAATAAAATCTTTAAAATTTATTTCATTTTTATTTAACAGCTTTTTTATTGGAATTACTTTTGTTTGAAGTTTTTGATTGACTAAAGGATTTGTGTCAATTTCTAATAAAATATATGAGCCACCTTGAAGATCTAATCCTAAGTTAACTTTTTTATCTATTAGATTATTATTCTTAAGATTTAAAGATGCAAAAAAAATAGTTAATATTAAAATAAGGTATATAGATAAAACTTTAATTTTTGTAAAACTAAGCACAAAAAAAATTATTATTTAGCTTCGGTTTTTTTTAGCAAACTTGTTATTGTCGATTTGATAATTTGAACTTTAATATTGTCTACCAACAAAACTTCAATTCTGTCATCTTCCATGACTCTGTCAACAGTTCCAATGATACCGCCTGATGTTATAACTTCATCACCACGTTTTAGACCCGCAACCATTGCTAGGTGATCTTTTGCTCTTTTTTGTTGAGGTCTTATTAAAAAAAAGTAAAAAATTACAAAGATTAATATCAGAGGTATAAATTGTGCTATTCCTTGTCCGTTCATAATTTAAAAGTAATTATAATATATGGATTATTTTAACAAGAACATAATACAGAAATTTTATATTTTTTCAATATTGTTCATATATTTTCTTAAAACAGAAGGTATTGTTACTGTTCCATCTTCATTTTGATAGTTTTCAATTATAGATATCATTAATCTTCCAACGGCTAACGCTGAGCCGTTTAGAGTTGATACAAAATTTGTTCCATCAGAAGATTTATATTTACTGTTCATACGTTTTGCTTGGAAAGTTCCACATGATGAACAGCTAGATATTTCCCTATACTTGTTTTCAGATGGCATCCAAGCTTCAATATCAAATGTTTTTTCTGCGCTAAACCCCATATCCCCAGAGCTTAAAAGAATAACCTGATATGGAATTTCTAAAAGTCTTAAAATTTCCTCAGCACAATTAAGCATTCTATCTAATTCAGACAAAGAATTTGTTGGCTGAACCACGCTAACTAACTCTACTTTGTAAAATTGATGTTGTCTCATCATTCCTTTTGTATCTTTTCCATAACTACCCGCCTCTTTTCTAAAACAAGGGGTTGCAGCAACGTATCTTAAAGGTAGATTTTTAGAATCTATAATTGAGTCCCTTACTAAGTTAGTTAGAACAACTTCAGCAGTTGGTATAAGAAATTTTCTTTCTTCGTCATTATTTATCTTAATTTCAAACTGGTCTTCTTCAAATTTAGGCAATTGGCCTGTTCCAAACATTACATTTTCATTAACAATTAAGGGAGGTGAAATTTCTTGGTATGAAAACTTGTTAATATGATTATCAAGCATAAAATTAATTAAAGCTCTTTCTAATAGTGCAAAATGCGAATTTAAAATTACAAAACGAGAACCAGAAAGTTTTGATGACGTCTTAAAATCTATTTGATTTTTTTTTTCTCCAATTTCTATATGCGACTTTATTGGGAACTGAAATTTTTTTATATTACCAATTTGTTTGATTAATTTATTTGACTTTGCGTCAATGCCTACGGGTACTTCATCTAATGCAATATTTGGTATGTTGGAGAGAATTATAAAAATCTTGTTTTGTAAAATATTTTGTTTTTTTGCGATTTCATCTATCTCATTAGATAATTTTTTGGATTTAGCAAAATTTGCTGAGTCTTTTGATTTAGACAATAATTTTTTTTCTTGCTCTTTTTTTTCTTTTTGTTGAATTAACTCTCTATTTTTTTTGTCAAAAAAAATTAAATCATCAAAATTTATTGAACTATTTCTCTCAGATATTTTTTTTTTAAAAAAAACTAAATCTTTTCTAATTTCTTTAATGCTGTGCATCTTTTTTCTTTTCTATAAGTTTAACCGTGAGAATAGATAATTCATACAATAATAATAAAGGAAGTGCCAAACCAATTTGAGTAATAGGATCTGGAGGAGTTAAAATTGCAGCTAGTGCAAAAATTATTACTATAAAATATTTCCTTCTTTGGCGAAGATACTCTGAATCAATAATACCTATACGTGCCAAAAGACTTAAAATAACTGGCAATTGAAAGCTAATACCAAAAGCAAAAATTAATCTCATTATTAAAGAAAGATACTCGTTAACTTTAGCTTCTAACTGTATAGCTATAACCCCAGGTTGTGCGACGGTCTCGAAACCTAAAAAAAACTTTATAGCTAAGGGCATTATTAAATAATAAACTATAAATCCACCTAATATAAAAAGAATAGGTGTTGCCACAAGATAAGGTAACAATGCTTTTTTTTCATTTTTGTATAAGCCTGGAGCTACAAACTTCCACAATTGAATAAGAAAAAAAGGACATGAAATAAAAAAGGCTGCAAAAAATGCAACTTTTAAGTAAGTCAAGAATGCTTCGTGTAATGCAGTGAAAATCAATCTTCTATCTAAATTTTTATCTAAAACTGCATCAGCATATGGTTGAACTAAAAAACGATAAATCTCAGTGGAAAAAATGTAACTAACAATAAATAGAAGAATTAAAAAAATAAAAGATTTAACTAACCTTGATCTAAGTTCTGACAGATGTCCCACAAAACTGCTAGGATTATTTTTTTTTGTCATTATTATTTTTTTTATTTTTTTCGATAGGATTTTTCTCTAGATTAACATCAAGATTAGTGATGTCGTTAATGTTTGACTGAACATCAGAAAAATATTTTTTAACAGTCTTTGACCACGTTCCTAATTTTCTTAGAACAATTGGAAAATCTTTTGGGCCGATTACTAGGATAGCAATTACTACTATAATTAGTAGTTCTAACCATCCAATTTGTGGCATTAAAATTAATTTTTGTTAGATTTTTCGTTGTCGTCTGTTTTGTCTACGCTATCAGTTGGTGTTTCATCAGACAGACCTTTTTTGAAACTTTTTATTCCTTTGGCAACATCACCCATCAAAGAAGATATCTTTCCACGTCCAAATAGAAGTACAACTAAAACTACAACTATTGCTATTTGCCAAAATCCAGGAACCATGTTGTAATTATATACTTAAATTGATGAAAAATAAATCTATTAAATTAATCCTTATTAGGTGTTTCATCTATCGCTTTTTCTATATTTGAGTAAATGTCCTCTTTTTTGTTTTTTGATTGTTCTTTGTAAAATTTACCAGTACCGAATATAGATGCATCAATTGTGGCTGTATCAATAAGACCTGCAGAACTAAGTTCGTCTACTGTAGGTAAATCAGTTAATCGCTGAATATTGAAGTGATGCAAAAAATTATCTGTAGTAGCGTATTGGATTGGTTTGCCAATAACATCTTTTCTGCCTGCTGGTCTAACCCAATCAAGCTCTAGCAAAGTCTCAACAGTGTTTGTTCCAAAAGCAACTCCACGAATTTCCTCAATTTCAGATCTCGTAACAGGTTGATGATAAACAATAATTGCTAAAGTCTCTAGTGTAGCCTTAGATAATTTTTTTTCAGTAGATTTTTGAAGAGACATTAAATTTACTAGATCTTTAGATGTTCTGAACGACCACTTGTCTTTTATATAAACTAAATTTATTCCTCTTAAAGAGTAATCAGATTGTAAATTTGTTAAAATTTTTTTAATATTATTTGTACTCTGAACTCTTTTTTCAATAGTTTCTATATCCAAAGGTTCATCTGCTGCAAAAAGAATTGCCTCAACTTGTCTTTCCAACTTGTTTAAATTCTTTGGAAATTTTACAATATTGTTTGATAGTTTTTTTTTATTTTTCATTTAGATAATTTTTTTAATGAGCACCTTTTCAAAAAGTTTTTTTTGCATTATATTAGTCACACCTTGCTTCGTAAGCTCTAAGCTGGCTGAAAAAATGCCAGCTAAACCACTTCTTTTTAATTTTTTGTTGAAGGTAAAACCTTCTGGTATCAAATCTTCTATATCCTTCCAATCAGAAATATTTTTAAAATTATTTCTTATTTGTTTTATGCCTTCTTCAGTAGTAAAAACAGGTAATTTAGGTATATTAATAGTTTGAAAAGCTTTTTGCATTTTTATAATAGCGTATGTTTTTAAAAGCTCATATAAACTAACTTTATATATCGGTGTATTAATTGATTTTATTCCACCTTTCATCCCTCTGTAGAAAATGTTTAATCCAATTCTATCTTTTTTAATTAATTGGTCAGACAGCAATCTAATTAATTCTAATTTTTTTAATTGTAATTTAAGTTTTTCCGCAACCTCTAAAGCTTTAAAATCATCTTCTTCATCTTCTGGTAATAATAATTTAGATTTTAAATAGGCAAGCCATGTAGCCATAAGCAAATATTCAGCAGCGTGTTCTAAATTTAGATCGATAGAATTTTTAATATATTCTAAAAATTGATCTGCTAGTTTAGTTATAGATATTTTGGTTAAATCTACTTTTTGAGACTTAGCTAAATCTAAAAGCACATCTAAAGGTCCAGAATAATTAGGTATTTTAACTGATATAGAATTATTTAAATTTGATTCCATGTATTAATTTTAACTTAAAAATTTATAAAATTCTGAAGTTTTTTTCATCGTGAACTTGTCAATATAAGGGGTTTTAATTAATAATTTTTTTACTTCATGGGTTTTTCCAGCACAATACAAAACTAAATTGCAACCTGCTTTTAATGCAAGATGGGCATTTTTTATTATATCATGTTTAAGGGCCTTCATTGAAATATCATCTGAAATTAAAATTCCTCTAAACCCAATTTCATTTCTGATTATTTTTTTTAAGATTATATTAGAATGTGTAGCGTTGTTTTTTTTATCAATTTTAGTGTACAAAATATGCGCTGTCATTGCAAAAAAACTAGAAGTATTTTTAAATGATTTAAAATCATTTTTTTTTAGTAATTTAAAAGTATCATGAATCTTTGGTAGGGAAAAGTGGCTGTCAGAACTAGCACCACCATGGCCTGGAATGTGCTTGATAACTGTTGCTACTTTGTTTTTTTTATAAAATTTTACACATAATTTTCCTAACTCATTAACAATAAGTGTGTTTTCAGAATAACTTCTGTTCCCTATCACATCGTGTGTATTTTTTTTTTTTAAATCTAGAACAGGTGAAGTATTTATATTGATTTCAACTTTTCTTAAGATTTCTGAAAGTGAATCTATATATAATTTATAAAGACTTTTTCCGATGTTTTTGTTAGATCTGTAAATATCACCAAAAAATTTTTGATTATAAAGTGAATTATCTAAAAAATTAGAGAGTCTTGAAACCTTTCCTCCTTCTTCGTCAATTAAAATTGGATATTTTTTATCTTTCATTATTTTTTTTATACTTTTTGTTAAACTTATTAATTGATGCTCAGATAAAATATTTCTCTTAAAAAGAATAATGCCCCATGGCTTTTCTTTTTTTAGAATAATTTTTTCTTTTTTAGTTAAGATTAAACCTGAAATACTTACGATAGCAGCTTTTCTAATCATAGTTTTTAAATAAATTCCAAAAATTTCTTTTTATTTTTTTTCCGTCATTTTCGTAACCATAGTTAAACTCGATTATATCATGAGTGTCATTTTTTAGTAGTGGTAGATTTGATAGGTTGCCTTCAATTTTTGAATAAATATTTTTCCTATTTAAAATAATTTTTTTTTGATTTTTATCAGAAAAATAAGTTGAAATAATAAAAAAAACAAACGAAAAGATAAATAAAAAAATTAATACTGAGAAAAAATGCTTAAACATTACATTTTAGTGGGTATGTTTACCCCTAATATTTTCATTCCATTTTCAATTGTTAGAGAGACTAATTTAATAACTAATAAAGTATTTTTACTTTTAATTTTTTCATTAACAATAAATTTATATTTTACATCTTCATTGCCTTTACTCCAATATGAATGAAACAAAGTTGCAAGTTCATATAAATAAAATGGAATACGATGTGGTTCAAATTTATTTGCCGCTGTTTCAATAACTTTAGGCCAATCTATAATTTTTCTAAGTAAATTTAATTCAGGCTCATTAAGAGTAAAATTTTTTTCATCAATTTCAAAACTATCATTTGCGTTGATTTTTAATGTTCTGAACAATGAAGATATCCTTGCGTAACAATACTGTACATAAAAAATTGGATTTTCTCTTGTCTTTTCTAATACTTTCTGAAAATCGAAATCTAATTCAACATCATTACTTCTATTCAGCATCATGAATCTAATAGAATCTTTGCTAACTTCATCTAAAAGTTCTCTTACTGATATAAAGTCTCCAGCTCTTTTAGACATTTTATACGGCTGACCATTTTTAAAAAGTTTTACAAGTTGGCAAACTTTACATATTAAAACAGTCTTATTTTCAGATAGGGCTTTTGTAGCTGCAGTAATACGTTTGATGTAGCCTGTGTGGTCTGCACCAAGAACATTAATTAAATAATTATAATTTCTAGAGATTTTGTCTGAATGATAGGCAATATCATTAGCAAAATAAGTCCATGTGTTATCGTTTTTTTTTAACGCTCTATCTGTATCATCCCCAAATAAAGTAGATTTAAATATTAATCTTTTTGTTTTTTTCCAGTCTTTATTTTCTTCACCTTTAGGTGGATTTAGATAGCCCTCTTGAACAAAATTTTTTTTTTTCAGATATTGAATAGATTTTTCAACTAAATTTTTTTCTACTAAAGTTTTTTCAGAAACAAAATTATCATGGGAAATTCCTAATGCTGTAAGATCGTTTTTTATAAGATTCATTGAGTGTTTAAGGGATTCCTTGCTTAAAGTAGAAAAATTTTTTTTAAAATCAGTAAGATCAATTTCAGGAAATTCTAATAAAATTTTTTTGGCAATATCAACTACATAGTAGCCAGGATATAAATTCTCTTTTTTAATAAATTTTTCTTTAAATTTTATTTCTCTTAATCTGTAAAAAACTGATTCTGTAAAATTTATTATTTGATTACCATAGTCATTCACATAATACTCTTTGACAACATTATTTCCGTTAAAAATTAAAAGATTAGCTAATACGTCTCCAAATACTGCACCACGAGAATGACCCACGTGCATCGGACCGGTAGGATTTGCGGAAACAAATTCTACATTGTAACTTTCATTTTTATTATTTGATCCGTATTTATCTTTAGATTTTAAAATACTGAGTATTAATTTTTGATATGTCTTTGATGTAAATCTAAAATTGATAAATCCAGGTCCAGCTACTTCAATGGCAGAAAAATCATCTAGTCTTTCTATTATTAGTTTTTTTATTGATTCTGCGAGTTTTATTGGGGATTGCTTGTTTTTTTTTGCTAAAATTAAAGCAACATTCGTTGAAAGATCAAAATTAAATTTTAAAGGAGGTATCTCAATAACAACACCATCCATGTTAATATTGGATTCAATATTTAGTGTTTTACAATTTTGAGTAATTAGATTTTGTATTTTTTTTAAGTACGTATCAAGAATGTTCATTTTAAAGAATTGTATAAATTGATCGCATATCTATCTGTCATACCAGCTATAAAATCACAAATATTTCTCTCAAAGTTTTTTTTTTGGTAAATTGATTTTTTTAAAAATTTTGAAGGTTTTTTTTTAATTTTTAAGAATAAGAATTTAATTATTTTTTTTCCCATATTTGTTTTTTTTAATACATTGCTACTAAAGTACATTCTTTCTTTTAAAAAAGATTTAATTGATATGTCAAATAAATTCATTTCTTTAGAAAAAGTAACAATTAAATTTTTGTTATTATAAACATCTTGAATAGATTTAATTTTTTCTTTTTTAATTTTTTTTTTTGTATTTGTAATGATATCATTTACCATTTCATTAACTGTATCTCTAATAATTTGTCTGATCACTAATTCAATTCCTTTTTTTTTGATAAATCTTTTATGTTTGTTAATTATATTAGATAAAATTGGAATATTTTTTAAATCATCTACCGTATACAAATGTGCTCTTAATCCGTCTTCAAGATCGTGACTGTTATAAGCAATATCGTCAGAAATTGAGGCTATTTGGGCTTCTAAAGAAGGATTAAAATTATAATTAATTTTATTTTTAAAAAAATTTTTTCCTAAAATTTTATCTAGTTTTGCTGCATCTTTAACAGGACCATTGTGTTTCACTAGGCCATCAATAGTTTCAAGTGATAAGTTTAAACCTTTAAAATTATAGTATTTATTTTCAAGAACGTTAACTATTCTAAGAGTTTGAATGTTATGATCAAAGCCACCATATAATTCCATACATTCATCTAATACATCTTCTCCAGCGTGTCCAAATGGTGTATGTCCCAAGTCATGCGAAAGGCTAAGCGTTTCACATAAGTCTTCATTTAAATTAAAGTGTTTTGCGAGTGTTCGTGCAATTTGAGCTACTTCTAGCGAGTGTGTAATTCGTGTTCTAAAATGATCTCCTGTTGTATTAACAAAAACCTGCGTTTTATGTTTAAGTCTTCTAAAAGCAGTGGAATGGATCACTCTATCTCTATCTCTTTGATATGGAGTTCGTAGTGGGTTTAAAGGCTCGTAATAGATCCTACCACTTGATTTAATCGATGTTGCTAAATTAGAGTAATATGGGGTTAAATGTTTTTGCATAAATTTAGTAAAATTGTATAATACATTATTTACTAAATATGACTAATAAAATTGAGTTTACAGAAGAAGCTAGCAAACAAATAACCAAAATAATATCTGAACAAGGTAAAAATTCTTATTTTAGAATTTCAGTTCAGGGAGGTGGTTGCTCAGGTTTTAAATATAATTTTTCTTTCGACAATAAGGTTGAAGCTGATGATGTTGTTTTTGATAAAACAATTGTCGATAAAAATTCATTAGAAATAATTAGTGGCTCTGTTGTTAATTATAAAAAAGAAATGATTGGTAGTTCATTTACAATTGAAAATCCAAAAGCAACATCTTCGTGCGGGTGTGGTTTGTCATTTTCTACGTAAATGAAGATTGTTTCATGGAATGTTAATTCTGTTAGAGCAAGAATAATTAATATTTTAGACTACGTTCAGTCAGAAAAACCGGAAGTTCTTTTTTTTCAAGAAATAAAAACAGAAAATATAAATTTTCCGGCAAATGAATTTAAAAAATTAGGTTATAAATCTTATATATTTGGTCAAAAAAGTTACAATGGTGTAGCATTTATATCAAAAACAAAAATAGATAATATTAAACTAGATTTTATTAAAGATGATTTAAAACAATCACGAATTATTTGTGGTGACATAAAAGTAAATAATAAAAAAATAAAATTAATCAATATTTATGTACCGAATGGTAATCCTGTTGACACAGATAAATATCAATATAAAATTAAATGGTTAAGCAAGTTTTTAAAATCCGTAAAAAAAACAATTTTGACAGAAAAAAATATAATTATTGCTGGAGATTTTAATATTATACCAGAGGAAATAGATGTTCATCATCATGCGAATTTCTTAAATGATGCTTTATTTAAAATCGAGATTAGAAAAATCTTTAGGGAATTATTAAATTACGGATTTAAAGATGTTTACAGGTTGATGAATAAAACCAAGCAAGAGTATACTTATTGGGATTACATGGCTGGGTCATGGCAAAAAAACTACGGTTTACGTATAGATCATTTTTTGGCCTCAGATAATTTATTAGAAAATATAAAATCAGTGAATATAAATAAAAAACCACGTTCTAAAATGAAACCATCCGATCATACACCGATTGAAATTGAGATTATTTAATTCTACCATAGACATCATGATACCTGACTATATCAGTTTCTTTTAATACATTTCCTAATTGAGCCTCAACAATTTTAACGGGTTCTTTATAAATATTTTCAATTCTATGGATTGAACCTTTTGGAATAAACACGCTTTCATTCTTATTCTTAAAAAAAACTTTTTTCCCAATGGTTATTTTGGGTCTTCCGTCTGTAATAGTCCAGTATTCAGATCTATGATAATGTTTTTGAAGGCTAATAGATGAATTCTTATTAACAGTAAGTTCTTTTAATAGAAAGTTGTCTCCTCTAAAAAAATTTTTATAATTTCCCCAGGGTCTAAAAAAAGTATTTTTTTTAATTAAATTACTTTTTGTTTGTTTTTTTATTACTTTAAAAATTTCAATCCAGCTTCCAAGATCTGACCAAGAAATATTTAAGCTAATTGTGTTGATCGACTTGGCTTTTTCTAAAATACCATAATCAAAAGATATTGAGGTAATTTTATCAAAAAATCTCTTATTTAAAGTAAAAACATTTCTATTTTGGTTTATTCGCGCTAAAGATTTTAAACAATGATTAAATAAATTTTTCTGGTAAATTTTAGCATTATTTATAATTGAATCTTTTCTGGCTAAAACAATACCAGAGTTCCAAAGCGCATTTTTTTTTATAAGCTTTATAGCTTTATTTTTCTTTGGTTTTTCTACAAAATTAAGAACTTTATTAATATTTTTATTAATTTTTTTAAATAGTAAATATCCATAGTCAGATCTAGGGCTTGATGGTTTGATTCCAAAAATAAAAATATTTTTGTTGCTTAAATATTTTAAATTATAATTTAAAATTTTATTAAATTTTGCATTTTGGGGAATAAAATGGTCAGATGGTAAAAATACGATGGGCTGATTAATCTTAATGTCGTCTAAAAGTGATGAACTTATTATTGCTGCGGCAGTATTTTTTTTAGATGGCTCTAATAAAATTTTATATTTATATATCTTTTTTTTTTTTAAAGCTTTTAAAACTAAATTTAAATAAATTTTGTTAGTACTAATTATAGGTGAGTCAAAAATAGAGACGTTGATGCGGTCTAATGTTTTTTCGAAGAGTGTCCACCCTCCAAAATCAATAAACTGTTTTGAAGGGTTTTTTTTAAAATTCGGAAAAAGCCTTGTGCCTGAGCCCCCACAAAGTATTACTGGCTTTATTTTCATTTAAATATCAGCGTAACACTTGATTTCTTTTTTTGCACCAGGATGAGTTGTTGCTCCCTTAAATGAAGAACCAACAGTTTGAGCATACTTCCATAATGTGCCGCTACCAAAATTAATTTTTTTAGGTTTCCACTTTTTTTTTCTTGCGTTTAATTCTTTAGTTGTAAGTCTAACATTTATAGTTCCTTTGTTTGCATCGAGATCAATTATATCTCCATTCTTTATCAGCGCAATTGGTCCGCCAACAAAAGCTTCCGGGCCAACATGTCCAATACAAAATCCTCTTGTGGCGCCTGAAAATCTTCCATCCGTAATTAAGGCTACAGTTTCTCCCTTACCTTGTCCGTATATCGCTGCTGTAGTAGACAACATTTCTCGCATTCCCGGTCCTCCTTTAGGACCCTCATAGCGAATTACTATAACATCACCATCTTTATATTTTTTATTTTGTACAGCTTCAAAAGCCGACTCTTCAGTATCAAAGCATCTTGCTTTTCCTGTAAACTTTAAGTTTTTTAAACCTGCAATCTTAACTATTGCTCCTTCAGGTGCTAGATTTCCTTTTAATCCAACAACGCCTCCATCTGGAGATAAAGGATTATTATATCTTCTAATAACTTTTTGATCATCGTTAAACTTTACTTTCTTTAAATTTTCCTTCATCGTTTTTCCTGTAACCGTCATACAATTGCCATGGATATAACCACCATCATATAAAGTTTTCAAAATTATTGGAACACCACCTGCTTCAAACATGTCTTTAGCAACATATTTTCCACCTGGTTTTAAATCAGCAAGATATGGTGTTTTTTTAAAAATTTTTGCAACGTCCATAAGATCAAATTTTATCCCACATTCATTTGCAATAGCGGGAAGATGTAAGGCAGCATTAGTGGACCCGCCAGTAGCCGCTACGATTACTGCTGCATTTTCTAAAGATTTAATTGTAACTATATCTCTAGGTCTAATTTTTTTTTCTAGCAAATTCATTACAGCTTTACCGCTTAAATATGCATATTTGTCTCTCTCTAAATATGGTGCGGGTGTTCCAGATGAATAAGGTAAAGCAAGTCCGATAGCTTCGGAAACACAAGCCATCGTGTTGGCCGTAAATTGACCTCCACAAGCACCAGCACTTGGACATGCTACCAGTTCTAATTCTGTTAACTCTTTTTCAGAAATTTTTCCAGCAGAATGCTGACCAACAGCTTCGAAAACATCAACTACAGTTACATCTTTACCTTTATATTTTCCTGGAAGTATTGAACCACCATAAATAAAAACACTTGGTACATTTAATCTACACATTGCCATCATCAAACCAGGTAGAGATTTATCACAGCCAGCAACACCGACCAGAGCATCATAAGAATGACCTCTAACAGTTAATTCGGTGGAATCTGCAATTACTTCACGAGAAATTAATGAAGATTTCATTCCCTCGTGCCCCATGGCAATACCATCTGTCACAGTAATAGTACAAAATTCTCTGGGCGTTCCTTCTGCTTCAATAACACCTTTCTTAACTGACTGGGCTTGACGCATTAGTGCTGTATTACAAGGAGCAGCTTCATTCCATGTGGAGACAACCCCAACAAAAGGCTTAGCCACATCTTCTTGAGTTAATTTCATAGCGTAATAAAAAGATCGATGAGGAGCTCTATTAGGTCCAGAGGTTGTGTGTCGGCTTGGTAATTTACTTTTATTAAATTTTGCCATTTTGATTAATACTAGACACAATACTTTTTAATTTAGTTTGTTCAATCTTTAAATCTTTTAATAAAAATTTGTCATTAGTTACGATATCTTTTGGTGCTTTTTTAACATAGTTTTTATTATTAAGTTTTTCATTTAAAGAAAAGATCTTTTTCTCTAGTTCATTTAGTTTGTTTACTAGCTTATCTTTTTGAGAGTTTAGATCTATATTTGTCTCAAATTTAAGACCTATTTTTTCTTTTAGTATAATGATTTGAATAATTAAATTGCTTTCGTCTGGTTTTAATACAATGTTGTTAACTCTACCTACCTGTTTTATAATTTTCATATTATTGTTAATAAATTTTTTTATTTTTTTACTCTCTTGAAAGTAAACAATATCACAATATTCTTTAGGTGGAACGCTGAGCTGAACTTTTGTTGAACGAATTGACGTTATAACATCAATAATACAATCAATTTCATCCGCATTTTTCTTATAAGATTGTATTTTTTTGGAAACAGGCCAGTTTGAATTAATGAGATTAGATTTTTCCTGTTTATAAAAATTATTTTCTTGCCAAACATGTTCTGAAAAAAAAGGTATAAATGGATGTAAAAGTTTAAGAATACATGAAAGCATATATGAAGAAAATTGCTTTGCTTCATAAATAGAAGTTTTATTTTTTGAATTAAATATAGGTTTTAAAAATTCTAAGTACCAGTCACAATATGAATGCCAAACAAAATTATAGAGAACCCTGCTCGCTTCGTCAAATCTAAATTCTTGAATGTGTTTATTAATTAATTTATTTGTTTTGTAAAATTCAACATAAATCCACTGATTAATCTTTAATTTTATTTTTTTTACATTTATTTTTTTATTATATTTACAATTGTTTAGTTTTAAAAAATTGTTTGCGCTCCATATTTTTGTAATAAAATTTCTATAGCCTGTAATTCGATCTTTAGATAATTTTACATCACGACCTGGCGAGGCCATTGAAATTAAAGTAAATCTTAGAGGGTCGGCTCCAAATTCATTTATTAACTCTAGAGGATCTACAACATTACCTTTTGATTTTGACATTTTCTGTCCTTTTTCATCTCTAACAAGAGCATGTACATAAACTTTTTTAAAAGGAGTTTTCTTTAAGAAATGGTTTCCCATCATTAGCATTCTAGCAACCCAAAAAAATATTATGTCAAAACCCGTGACCAAAACTGACGTAGGGTAAAATTTTTTTAACACATTTATTTTTTTTGGCCAACCAAGAGTGGCGAAAGGCCATAGAGAAGATGAAAACCATGTGTCCAGAACATCTGTCTCTTGTGTTAATTTAAAAGTTTTTTGTTTATAATGTTTTTTAGCTAATTCTTTTGCTATTTTTTCATTTTCAGCTGTAAAAATTTTTCCATCATTACCATACCAAACTGGAATTCTGTGTCCCCACCAAATTTGTCTTGAAATACACCATGGTTCAATATTATTCATCCATTGATGAAAGGTATTACTCCAATTTTCTGGAAAGAAAATTGTTTCTTTTTTTTTTACTGTTTGAATTGGTTTTTTTGAAAGTGACTTTGCATCTACAAACCATTGTTCTGTTAACAGAGGTTCTATTATTGTATTGGATCTGTCGCCATAAGGTACCTTGTTTTTTATGCTATCTATTTTTTCTAATAAATTTAATTCTTTAAGTTCGCTAATAATTTTTTTTCTTGCTTCAAATCTATCAAGACCTACGTATGCTTTGATTCCATTCCCGTTAATCTTTCCATCTTTCTCTAAAATATTAATAATTTCTAATTTATTTCTTTTTCCAACATCGTAATCATTAAAATCGTGAGCTGGTGTAATTTTAACAGCACCTGTGCCCTGCGTTGGATCGGCGTAATAATCTGCAATAATTCTAATCTTTCTATTAACAACTGGGATTATTGCAAATTTTCCAACAAAATTTTTATACCGGACATCTTTAGGGTTAACGGCAATAGCTGTGTCACCCATCATTGTCTCGGGTCTCGTTGTTGCAATTGTAATTTGTTCTTTTGAATCTGTTACAGGGTAGTTAATATAATAAAGTTTAGACTGCACCTCATTTTGTACAACTTCCAAGTCAGAGATAGCAGTTTGTAACTTCGTATCCCAGTTAACTAGTTTCTTGTCTTTATAAATTAACTTCTTGTTATAAAGGGCTACAAAGACTTTTGTTACAGCTTTAGACATCTCTTCATCCATTGTAAATCTAGACCGTGACCAGTCACACGAACAACCAAGTTTTTTTAGCTGTTCAAGAATTAAACCTCCTGACTCAGCCTTCCATTCCCATACTTTTTCAATAAACTTTTCTCTTCCAATATCATTTTTGTTTATATTTTCTTTGGCTAGATTCTTTTCAACAATTGCTTGAGTAGCTATTCCAGCATGATCGGTTCCTGGTTGCCACAAAGTTTCGTATCCATTCATACGGTAATATCTTATCAAAACATCTTGCAAACTATTGTTAAGGGCATGACCCATATGAAGTTTGCCAGTAATGTTAGGGGGTGGGATAACAATTGAAAAAGTTTTTTTTGATTTTTTCGAAATAGGTTTAAATAAACTATTTTTTTCCCAAAAATCGTATATTTTTTTTTCCTGGATTAAGTGATTGTATTTTGTAAATTCCATAAGAGTATTAAGCCAATTTAGTTAATGATTTTACATCAAACGAATAAATTTCTTAAAATCATAGATTTCTCTTTAATCAAAAGCAATAACAATCTAATTTAAGATGTAAATTTTTGTAAATTGTAGTTGCGTTTTTATGTAGAAAGCATAATGGCTACTTAGTGGTTAAAATTATATTAAATTCTTGGGCGCTTTTCACAGGATTTGGAATTATTGTAGTATCACACGGATTTCAAGGCAATCTTTTAGGTATTAGATCTGTAATTGAAGATTTTAACTTTATTGCAACAGGCACAATGATGTCAGGCTACTTTATTGGATTCTTTGTTGGAGCAACTATGGTTCCAAAACTTGTTGCTAAAGTTGGTCATATAAGAGTGTTTGCAGCTTTTGCATCGATGGCTTCACTCAGTTCTTTAATTCATATTGTTTTTGTAGATCCTTATGTTTGGGTGTTGGCAAGATTTTTAACTGGGTTTAGCATGATTGGTATATTTATAATTGTTGAGAGTTGGTTAAATGATAGAGCTAACAATAAAACTCGAGGAAAAGTCTTGTCACTTTATATGTTAATTACTTATGTAGGGATGGCTTTAGGAAATTTCTTGTTGAACGTAAGTAATCCTAAAAATTATGAACCTTTTATTTTGATTTCTTTAATGTTTTCAATAGCGTTAATTCCTATACTTCTTACAAAAAGAAAACCGCCTAAATTTAAAAAGACAAGTTCTATTAAAATTAAAGAACTTTTTAAAATATCACCATTCGGAAGTGTTTCTATGTTTTGCACAGGTTTTATTTTTGCTCCTATATTCAGCCTTTTGTCTGTTTATGCTATTTCAATGAAATTGACTATTTTTGAGACTTCCTTGTTGTTAGTCGGTGTAATGCTTGCTGGCGCTCTTTTTCAATTTCCAATAGGGTCTCTTTCAGACAAATATGACCGAAGAAAAATTATAATAGGATCTTCTATAGCTGCCATTATTTTTTCACTCTCAGCAATTTTCGTTTCAGGTATAGGAAATTCTTTACCAAATCTATTCATAGAGTCAGCTGTAAGTTTTAATTATTTTTCAACCGTTATGGATAAAACAAAACTCTTTATATTTGTAATTTTTCTTTCAGGAGTAACTCTCCCATTATTCTCTCTTAATCTTGCACTTGTTAATGATTATATTCCAAAAGAAAAATTTGTTGCAGCAGGTGGCGGTTTAAACATTATATTTGGACTTGGCGCAATAGCCGGTCCTATAATGTGCTCAACTTTAATGTATTTTTTAGGTCCTAATGGTTTTTTTATTCATCTTCTAATTTTTCTTTTTACAATAATCATATTTGGTTTTTATAGGTTGAGCCAAAGGGAAATTGAAAATAACCCAGAGTCCACTTTTACCCCGCTGCCAACAACTATTACACCTTTGGGTATCGAACTTGACCCTGATACAGGTGTTGATTTGTCTAACACTGAAGGAAAATAACTTTATCCTTGAATAGAAGATTCTAAGAAACTTGATTCACATTTTACTCATTACCATCATTGATTAAATAATGTCTGATGGTATAAAGTCCAGTGAGTATGTGCTTCTTGAACATCGCAGACAAATTGGCCACGTGGCGGAATGGTTACGCAGAGGATTGCAAATAGTTAGTTCTGGAAGTACGCAATACTCAATCACCCAATATTTATCACAATAATTTAATTCAACCATACTATTACAGGGCCTTCAAGTGTCTGGTGGATACCTGGTGGATAC
>Ga0115001_10000929_pt1 | contig 22302 bp, 43 predicted proteins | sample ArcticOcean_MG_C_12_FD_89869 | JGI IMG/M metagenome (GOLD analysis project Ga0115001, IMG submission 89869) | Marine microbial communities from western Arctic Ocean - ArcticOcean_MG_CB8_130 | ecosystem: Environmental > Aquatic > Marine > Oceanic | place: Arctic Ocean: Canada Basin | collected... | reverse complement strand
GGAAATCTGCTTGTGGGTAAGACTAATAATGCTTTAGCAAATAATGGAGTTGTTTTAAGAAATGGTGGAGAAATACTAGCAACAAATACTAATGACGTTAGTGGTAATTTTAATAGACTAGGTACAGATGGCGGTATTGTTTCCTTTTACAAAGATGGCACAACAGTTGGAAGTATATCAGTTACATCTTCAGCAACAGCCTACAACACATCTTCAGATGCAAGATTAAAAGACGTTACAGGCGAAGCTCGTGGATTAGAAGTAATTAACGAACTCAACCCAGTAGCTTATAACTGGAAAGCTGATGGACAAGCAGACGAGGGTCTTATAGCACAAGAAGTGTTAGACATAGTACCTAACGCTGTAACAGGTTCTGAAGAAGATATGTACCAAATGGATTACAGTAAATTAGTAGTGCATTTAGTTGCAGGTATGAAAGAACAACAAACACAAATAGAAGAATTAAAAACACAAATTAATAACCTTAAAGGAGAATAAAATGGATTGGGATTGCAAAACAGTAGACGTATATACACACGAACAAGATGGACATGAAGAAGTAATTTATAATGTGCATTGGCGAGTATCAAAAGAAGATGGAGACTATGTAGGATCAGCTTATGGAACTCAGTCTTTAAATACAGCAGATATACAAGACTTTAAACCTTTTGATGAAGTAACTTCAGCAATGATAGAGGGTTGGGTTAAAGATGTTATGGGTGAAGAAGCTGTTACTGCTTTAGAAGTTGGTTTAGATCAGCAAATTGAAAATGAAAAAAATCCAAGCTCTGTAACCAAAACTATAGAAAATTAATATATAATTTATTTTTAATAAAATTATATGGAGATATAGATGAGCAAAGAAGAAAACAAGATGGAAAACCAAGAACCAGTAATAATTAATTTTAATGGAGTTGAATATAGAGCTTCTGATCTAAACGAAGATCAGCTAGGTTTAGCAGCTAAATTAAATGTTGCTGGAAAAAAACTAGCTAGACTGCAAGATGTTTATGATGATTATGTAATTACTAATGAATATAAAAACTTAGTTATTGAATCTTTTGATAAAGCTATAAATGCAGTCGAAGAAGCTGAGGTTGTAGAGGAAAAATAATGACTGCGCGTAAAACTGCTAATGATGTTCATGCAGACCTAAGAGTCCATGAACGCGAGTGTAGGGAAAGGTGGAAAACCATATACAAGAAAACTGATAACTTGCAAGAATCAGTTGATAATATGAAAATATGGCTTCTTGGCGGTCTTACAACAATCGTTGGTTCTCTTATCACCCTGATAATAAAAACATCAATCTAAATGCTAGATAAACTTATTGAACCTGTTAGTCAGATTTTAGACAAACTGGTTGCGGATAAAGATTTAAAAATTAAACTATCTCATGAGATTGAAAAAGAAATTATTTCTCTTAATAGAGCACAATTAGAAGTTAATAAAGTTGAAGCAAAACACAGTAATATTTTTGTTGCAGGTTGGCGCCCATTTATTGGTTGGATATGTGGTCTTTCAATCGCTTATCATTTTATTTTAGAGCCGGTAATTCAATATATTCTTATAATTAATAATATTAACTTTAATACCCCTGAATTTGACTTTAGCCAATTATCTACAATCGTTATGGCAATGCTGGGCATGTCAACATTACGCACTTACGAAAAAACAAAAAAGTGAAATGAAAGATATTGTTAAAAAACGATTAATACAATGGGAGTCATTAGTATTAAAGCCGTATGAATGTTCTCAAGGTTATACAAGCATAGGCGTTGGAAGAAACCTTGAAACAAATGGCATATCAAAAAAAGAAGCTATGCATTTATTAGATAATGATATTAAGACTGCTATACAAAGTTTAGATAAGCATTGGCCTGCGTACAAAATGCTGCCTGGAAGAGCTCAGATGGTCTGTATTGATTTAGTTTTTAATATGGGTATACATACATGGTTATCATTCCGCAAAACGCGCAGCTATATAGAACTAAATGAATGGGATAAAGCCGGAGACGAATTATTAAATTCAAAATATGCACAACAGGTAGGAAGACGTGCAATATTTAATTCAGAAGAGTTAAAAAAATGCCAACTAAAACCGCAGACGACCACCAAAACAATTCAAGATTAGGCGCCTTAGCTGAGTCATTAGTACAATCATTTCTTTTGGAATATTGCGATTTTTGTTTCCCTTGCCAAGAAAAGCATCCTGCTGATTTAATTTGTGAATTAGGATCAGCTATGTATACCGTGCAAGTAAAATCTCGGAATAAAAGCCCAGAAGGAAAATATGTATATGCTACAGAAAATAGCAGAACACAATCAGAGATTTATCGTAATTATAATTGCTCTATCATTGCTTTTGTTTTTTTTCCCAGTAAGCGTATATATTTTATGCATAACAATAGTTCACAAACATATTTTACTTTCAACCAGGCTGCAATAACATCTACGATGGAATTAGATTCCTTCCAAGCAACTTTAAATAGCTTATCTTCTGTTCCTATTATGAGGCCTTTATTAAAAGAGACCGACTAAAATATGGAGGTTAGAGAGTAGGAGTATTTATATTTTTTATCGGCCTCTTATTTATTCTACTTTATCATTTACAAATATTATATAAATAAATACATATAAAAAGGTATACATTTATATATTTACTTCGTATAATATACTTATGTTAAATAAAATTAAGGAGTTAAATAACATGAAAAATAAAATTAAAGTAACTGGTATCATTAATGCTTGGGGTAAAAACCACATTGATGCTGCTGAAGTATTTTTTGACAAGCATATAAAGGACTGCTCATGCGGCGGTTCTTATTCTTACAGTGCAATGTTAGAAATGGAGCAAATTAAGGAAGGTGACTTTGTTGATACTTGTGCAACTATTGAATGTGGCAATTGCTATAGCATGTTAAATGTTGATGATTATGATATCACTTTAGAAATACCTAAAAATCTTTCAGAACAATTTGCTAAAGAAAAAATATGGTGTAAATCAAAAGATTATGTAGAAATGTCTCAAGGCAGTAATTCTATGGATTGGGATCATAAAATGGGTGGCAAGTCTTTTGAAGAACTTGCAGAAGCTGAACTTAAATCACAAGGAGTTTTATAACATGAAAAAGAAAAAAGTAACACAAAAAATGATTAATGATGCACATAGAGCATGGTCAATACTTGGTGAATTAAACTATGAGTGTGATTCGAGAGGTGTAGATTTTAGAAGCACTGCATTAAATAATTTTCTTAATAGTGGTATGTCAAGCATAGTTTCTGATTTAGAAGAGCAGTATAATGACTAGATACACACTACAAGTACAACTACCTAGCATAGGTTGGGTGGTTGCTATTAAAACTAGCGATCTATTTTATATGGCTAACAAAAGAGCTAGATTAATAAAGCAAGGTCATACAGTTAAATTAACTAAGAAGAGCAACTAATGATTGAAAAAATACAAATGCTAATGATTTTAAGCGTTATAGCTTATTTATGTTATGGGGTAGCGTTAATTATTAAAGATAGAGGCGGTAAATAATGGATATTAAATTAAATGAAGTTGGTAAAATGCAACCTTTAATATTACCTAAACGAGCAATAAGAGGCTATTACAAAGATTTTTTAACAGGCGAAACAAAAGTCCAGGCAAATAGTAAAGAATATATCGTAAGAGACTCTTTAACTGAAATTGCATATTTAATGGGGATTAATAAATGAATTTGAATCTAAGTCAACGTAAATTTAATAAAGACGAAGTTCAGTTTTTGTTATGGTTTTTAAATGTTATTGAAGACAATCCAATTGAAAACCCAATTGAAACTACTGTATTTCATTATGATGATGCAGAATATTCGGTTAAAGATTTTAAAAATATAATCACTAAATTAAAAGCAATTAATAAATCTTATATGTCTTATTAATCATGATACCTATAAACGAAATATCATCAATTGTTAAATGGTCTCAAAGCATTAAATTAATGCATATTAATAATTGGGGAGATCATAAGTATACAAAAATTATATTTAACGATGGCACAATTAAAATAACTGATCGATATACTGATAAAAAAGAAGAAACCCATGTTTATCCGTCAGAATTATCGTTAAATGAAATAACAGATTTATATTATAGGAGCAAAAATGGTAGGTAAAAAAACACGTTATGATCAAGCAAGTTGTTCAACTTTGCCTTACATAAAAGGCATTAGCCAATATCAATCCAGAAATGAGTGGCTTGACACTGCAATTAGAGCAAGTGAAGGAAATATCCCAGAACAAACCCCTCAATTAATGCTACAGCGCATGGGAGACATATTAGAGCCGGTTTTGTGCGAAGAAGCAAAGAGTATATTAGGCTTAGAAAGTGTAAAAGTTGATTATGAGCAGCCCGTGATGCACCCTACACTACCACTAGCCGGGTCCTTAGATGCTACGGGAGTTGCGAACGGAGTAACATTTAAAAATGGCGATCTTGATTATGTAATTATTCCTGAGCAAGAAACAATAGTATTAGATGGCCCAGGGGTTATTGAATGCAAGGCTACCCGTAATATTGCAACTAATGAGCTCGAAGAATGGCGGGGCGTATTGCAAGCAAAAGGTTTAATGGAGTGTACTGGTTATGGTTGGGCCGCTATTGTTGTTTTATGGCAATCAACAGATTTTAGAATATACTTATATTCAAGAAAACCTGAATTTCAAAATGAATTGCAATCGCTTGTATTAGATTTTGATCATAGAGTAAGAAATAAAGAATATTATCCACCTTCTTCAACTGGTGATGCAAATATAGTATACAAAAAGGTTAATAAAGATATAATTACGTTAGAGCGAGAGGCAGACATTATTTGTGACGCTATACTGAATAAAAAAGAACATATCAAATTATTAAACATTGATATAGATAAACAAGAACTTATGCTAAAAGAATTAATACAAGATGCTGACGGAGGCCAAACGAACCAGCACACAATTATGTGGCCTATGATTAACTACAAAGCCCAGCCTGAGAAAATAGTTCTTGCTAAAGAAGCAAGGTCAATAAGAACAAAAACACTAAGGATTAAAAAATATGGATAATAACCAAATGAAGGCGGTCTGGATAAATGTTGAAATGCATAAATTGTTAAAAGAATATTGTGACAAAAACGGTAAAAAAATGATTTTTGTTGTAGAACAATTGCTCAAAGATAAGTTAAAAAATAATGTCTAATGAGCTCAGCGGAAAAGGTTCAAAACGTAGGCCTGAAGATAAAAAGAAAATAAATAATAACTGGGATAAAATATTTAAAAATGCCGGAAAAAGTAAAAAAAACAGTAAAGCTTAGAAATAAGTTAACTAATAAATATGAATTACAAAATTATTATTTAAAGTCTGCAGTTATTACAGAATTGCAATCATTAATAAATAACCCGAATACAAAATTAAAAGTAAAAGCAAAATGCATAAAAGAATTAATAAAAAGAAAAAAAATATAAACAGTTTTTTTGAAAGTTTACTTGATAAATTTCTTGAGTGGTCTTTTAAAAAGAAAGCAAAACATATAAACAAGGCTTTAAATGGTAAACAGCAGAAATAAAGGAGCGGCTTTTGAAAGAAAAATTGTTAACTTATTAAAAGATTTTTCTGATGAATATAATGCAAATATACATATTACAAGAAACTTTGAGCAGTTATACAAAAAAGGTGAATGTGATATTAACTTTTTAAACTATGCTATTGAATGCAAGTGTTACGCCGACGGCAAAGGATACAAGTCTGGGTGGTGGAATCAAGTGTGTGTATCTGCCGGCGAGACAAGAATACCTGTTTTAGTTTATAAATATAATAGAAGCCCTATTGAAGTAGCTATGCCATTTTGGTCAGTTATGAAAGATGAGCCTAAAGATAACAATAAAATTTTTACCTGCAAATGGGAAGACTTTATAGACATAATTAAAAAAAATAAGATTTTTCTAGCGTATGTCAACGGAGAATAATAAAGATTTAAGATTTTCAGAATTTTGTGTTTTAGAATATTTAGAATATTTAGAAACCGATTTGAGAATCAAAATGAGTTTTGATGATTACGTATCTGAATTTAGATATGTATTAATTGAAAAATGGCGCAATGACGCGCAACCGATAATCCACTAAAGGAGGTTTTATGGATATTTTAGGTATAAATAGCAGTGCTGATAATGTTTTTATTAAACATAGCAGCGCAGATAAGTGTTGGATGATTGGAGAAGAGATACATGAGGATATAGTACATATTCTTGTTGATCCTGCAACAATCCAAACGGGGTGGGGCATTTACGAAGGAGGTTATAATTGGGTTTGGGATGAAAAGCCTGGTGTTTCGAAAGGGCAACCTTCTTCCGATTATAAAAGAGCATTTAGTATTTGGATATACTCAAAAGAACATGGCTCTAAAATATGGCGAAGATTTAGCTGGGGAGAAGGTCAAGGATTTAATAATCTATGTTCTACTTTCTGGAATGATATTAAAGCCAATGAAGGAAAAGTTGTTCATGTAAAGTATACAGGAGCAACAGTTGAGAAATTCAAAGTCGGACAGGCCGCAATTCCATTATTTGAATTTGTTAAATGGACTGAAAAGCCGGCTGAGTTCGCATCTTATGATATGGACATGCCAATGGAGCAAGCAATAGAAGAAGCTAATAACAGCTTTGACTTTGCCGAGCCAAGTCCTAAGCCTACTACTGAAGACGATTTACCGTTTTAACAATGAGAGATGTCAACTTTGTACAGTTGGCTCCTCAGGTAGGACTTCATTTATTAGGTAAGCCGACGAAGCAAACTAGTATGGAATACAGATGGGGCACTAATGGAAGTTGGTGCCTCAATCTTGAAACCGGACTATTTTTTAGCTTCGAATTAGATGAGGGCGGAGGAGTTATATGGTTAATAGACCATTTTAATCAAAATCGTAATGATATACTAAATATGTATAATCCAGAAGTTCACCAGGAACAAAAAACATACAAGCAATACACTTATGCGCAAATGCAGGAGCTAGCAAAACAATCTGAAATTATTTTAAAATATACAAATAATTTTGTAGTAATGAGGTTTCCTCCTACACATTTTATTAAACAAAAATATGCTCCTTTTTGCAAAAAAGGTGAAGCATGGTATTTAAAGCGCCCAGAAGGCTTAATGCCTATTTATTATAAAGAAGCAGAAGGGACTATTATAATTAATGAAGGAGAAAAGGCTACAATCGGTTGTAATCAACTATACGATGGCCCTACTGCTACCTGGCATGGAGGAGTTAACAGTTGGAAAAACGCTGATTGGAAACCTATTTTTAATAAAAATATTATTATATGGCCGGATAATGATGAGGCTGGCCTTAAATGTGCAAATGAGCTTAGCAAATATTTAACTGAAAATAATTGTAAAGTACAAATAGCAAAAATTCCAAAATCTTTTAATGATAAAGATGATCTATATGATGCATATAAAAGAGCTGATTATAATAAAGATACTTTCAAGCAATACCTAGAGTCTTCTGTTTCAAAACCACAGAAACCATCATTAGTATTAAGAAAAATATCTGATTTAATAGCTAACATACAAGAGCCTGAATGGATTATTGAGGACATAATGGAGAAAGATTCTGTTATAGATATATATGGAGCTCCTAAAAGTGGTAAATCATTTATAGCTATTGATATGGCATTGTGTTCTTCTCTTGGTATACCTTGGCAAACGCACAAAACAGAACAGACTCCTATTATTTACTTAGCGGGTGAAGGCCAAAGAGGTATTGCAAGACGTGTGCAAGCCTGGGAGCATTATTATGGACATTCATTGTATGATTCAAAAATGTTTGTATCTGATAGAGGAGTAAGGTTTTTAGATGAAAAAGATCACCAAAACTTAATTAATCATATACGGCAAGTAGCAGATGAATTTGGTGATATTGGGTGTTTATATGTAGACACCTTAGCCCGTAACTTTGGTGCCGGTAACGAAAATAGCACTGAAGATATGAATAAGTTTATTGAGCGCGTAGACCATTTAAAGTCCGAGTTTGGCTGTTGTATAGCTTTAGTGCATCATACAGGCCATAGCAGTTCTGGAAGAGCACGGGGCTCCTCTGTTCTCCCTGCTGCAGTTGATGCTGAATTTGCTGTTAAACGTCCTAAAGATGAAGGTGAAGAAATGAAAGTAGAGTTTACCCAGACTCTTATTAAAGATGGTAAGCCTATGAGCCCTAAATATTTTAAGTTTAAAGAAATAGATTTAATTAATTACCCCGGAATGACTTCTGGAGTATTAGTTAAAACCGAGTATGATATATTTAAAGAAGAAGACTCAAAGACAGAAGAGACTATTATAGTTATTGCTGAAATACAAGCACAAAGAGCTGCTGCGGAAAATCTTGATCCTATTTCTATATGGGTAACCCAAAAAGAGATTATTAATGCTTCAGATTTAAAAGATAGTGCCGTTAAACAGCGTATTAAAAGATTAAAAGAAGCTGGGAAAATTTATTATGAACAAGGTAAGGGCTATCAAGCTAAAAAATATGATGTTATTGATTAGTTACATTTTTAGTTACATGAGTTACTTTTTAGTTACATTTATTCCTCAACTTAACAAAAAAAAGAGTTACATTTTGAGTTACATGCATATACCTTTAGGTATATGTAACTCATGTAACTTTTTAATAAGTCGCTTTCTATTAAAATGTAACCATTTATGTAACTATGAATTATAAACAAACAAAAATTAAAGAATTAAAAGCTCAACAACAAAACAAAGTTTTAAATGAAGCTGTACAGCAATTAACGCACATAAAATCAAAAATAATTTTAGAGTGGGGCAAGCAACGCATTATGGGACTAATAAGCCCTGAATTGTTATTACGGTTTAAAAGAGCTGAAAAAAAATATAATAATGAATATTCACAAGCAAATGAAATAAAGTACACCCAAATGATGACAAGAGCTTATGAGGCATTAATAGTAGATGCTACAAATCGAGGTTATAATACATTATCACCAGAATTTATATATACAGAGCACCCGAGTACAAACGATAAAATTATTATTTGCATAAATAAAGACGATGTACCAATAGCCTTCCAAAAGTATAAATCTAAAGAAAATGTTATAATCTTTCACATTAACGAAATATTAATATCAATGACAAAAGATTTTATAAAAACAAAGAAAATGGTTCACAAAATAAGTGGAGTAATAACACAATATGAAAGTATCAATACATAACAATATAAAAAGTTTTAATAAAGACTTACAAAAGTTTAAAAGAGTAGATATTCCTAATGTTACAAGGATTGCATTAAATGATACAGCTAAACGTATACAAGAGCTAGAAAAAGTTTCTATAAAAAAATCTTTTGATAAGCCTAAACCTCAAACCATAAATAGCGTTTACGTAATTTTTGCAAAGAAAAACAAACTACAAGCAACAATAACATTCAGAGACTGGGCGCAAGGCTTTATACATAGAAACATTGTAGGCGGAGTTAGGCCTGTTAAAAATACCGCGGTCCCTACCGTTAATGCAAAGCTAAACCAATATGGGAATATACCAGGAAGAAAATCAGGCGTTGTTAAGGGTAAACAATTCAAAGCAACGGTTAAAGGAACCTATGGGGTGTTTGAACGCAAAAAAGATGGGCTAAAGATTATTCATAGGTTTGAAACTAATCCGCAATATCAAGCAATATATCCTTTTTACAGGGTTGCTGTTAAAGCTGCAAACTATATTGCACCATTAAAGTTTGAAAAAGTTGCTAACTATTATATTAAAAAAGCTGGATATAAATCGAAATGACATTTGCTGCCGCATTAAGCATGGGGATTTATTATGAAGAAAAAGTTTTAAAGGCTTTACGCAATAAATATCCGTTAGCTACACGCATTGAAGGTCAATTTGTAGATTACGATATATGGATTCCGGAATTACATAAGAGCATTGAAGTTAAATACGATAAAAAATCTGAAACAACTGGCAACATTATTATTGAATATGAAAGAAACAATCAGCCTGGAGACATACTTACTACTAAAGCAAACTATTGGTGCATTCATGCATCTAAAGGGTTTTTATGGATTAAGCCGATAAAAATTATAGAGTGCATACTCCGTAACGAATGTTACCCCGTTAAAGTGGGCTTAGGAAGATGCTTTCTAATTCCTATAGATACATTGAAAAGATACAGCATGGAACCAATAATATGAATAATACAAGGGCATGTCTGAAAACAACAGGTACTCTGGCGGGTATGACGCTCGTGGTTATTCGCTCTCGGTGTCTCATTAGACACCCTTTTTATATATTGAGTTTAATTTTAAATTATGGCAAGTAGAAAAGAAGTAGCTGAGCATTTGTTTATGTCAGTACAAAATGTGGGCAAATTAATTGAAAAAGGTGTTTTTAAACCTAAACCTGGGCCTAGTCCTCTTGATTTAGACCATTGTAGGCAATCTTACATAGAAGAACTACAGCAAAAAGCTAGATATACACTTAAGGATGGAACAGGAGATATAACTGAAGAAAAAACTAAGTTGACAGCGGCACAAGCTAGGAAAGCCCAGCTTGACGTTGCTGTTATTGAGGGGAAGTTAATACCTACAGACCAGGTAGAATCTACCTGGATTAATTATGCAGGCAATTGCAGAGGCAAGCTATTAACAATACCAAATAAAGTTAGCCATTTAGTATTAGCAAGCGAAGATTTTAACGAAGTAGAAAAAATAATAAAAGATTCAATATATGAAGCATTAGAGGAATTAGCGAATGACCCAATACCAAGAGAATATAGAGAAAATACTCTTATCAACAAAAAAAGCCTGGACACCACCTCCTAATTTAACTGTTTCAGAATGGGCTGACGAATACAGAACGTTATCCCCGGAATCTTCAGCAGAAGCGGGCATGTGGAAAACATCAAGAGCTCCCTACCAGAAAGGTATTATGGATGCTACTAATAATCCTAAAATTAATACTATTGTTTTTATGAAAAGCGCGCAAGTAGGAGCCACAGAAATATTAAACAATATCGTTGGCTACTATATTGATCAAGACCCAAGCCCTTGCTTAGTTTTGCAGCCCACCCTGCAAATGGCCCAAGCATGGAGCAAAGATAGACTTGCTAATATGATTCGTGACTGTGATCAATTAAGAGCTAAAGTAAAAGACCCAAGAAGCAAAGATAGCTCTAACACTGTATTATCAAAACAATTCCCAGGCGGAAATATTAATATAGTGGGTTCTAATTCAGCAGCGGGACTCGCTTCTCGCCCAATTAGAATATTGCTTTGCGATGAAATTGATCGGTACGAAGCGAGCGCCGGGGCGGAAGGGGACCCTATTAATTTAGCTATTAAACGTACCACAACATTTTGGAATAGAAAGGTTTTTATCACATCAACCCCTACTATAAAAGGTTTGTCAAGGATTGAAATTGCATTTGAACAATCCGATCAACGTTATTATCATGTTCCGTGCCCTGAGTGTAATAAATATCAAACGCTTGAATGGGAACAAATACACTGGGAATCAAAAAAACCTGAAACAGCTGAATATGCTTGTAAGCATTGCGAGTTTGTAATACCTGAAACTAAAAAGATGTGGATGCTATCTAAAGGTAAATGGGTAGCCACCCAGGAAACAAAAAAAACTGCAGGTTTTCATATATCCGAACTATATTCTCCCTGGAGGACATGGAAAGATATGGCTGTTGATTTTTATGCTGTTAAAAGTCAGCCTGAAATGTTAAAGACCTGGGTAAATACTTCATTGGGTAAAACATTCGATGATCCGGGTGAAAGTATTGAGCATAGCTCATTAATGAATCAAAGAGAGGAATATGATTATACAAATATTCCGAATAATATTTTATTAGTTACAGCGGGTGTGGACGTCCAGGGGGACAGGCTCGAAGCACAAGTAATTGGATGGGGACAAAACAATGAAGCCTGGGTTTTAGATTACCGTGTATTCTTTGGCGACCCTTCAAGTAATATTGTTTGGAAAGATTTAGATACTTACTTGGGTACAACATTTAAAAGAGAAGATGAAAAGGCTTTAAGAATTGCGTGTGCTTGCGTTGACTCTGGCGGTCATCATACTCAACAAGTATATGCTTTTACTTCGAAACGTGTACACAGAAAAGTGTTTGCTATTAAAGGGCAATCACAAAGCAACAAGCCCGTTGCTGGGAGACCTTCATTTATTGGTCGCTCCAGGCATATACTTTATCCTGTTGGATCAGATACCGCAAAAGAAGCAATTTATACAAGATTAAAATCTGAAACTAAAACAATACACTTTCCAGCTACAGTTGATGAAGAATACTTTAGGCAGCTTACATCTGAAAAAAGAGTTATTAAATACTTTAAAGGGGCTAAAAAGTTTGAATGGGTTAAAAAAACAACACGTAATGAAGCTCTTGATACTTTTGTTTACGGATTAGCGGCTTTGTATATACTACAACCAAATTATGATCGCTTACAGCAACTGATTAACAAGAATCAATCTACACAAGCAGAACATAGTAAAAATATTAAACAAAACTCTTTTAAGACTAACCATAGACCTAATTGGGTTAATGATTGGAAATAAACATATAAAAAGGTATACATTTATATATTTACTTTGTATAATATACTTATGTTAAATAAAATTAAGGAGTTAAATAACATGACAAACGAACTAAGAGAAAGAAAAAGATACTTAAAACTAATTGCAATATTATTTGCTAATAGACAAGAACTAACTAAAACAGGCGAAGCCTATGCGTTTAAATCTTTAGAGGAACACACACCTTTAGAAGCAGCATTAGACATTAACCTTACTCAAAACAACATGAAATCTCGTCCAGCCTTATTATTCGTAGAACTTTAATATAAGCATGCTAATTAATTTATGATTGGGGATATTAAAAAATTAAACCGGTATTACAAGATATATCGGTTTATTAATAAAGCATCAGATAATGAAAAATTGCATTATCTTGAATTTCGTGCTAAGTTTATTCAAGAAGAACTTGACGAGCTTATAGCAGCTATTAATAACGAGGAGCCCGACGAGATAGTTGATGCTTTTATCGATATTATAGTAATTGCATTAGGTTCATTAGATGCATTTAATGTAGACATTAAGCAGGCCTGGAAAAGAGTACACCATGCTAATATGCAAAAAGAAACAGGCATTAAAGATACCAGGCCTAATCCATTAGGATTGCCTGATCTTGTAAAACCTAAAGGCTGGCAAGCCCCTCAACATTTTGATAATGTTGGTAAATTAGATTTTTTAAATAAAGAGTAAATTATGTTATTCGAAAAATGGTTTCATAAAAATATATTTATAATTATATTGATTATTATCTTGCCTTTACTATTAGCATTAATTTTTCAATAAGGAGCAGATTATGCATTCAGTATTAAGCGAAGCAGCGGCTTTACAAAAACAAAAAGAAGAAGACTACAACTCTGTCGATTCAGAAGCTAAACAAGAATACTTTCCCTACGGTCATTATTCATATTTGCAGATGATTCAAACAAAAGTAAAGCGTTTAGAATCAATTGCATTTGATGACAAAAAGCCTAACTTCGAATCAAGTTATGATTCAGTATTAGATTTAATTAACTATGCAAGTTTTTATGGAGCTTACTTAAAGAAAAAAAATGGAAAATGAAAAAAATTATTTTGCATTAGTTAATAAAATATTAGCAGAGGGTATTAAAAGGAATAAAGAGCGCACCGGAATTGGCACACTTGGAGTTTTTGGAGTTAATCTTGAATTAAATTTAAAGGCGGGCTTTCCATTATTTACGCATAGAAAAATATTTTATAAAGGCGTAATAGGAGAGCTTATTGCATTTTTACGAGGCCATACTAATGTAAATGATTTTAAAACATTAGGTTGCAACTATTGGGACAGCTGGGCGGAACCTAGCGGCAATCTTGGCCCAATATATGGCTATCAATGGAGAAATTATTCAGGTCTTAAAATAGATCAACTAAAAAATGTAATTGAAGAAGCAAAAGTTAATCCAGAGTCTCGCAGGTTGTATATAACAGCCTGGAATCCGGTTGATGCAAATAAAATGGCATTATTGCCTTGCTTTCACGGCTTTCAATTGTTTATTCATAATAATCATTTAAGTTTATTAGTCAATATGCGCTCGTCTGATGTAATGGTGGGATTACCCTCAGATATATTATTTCACTCATTATTAATGTTAGTTTTATCTAATGAATTAGGTATAACTCCTTATAAACTAATGTTTAATTTAGGCGATGCGCATATCTATAATAATCATTTGCAATTTGCAAAAAGTGCTCACGAGCTTGAAATATTTAATCCGCCTAAAGTTAAATTACATTACAAAGCCGGTATTGATAGCATATACGCAAATGATTTTATTGTTTCAAGTTACAAGCATAATGCAGCAAAGCAATTATTAGTCAATGTCTAATTATTCAAAAGAATGGAATGCAAAATATTTAGCTCTTGCAAAAACATTTGCAAATTGGTCTAAAGACCCGTCAACGCAGGTAGGAGCAGTAGCTATTGGCAGTTGTGGGCAGGTGTTATCTCAAGGATATAATGGCTTTCCTAAGGGATTTGATGATTCAAAAAGTATATATAATAACCCTGAATTAAAAAATAAATATATTATTCATGCTGAAATGAATTGCATATATCATGCTACTTTAAATGGAATATCTTTGCAGGGCGCAACGCTCTTTGTATATGGATTAGATATATGTCATGAGTGCGCTAAAGGTGTTATCCAGGTGGGTATTGAAGAAGTTATAACGTACTCGACAAAAGCTCTAAAAGACAAATGGGTTAGTAGCTTTAAAACATCGAAAGAATTATTACAAAAAAGCAACATAAATCATATAAATATACATAAAAATAAATTTTAAATATATATAACAATTCATTATAAATATCTGGTATAATCAATTATAGATATATTTTAAATTTATGGCAAATAAATTCGACAGTGCAAACTACCCAACAAAAGAACCTACTGAGCTGCAGCTTGGAGATTTTTGGGCATGGAAAAGAACCGACCTCTCGGTCGATTACTCTACAACAGCATATAGCTTATCTTATGAATTTAATTTAGTTGATGGTTCAACTGCATCTAATTTTACATTAACAGCTACAGAAGCTAATAATGAATATATTATTGAAACAAGTAGCACAACATCTTTTACAAAAGGCGAATATAACTGGATAGCATATATTACCAGGTCAAGCGATTTGGTAAGGGTAAAAATTGGTGAAGGCTATACCGAAATACAAGATAATTACGCTACTACCTCAGCATCAGTAAGAAGCCATTCAAAAAAAGTTTTAGATGCAATAGAAGCCGTAATCGAAAATCGGGCAACAATGGATCAGTCCTCTATGAGTATTGCTGGCAGGTCACTGTCAAGATTAACTGTAGATGAACTAATGACATTTAGAGATAGATATAAAGTTGAATATTTAAAAGAAATTAAGAAAGCAAGAATTCAAAATAATAAAGATTCAGGCAACAATATCAAAGTGAGGTTTTAAACATGGCTTGGTATGATAGGTTTATGAATAATAATAGGAAAAAAGTAAAAAAAACATCATCTGCTCGTAGGTATGCAGGTGCCAATACAGGCAGATTATTTGCAGATTTTCAAGCATCTAACACCTCTGCTGATGCAGAAATAAAAGATCAGTTAAGAATTTTAAGAGATAGAAGCAGAGATTTAGCCCGGAATGACTCATATGTTGCTAGATATTTAAATTTAATGGTTAGCAATATTATAGGTGCTAACGGGATCAGATTAAGTGTTAAAGCAAGAAATCCAAAAGGTGATTTAGATATTTTAGGCAATCAAACTATTGAGCGAGAATTTAAAAATTGGTCAAAAATGGGCAATTGCACGCTGAATGGGCGTCAATCTTTTTTAGATTGTCAAAAATTATTTGTTGAGGCCTTAATGAGGGATGGCGAGGTTTTAGTAAGGCACGCGACGCCAACAGACTCAATATATAAATATAAAATTCAGTTTTTAGAAGCTGATCATCTAGATGAACAAAAAAACGGTGTAAATTCTAAAACAAAAAATAAAATTAAAATGGGCGTAGAGGTAGATAAGTTTGATAAACCTGTTGCTTATTATTTATTTAAAAATCACCCTTATGATAATACATACCAATCGCCGAAAGAGCACATAAGAGTCCCTGCCGAAGAAATTATACATGCATATATGCCAACAAGAGCAGAGCAAACTAGAGGGGTCCCTATGACCGCTCCAGCTATGCCACAAATAAAAATGCTTAATGGATATATGGAGGCTGAAATTACAGCGGCTCGTGTATCAGCTGCTAAAATGGGCTTCTTTACAAGCCCTGATGGCGACGGCTATGTTGGGGACGATTATGAAGATAACTTTACTCCAATTATGGAAGCATCAGCGGGCAGCTTTGAGCAGTTGCCGGCAGGTATGGATTTTAAAGCGTTTGATCCAGACCATCCATCTACAGCTTTTGGCCCATTCACAACACAAGTTTTGAGAGGTGTTGCTTCTGGTTTAAATATTTCATATCATGCTTTAACAAATGATTTAAGCTCAGTTAACTACAGTTCATTGAGAGCTGGAGCCCTTGAAGATAGAGAAATGTATAGACTATATCAACGCTTTGTTGTAGATCATTTTATGAGGCCGGTATTTGAGAAATGGTTAGAAATGTCTATATCAAGTGGAGCTATTGTCATGGGAGGAGAGGCAAATACTCCTTTACCAATGGGTAAGTATGACAAATTTGCTAATAATGCAGTATTTATTGGTCGTTCTTTCCAGTGGGTTGATCCCCAAAAAGAAATGAATGCATCAATAAGTGGTATGCAAGCTGGACTTGTTACGTATCAAGATGTGCAATCAAATTATGGTCGTGATGTTGAAGAATTATATGAGCAGCACGAAAGAGAGCAAAAACTTGCTGAGCAATATGGAATTAAAACAGCATTCCAGCCATTTGGGCTTAAAATGCCTATAGAGCCTGATATTAAAGGAGGCGAAGAGCGTGGCGATACCGAATAAACAAATGAAAAATGAAAAAAGTTTTGATTCGCAAGAATCGAAAAAACATCCTTTACTAAAAGGTAAAGAGGAGAAAACTATGAATAAAGAAAATAGACATATCCTTAATGTAACAGAAACAGATGACACGGTTGTCGTTGAGTTTGTGAAGCATGAGGATGTAGAACATGAAGGTGAAGAAGCAGAAATAGCTGATGAAGTCTCTATGACTGATGAAAAAGATAAAGAAAGAAATGTAATTGATATGCCTATGAAGTATAGAACTATTGATTTATCTAAACACTCTTATCTTGATGAAGAAAGTCGTACAGTAAGAATTGGTGTTTCTTCTGAAGAACCAGTTGAAAGAAGTTTTGGTATGGAAGTGCTAGGACATTCTGAAGGTGATATAAACATGGAGTTTATAGCATCAGGGCGCGCCCCCTTACTCTTAGATCACGATATGACTAAGCAAATAGGCGTAATTGAAGAATTTAAGCTTGACGAAACTGCGAAAAGAACAATCGCAGTAGTTCGCTTTGGGAAAAGTGAATTAGCTCGTGAAGTATTTGATGATGTAAAAGACGGAATTAGAATGAACATATCCGTTGGCTACAGAATCGACAAACTAAACAGAATGAATGATAACGATGAGGCTTATTACAAGGCTCAGTGGACACCGATGGAAGTTTCTTCTGTAAGTGTTCCGGCTGACCAGTCTAGGCTTGTTGGAGTTGGACGTTCTAAAGATAAACAAACATTAAACACAAAGGTGAAAATAATGGAAAATGAAAAACAAGATATTAATCTTGAAAATGTCAGAAGCAAAACTCTTGAAGAGGCAAAAGCTGAATTCAAAAGAAATTCAAAAGAAATCATTGATTTAGCTGTTAAGCATAACAAAAGAGATTTAGCTAATGACGCTATTAAAAATGGAATATCAGTAGAAGAATTTAGAGGTGAATTACTTAATAAAATATGTAATGACAAGCCTTTAGATACTGCTGAAATTGGAATGAACAAGAAAGAAGTAAGAGAATTTAGCTTAGTAAGAGCAATCAGAGCTATGGCTAACCCATCTGACAGAAGGGCTCAAGAAGCTGCTGCATTTGAATTTGAATGTTCTGCTGAAGCCGCTAAACAATATGGCAAAGCTGCTCAAGGGATTATGTTACCTGCTGAAGTTCTAAGAAATTGGAAACAAAGAGATATTAACTCATCTAATGACGCAACATTAATTGCCGAAGATTACAGAGGCGGAGATTTTATCGACGTGTTACGTAACTCTTCTTCAGTAATGCAAGCTGGCGCAACCTTATTGCGAGGTCTTCAAGGCTCAGTAGTTATTCCGAAAAAAACCGCTGCCTCAAGTGGTGCTTGGATAGCAACTGAAGGAGCTGCTTCTACCGAGAGTGAATTTACTTCAGGTTCCGTAACAATGTCTCCTAAAGTGGTTGGGGCTTTTACTGACGCTACCAGACTGTTATTACAACAATCTAGCTTAGACGTTGAGAGCTTAATAAGAAATGACTTAACACAATCTATTGCTACTGCAATTGATTTAGGGGCTTTAGCTGGTTCTGGTTCAAGCGGTCAACCAACAGGTATTGCTAATACTTCAGGTATTAACACTACAACTTTTGCTGCTGCTAACCCAACATGGGCTGAGATTGTAGCTATGGAAAGTGCTGTTGCTAATGACAATGCTCTGAATGGCTCTTTAGGTTATATCTGTAGACCTGCAGACTTTGGTACTTTGAAAACAACTGAAAAAGCAACTAATACTGCTCAATTTGTTGTTAATCCTGATAACACTATGAATGGTTATAATGTTATTAGAAGTAATCAAGTAACAAGTGGTGATTTCTACTTTGGTAACTTTGCAGACTTATTAATTGGTATGTATGGCGGGCTGGATATTACTGTTGACCCTTACGCATTATCAACATCAGGTGGAGTACGAATTGTTGCTCTACAAACTGTTGACGTGGCTGTAAGACATGCGGTTTCCTTCTGTAAATCAAGCGACTAATTAGCTGATGCTTAAATGGAATAGGGGCGGCAACGCCCCTAGCTTAAATATGAAAAAATATACAATATTACAAGATACAGTGGCTAGTGGTTCTAAAGTTTATGCTGGAGATATAGTAGAACTTAATGATCCAGAAGGTCATTCATTATGTGCTTATAACAAAGCAGAAATTCACGTTGAAAAACCTGAAGCTAAAAAAACTGAAAGAAGTGTAGGTTTAGAAACTTCAGAGGTTAAAGCTCCTAAGAAAAGAGCTAAAAAATAAATCATGCCTATTGAAAGTGCTGCTGATTTTTCTTCTTACCTAGATACAACTACAGGTCATGGAGTTACAGCCACTTTTTTCGAAGTTCAATCGGTATTATGGGATCAAAGAACAGGATTAATTGATACTTGGTTTGATATTGATTCAGGTGATGCATACAGCATTAATATTATTATAGATCAAGAATATTTTAATATTGAAGGTGGAACTATACCCGTTGCTGGTTACAAGCCAAGAGCAATAGTTAAATCTTCAGATGTTCCATATATATCTCAAGAAGATAAATTAATAGTAAATGCAATTACTACAAACAAGGGCAATGTTTTAAAGCCTGAAACCACATTTTTAATAAAAACAGTTGAGCCTGATAATACAGGCTTAGTTTCATTAGTATTAGAGGAGCAATAATGTCTCAATACAGAATGGAAACAGAAGAAGACATGTCAGCATACTTTGATATAAATTTTGGTCATGGCGTTAGTGCTGTATTTACACATAGCGGGACTGCAACAACTATAAATATTATTTTAAATAATGAGTACGTTGAACAAGATGAGGGTATTGGTGTTGAAGCATTAAAACCTATTGCATATTGCAAAACAATTGATATATCTAATGTTGTATTTGGTGATACTTTAAATGTATCTGCTATAAAAGATGTTGATGGTAATACATTAAAAGCAGCTCAAAACTATACAATTGTAAATATACAAAAAGATAGAACAGGTTTTTCTGCTCTAATGTTAGAAGAAATATAATAATGGCCAATCACATAAGACAACAAATAAGAGAGCAATTTGGTACAACGCTAAATAATTTAACAACCACGGGAACCAGAGTACATGAATCGAGGGTGTACCCGCTTGAAACATTGCCAGCTTTAGTTATATATACTAAATCAGAAACCTCTGAGCCAATTGTTATAGGAACCGATAGGGTTATGAGCAGAGAATTATTTGTAGTTGTAGAAGGATATGTTAAAGCAACTAGTAATTTTGATGATACAATTGATACAATAAGCAAAGAAGTTGAAGAAGCTATTGCTGCCGATAGAACTCTAGGCGGATTAGCTAAAGATTGTTACCTAGAAAGTACAGAAATAGAATTTAACGCGGAAGGGGAAAAACCTTTAGGGTATGTCTCTCTTACATTTTTAACCAACTACTATGTCAAGGAAACCAATCCTGATGTAGCGGTATAACAGGAGAATAATTATGAAAATGATTAGTCCAAATGGTAAAGTTTCTATAGATGCTCACCCTACGAAGGTTGAATATTTAAAAGAAAAGGGTTGGAAAGAAGAAGCAGCCCAAACAATAAAATCTTCTTCAAAAAAAATAACTAAAAACGAGGAATAAAAAATGGCAACACACAAAGGAAGTGAAGGGACGGTCCATGTTGGAAGCAATGCTATTGCTGAAATTAGGTCGTATTCATTAGATGAAACCGCCGATACTGTTGAAGATACTACAATGGGTGATGCTGCTAGAACATATTTAGCATCATTAACTACATTTAGCGGATCAATAGATGTTTTTTGGGATGAAACTGATACAGATGGTCAAGTAGCATTAGCTGTTGGATCAAGCGTAACACTAAAGTTTTACCCTGAAGGCGCAACGTCGGGCGATACTTATTACAGTGGTACAGCATTAGTAACCGGCAAAAACATTTCAGCATCTTTTGATGGAATGATAGAAGCTAGCATCTCAGTTCAAGGAACTGGCGCTATTACTACAGCAACAGTATAACCATGAAAGCTATAGAGAGAGCTAAAGCGCATTTTGCAGAGCAAGATGTAAAGGTAATCGAAGTTGCTGAATGGGGTGAGGATGATAAGCCCTTAAAAATTTACAGCAAGCCATTAACGTTAGCTGAAACTTCTAAACTTTATAAAATGAGTAAAGAAGATGATTTAACGATGATGGCTTATGTATTAATTTACAAAGCACTTGATGAAAATGGAGACAAATTATTTGATTTAAGCGATAAAAACGCTTTTTTAAATAACGTAGATCGTGAAGTATTGGTTAACGTTGCAACACAAATTATGGGACAAGAATCTATTGAGGACACGAAAAAAAACTAACAGAGGATGCTAATTTATATGTGCAATATGCACTAGCTGAAAAACTTGGAAAAACCTTAGAGGAACTCCAAGAAATTAGTGTCCAAGAATATCAAGGATGGATAGCTTACTTAGAGTTAGCTGAAGAGAAAAGAAAAAATGGCAAGTAAAAAAGTACAATTTACATTAACAGCAGTAGATAAGACTAAAGCAGCTTTTGATAAAGTTACTAAAGGTCTTAAAAGTGTTGGCAGTGCAGCAGGTGGTGCTAGCAAAGGTATTGCTGTTGTGGGCTTGGCTGCCGTTGCTGCTGCCGGAGCTTTAGGAATACTTGTAAACAAGTCTTTTGAATTTATTGATGCTATTGGTAAGACCGCCACTAGAACAGGTATAGCAACTGATACTATACAGGCCTTTTATTTAGCAGCTAGGGAATCAGGCACTAATATTGATGGTGCTAATAAAGCTCTTGAAAAATTTGCAAGAGGTATTGGAGATGCACAAAGAGGTCTAAAGACCATGAAGGATATCTTTAAAGCTCTTGGCGTTGAGCTTGAAACTACAGATGGTCATTTTAAATCAACAGATCAGTTGTTAGAAGAAGTAGCGATTGGTATTAGCGGTCTTGGAAGTCAAACGCAAAAAGCAACAGCTTTAGCCAATCTATTTGGCAGACAAGGTATTTTACTTACTGGTGCACTTGAAGATTTAGCTGAAAAAGGTTTAGATAATTTTATTGAAAGAGCAGAGAGATTAGGTTTAATTCTTTCCACTAAAACAATAAGGCGTGTTGAGCAATTTAATGATGCTATTGGTGTTATAAAAATGCAAATTGGCTCTTTTGTTAATAATGTTTCTGCTAG
>Ga0115001_10000919_pt1 | contig 22384 bp, 25 predicted proteins | sample ArcticOcean_MG_C_12_FD_89869 | JGI IMG/M metagenome (GOLD analysis project Ga0115001, IMG submission 89869) | Marine microbial communities from western Arctic Ocean - ArcticOcean_MG_CB8_130 | ecosystem: Environmental > Aquatic > Marine > Oceanic | place: Arctic Ocean: Canada Basin | collected... | reverse complement strand
GTCGTCGCTAAACAACAAAAATGTGAAAAGATAATGGAAATAGAAATAGAAAATATTGAATCCTTAAAAGATATTGCCGAAATTGAAGAGCAAGTAGCTCTTCCTGAAAAGAAAGTAGATGAATTAGGTCGGGCTTATGCAACTGGAAAACGTAAGAATGCTATTGCTCGAGTTTGGTTAAAGGCTGGATCTGGAGCAATTAAAATTAACAATAAAACTAGTGATGATTATTTTGCTAGGCCTGTATTAAGAATGCTTATTAATCAACCTTTAATCGCAGCGGATAGAGTTGATCAGTTTGATATTATTTGCTCTGTTACTGGTGGTGGATTATCAGGACAGGCTGGAGCAATACGCCATGGAATATCAAAATGCTTAGTAAGTTTTGAGCCTGAGGTTAAGAAAGCTCTTAAGCCTGGTGGTTTCCTTACTAGAGATTCTCGTGTAGTTGAGCGTAAAAAATATGGTAGAGCGAAAGCGAGAAGAAGCTTCCAATTCTCCAAGCGTTAATAGAAAGTTTTATAATCTTTTTAGAGCGCTTTTTGAAGCGCTCTTTTTTTGTCTTAAGATTAATAGTAAGGTAAATTAATGAATAAGGATAAATACAATATAGCTCTATTAGGGGGAAGAGGTTATGTAGGTCAAGAAATTATCAAACTCTTGAACGATCATCCTTCTTTTAATTTGTCTATGGCTTTTTCCAAGTCTCTAGCTGGAAAAAATGTAGAAGGCTATATAAAAAATATTAATCTCAAATACTCACACCTTAGCTCAGATTCCTTACTATTACCCGATATAGACATTGTAATCTGCGCATTACCTAACGGTGAATCCCTTGATTTTGTTAATGAAATAGAAAAAATTAATAAAAAAATTGTCATAATAGATATTGGATCTGATTATAGATTTGATGATAATTGGTTTTACAGCATTCCTGAGTTACACAACATGCCAGGGGGTACAAAAAGGATTAGCAATCCAGGGTGTTATGCAACAGCTATGCAGCTGGCAATAGCGCCATTAATAAATTTAACAAAATCAAAAGTTTCTTGTTTTGGGATTTCTGGTTATAGCGGTGCAGGCTCTACTCCAAATGATAAAAATAATCCCAAAATTTTAGAAAATAATATTTTGCCTTATTCCCTAACGAACCATACTCATGAGAAAGAAGTTAAAAGACATTGTTTTGAAAATCTGTCATTCACACCTCATGTAGCTGAGTTTTTTAGAGGAATATTGGTTACTTCTCACTTTTCCTTAGATCAAAAGACTACAGAGTCAGAAGTGTATGAAATTTTTAAAAATTTTTATAAGAATAAAAGATTAATAAAAATTGATAAACATGCTCCCCTCATTTCTGATGTCATAAATACAAACTATGCGAGTATTGGAGGTTTTTCTTTGGATGATGATGGCAAAAACCTTGTTGTCTGTAGTGTAATTGATAACCTATTGAAGGGTGCTGCTACTCAATGTCTTCAAAATTTAGATGCTGCATTTGGACTTGGGGAGTCTTTATATCTTGAAGATACACATATTTAACTTTATTAGTTACGTATGAAATCAACTGCTCTTTTATTTATGACTATTTTCTTGCTTACTAGTTGCGGAACAAGAGAGAGTATTAGGAGTAAATACCTTTATAGCGATAGAGTAAAAGATGTTTTAACTAATGAGGAATATTATAAATTAGATAAAGAAGCTAAATGGCCTTCAGACAACTATAGAGGTGTTTGTGTTAGTGATGAGAATAGTGCTAATTTTGGTTTAGAAATTAAAGAAGCTTTATTAAAAAAATAATTGTACTGAAAATATGAGAGAATTAGAAAAATTAGAAAGACTGCCACCCTATGTTTTTACTGAGGTAAATAGAATTAAGGATTTGGCTAGGTCACAAGGCAAAGATATTATTGATTTTGGCATGGGTAATCCGGATATACCGACACCAAAGCATATAGTAGATAAATTAGTTGAAACTAGTTTAGACCCTAAAATGCATAGATATTCTGCCTCTAGAGGTATTTCAGGCTTAAGAAAGGCAAATGCGAAATATTATGAAAGAAGGTTTAATGTTAAATTAGACTATGACAAAGAGGTTATTGCCACAATAGGATCTAAAGAAGGTCTTGCAAATATGGCGCAAGTTTTAGCATCAGAGGGCGATACTATATTAGTTCCAAATCCTGCTTACCCTATACACGCCTTTGGTTTTATTATTAATGGAGCTAATTTAGTTCACTACAATGTGAATGCTGGCATTGATTTAATGACAGAAATTTCTTCAAAAGTAGAGAGCTCAAAAAAAGATATCAAGGCTATGATCCTTAATTTCCCATCGAATCCAACAGCAGAAATTTGTTCTTTAGACTTTTATAAGGAAATTGTTCCTTATGCTAAAAAGCATGATATTATTTTGTTATCTGATCTGGCCTATGCTGAAATTTATTTTGATGAAAATGAAATACCTTCATCCATTCTTGAAGTCGATGGAGCAAAAGATATTGCGGTTGAATTTACATCTCTCTCTAAAAGCTTTTCAATGCCGGGCTGGAGGATGGGTTTTGCTGTTGGAAATGAATATTTAATTTCCGCCTTAACAAGAATAAAGTCCTATCTTGACTATGGAGCATTCACTCCTATTCAGGTTGCCTCAGCAGCAGCATTAAATAGCGAGAAATCAATAATTGATGATATCAGAAATATTTATAAAGAAAGGCGAGATGTCCTTGTAGAGTCTTTTTCAAGATCAGGCTGGGATATCCCATGTCCAAAGGCAACTATGTTTGCCTGGTCACCTTTGCCTGAAAAATTTAAACATTTATCCTCATTAGAATTCTCAAAAATCCTTTTAGAGGAAGCCGACATAGCTGTTTCACCTGGTATAGGTTTTGGAGATAATGGAGAAGGTTTTGTAAGGCTTTCGATGGTTGAAAACGAGCAAAGGATTAGGCAGGCAGCTAGAAATCTAAAAAGGCTCCTTGATGAGTGATGTAGTCAAAATTGGTATCGCCGGACTAGGTACTATTGGGTCTGGTGTTATTAAGAGTTTGTTGAGAAATAAAAGTGAGTTAGAGAAAAAATTTAAATTCCAATTTGAAATTTTAGGTATTTCGGCTTCCTCAAAAGATAAAGAACGATCATTTGATGTTGATCAGTTTACCTGGTTTGATAAGCCTGTTGACCTTGCAAAGGACTCAAATATTGACCTTGTTATTGAGTTAATTGGAGGAGATTCTGGTGTTGCTTATGATTTAGCATTTGAATCAATAAAAAATAAAAAAGGATTTATTACCGCAAATAAAGCTTTAATTTCATCGCACGGTAAAGAACTTTCAAAATTATCCGAGAGCAGTAATTCCTTTATTGGTTACGAAGCAGCTGTTGCCGGCGGAATCCCGGTCATAAAAACCTTGAGGAGCGGAGTTATTCTTGACAAAATTGATGGTGTCTATGGAATTTTGAATGGTACATCTAATTTTATACTATCAAGAATGAGCGAAGCTAATAAGAGTTTTGAAGATGCCTTGCTGGAGGCGCAGAATCTTGGTTATGCAGAAGCAGATCCTTCCTTTGATATTAATGGGCTAGATGCAGCCCATAAGCTTTCAATCATAAATTCTTTATGTTTTGCAGAATTTCCATCACTTGAAAGTATTTCAATTAAAGGTATTGAAGATATTTTAACGCTAGATCATAAGTATGCTCAAGAATTTGGCTATAATATCAAACTCATTGCCTCCTCATCTAACAAGGGGGGCAACCTAAGGAAAGAAGTTGCACCAACCTTGGTTAAAATAGAAAGCTCTCTTGGGACAGTCTCAAATGTAAGTAATGTTGTTTGTATCACTACAGAATACAACGGGACATTAGTTTTGGAGGGAGAGGGCGCTGGTGAAGGGCCTACTTCGTCATCCGTTTTATCTGATGTGGTTGATTACTCTATGAATACTAGAAACTATTTATTCAATAAAAAATCTTCTGACCTTTCAGATCCTGTTGTTAATAAGGATTTGATAGAACGATGTTATTATCTAAGAGTATTTTTGGCAGATCAAAAGGGTGTGATGTCAAATCTAACGTCTATTTTAGGAAAAAATGGTATTTCAATCGATCAGGTTATTCAAAGGGGTGGAGTTCATTTAAAAGATGAAAAAAATTTCACACCTGTTATTATGATAACCCATCCAGTTGATTCAGACTCAATTGACTCGGCCTTTTCTGAGTTAATAAAAACTGATTTAATATCTATGGACCCAATTTTTTTACCAGTCCTTAAGGACAATTTGTGAGGTGTTTTTATGAGTGATAATACTATCGATAGGATCCTAACTCTTGAGTTAGTTAGGGTAACAGAAAGAGCTGCTGTTGCCTCATCTCTTTTAGTTGGCAGGGGTGATGAAAAAGAAGCTGATCAAGCTGCAGTTGACGCAATGAGAAAAGAGCTAAACAAACTAGATATTCAGGGCGAAGTTGTTATAGGTGAGGGTGAGAGAGATGAAGCACCAATGCTCTATATTGGAGAAAAAGTTGGAACTGGTAAAGGTCCTCAAGTAGATATAGCCCTTGATCCACTTGAAGGCACAACATTGACAGCCAAGGGCCAAGCAGATGCGCTAACTACTATTGCTATGGCTGAAAAAGGATCGCTGTTAAATGCAGCCGATGTATATATGGACAAAATAGCTATTGGTCCTGGATGTCCAGATGATCTTGTTCATTTAGATGAGGATCCAGATGTCAATATAAAAGCTTATAGTAAAGCTATGAATAAACCTATTGAACTGGTTACGGTTTGTGTGCTTGACCGACCTCGTCATGGTGACATTATTGAATCAATCCGCTCAGCTGGGGCGAGAGTAAGGCTTATTCCCGATGGGGATATAGCTGGAGTAATTCATACAACTGATAAATCAACTGGTATCGATATTTATATGGGTATTGGAGGCGCCCCAGAGGGCGTTTTAGCTGCCGCAGCACTTAAATGTACCGGTGGTCAAATGCAGGCTAAGCTAGTCTTGGAGGATCAGGAAAAGAAAGATCGTGCTACCAAAATGGGTATTGAAGATTATAATAAAATTTATAAGTTAAATGATTTAGTTAGCGGTGATGCGCTATTTGCCGCTACAGGAGTAACTAATGGATCAATGTTAACTGGTATTGAACATAACAATGGATTATGGACAAATACTGTTGTCATGAGATCTTCCTCCGGAACTGTGCGTTGGATTAAATCACATCACACAAATAAAGAAAAATTTAACCTCGGATAAAAATGCAAAAAGACATCTCTTTTTTGGAAAATAGAGTTTCTGCAAAAGGATCTTTATGGAAAGAAAGAGTATCTAATTCCAATGATGTATCACTATTAAAGAGTGATAATGATATTCCCGACCTCATTGCAAAAATTTTAGCAGGAAGAAATGTCAATCCTAGCGGTGTTAATGATTTTTTGTATCCTGAGGTTAATAAATTACTTAAAGATCCTAGTTGTCTATTTGATCTTGATAATGGAATAGATTGTTTAGTTTCCGCAATAAAAAATAATGAAACTATTGGAATTCTTGGTGATTACGATGTTGATGGCGCTACTTCTTCGTCTATCTTGAAGTTATTTTTAGACCATTATCATGTAAAATCTGAAATTTACATCCCTGATAGACTTAAAGAGGGGTATGGACCCAATCAAGCCGCAATAGATTTTTTTTATGACAATGGTGTAAGAACTTTTATTACTGTCGATTGCGGCGCTACTGCAATAGATTCTATGGATTTTGCTCATAAAAAAGGTATGAATGCTATCATAATTGATCACCATAAGGTTGACGAGCCTTTACCAAAGTGTGTTTCTCATATTAATCCATCTCGAGAAGAAGATAGCTCTCATCTAAATGATTTAGCTGCTGTTGGATTAACTTTTGTATTTATTGTTGGATTAAGAAGAGCAATAAGGACATTAAATTTATTTCCAGAAATTACGGAGCCTAGCTTAAAGCAATACCTTGACTTGGTTGCTCTGGGAACAGTTTGTGATGTAGTCCAACTTAAAGGATTAAACCGAGCCTTTGTAAAAGAAGGAATTGATATCATTGCCAAAAGACAAAGACCTGGAATTGAAGGTTTGAGGTCTATATCCAACACTAGTGATATTGGAGTTACTGAGCTTGGCTTTAGAATAGGGCCAAGAATCAATGCTGCTGGAAGAACGGGTGCATCAGATCTTGGGTATAGATTGCTTACATCTCAAAGTGAAGATGAAGTTATGGCAATTTCCGAACGCTTAAATAACTTAAATCAACAAAGGCAGAATATCGAGCAGACAGTCTTATTTGAAGCTACAAATATTGTTGAGGATGAGATTATTGAGAAAAAACTAAATATAATGCCTAATTCTATCGTTGTTAGCGGGGAAAAATGGCATCTTGGAGTCCTTGGTATTGTTGCCAGCAGATTAAAGGAAAAATATTATAGACCATCTTTTGTTATTAGCTCTAATGATGGAAAGGCAACTGGATCAGCTCGCTCAGTCTCTGGAATAGATGTCGGGAAATTAATAATTGATGGCGTTAATGAAGGTATTCTTATATCGGGTGGCGGACATAAAATGGCAGGTGGCTTTAGTCTTGATACCTCTAAACTCGATGAATTTAAACAATTTTGCAATAAGAAAATATTTGACGATGCAGATAATAATGTATTAAAAAAAATTAACTTCTATGATGATATTATTGATTCATCAAATATAAACAGAGACTTATATAATTTAATTAAACTAGCTTCTCCGTATGGTCAGGGTAATCCAGAGCCTCAATTTATTATAAAAAATGCAAAAATAGATTTTTGGTCTGAGGTTGGAACTGGCCACCTGAAGGTCAAGTTATCAAATGCTAATTATGGAAATATTGATGCTATTGCCTTTGGAGCAAAAGGAACAGCAATCGGTGACCTTCTAATGAACCATTCTGGTGGTTTATTACATATTGCTGGTGTTATAAAAAAGAACGATTGGCAAGGCAATAAGGCTGTACAATTTCATATCAGAGATCTGTTCACAGCATGACTTGATATTCTTTAATTAGGCATATATACAGTTATGAAACTGTGGTCCCTTCGTCTATCGGTTAGGACGCCAGGTTTTCAACCTGGAAAGAGGGGTTCGATTCCCCTAGGGACTACCAGTTTTATGTTAAGGAATAAGAGAGAATTATGTTTAAACAATCAATGAATGCTCAAAAGATTTCAGATAAAATATCTATTGCTGCCTCAATGTTATGTTTAATTCATTGCCTTGTTCTTCCGTCCTTTCTAGTTATATTCTCAAGTTACATATCATTAAGTTTAGATATCGAGATAATTCATTATATGCTTTTATTTTTAGTAATTCCTACTAGTGTTTTTGCTTTAACACTGGGTTTAAAGAATCATAATAATATTTTTGTATTTTTGTTGGGCTTAGTTGGTATAGCTAGCCTTATTTTTGCATTATTCACAGATATGACATTTCTTAATTTTTCAGGAGAAATATTATTTACAACACTTGGATCTTTTCTAATTTCATCTGCGCATTATAAAAACTATAAACTTTGTATTCATTTAGATTGTGATTGCCATGATTAAATTTCCTTATGCTTTTAACAAAAACAATCTTCTTATTTTACTGGGATTGTTATTTGTATCTTCAGCAAATTTAGATCCGCTTTACCACGATTTATTAGAAGATGAGCATTCAAAAGTTGAGTGTCATTTTTGTATCAATAATATTTCTGAAGTTGTTTTATCAGAAACTATATTGGAAAAATTTTCTTTATCTAATTTTTATTATTTTCAATATTTAGATATTTTTACCCCACATTTCGCTAAAAATTCTTTTTCGAGAGCTCCTCCTAAAATTTAAATTTATTTAATTTTTAAATTTAAACAGGAGTAAAAAATGAAAAATTTATTTTCAGCACTTTTTGTTGTGAGTGCTTTATCAATTCACAGCGTTACACTTCACTCTAATGAAATCGATGAGGTTTCTAATGAAGTTGATGAGATTATTGTTTACTCATCTTATATCGATTCAACATTAAGCGACCTTGATGACCCAATTCATATTATATCAGGGAACAATGTTCTATTGGACTCAACCCTAAGCTTAGGTGAGTCACTTGATGGCTTATTAGGTATTTCATCCTCAGATTTTGGATCCGCTATTGGCCAACCAATAATTCGAGGTATGTCTGGTAGCCGCGTTAAAATAATGAATAACGGCAAAACTCTAAGAGATGTTTCTTCTCTTGGTTCAGATCATATGAATGAAGTTGATTTAAATGACATACAACAAATTGAAGTTGTAAGAGGTCCATCATCTTTGCTTTATTCTAGCGGAACTATTGGTGGAATTATCAATATAATTGATAATACAATAGCAAGAGAAGACTTTAAAGATTCTAAGTTAAGTATCGGTTTGGAATCCCAATCAGTAAATGATGGAGATTATCATGATTTTTCATATCAAAATAATATTGGTGGCTTTAATTTAAGCCTATCATATAAAGATTCAGAGTTTGATAATTTTGATATTCCAAGTGGTGCAGTTCTTCATACCGAAGAAGAGGACCATGACGAAGAAGAGCATGAAGATGAAGAAGAGCACCACGGCGAAGAAGAACATGAAAGTGAACATGAAGAAGATCTAGGTTATCTTCCTAATTCCGACTTTAAATCAACATCTAAAAGAGTTGGCTTATCTAAAGCTGGTGATTGGGGTTATTTTGGTTTTTCCTATAAAAATTCTGAAAGTCTCTTCGGTATTCCTTTTCATGGTGAAGGTCATGAAGATCATGACGAACATGAAGGTGAAGAAGATTATGATGAGGAAGCTCACCATGATGAAGATGAGCTTCACGAAGAAGGTGAGCATGAAGGTGAGAGGATTTTTTCTAATACAGAATCTGATATTTTCGATGTTGAGGGTTCGTATATAGTTAATAATTCTTGGTTAAGAAAGGTTAATTATTTCTTTAGATCATCTGAGTATCTTCACACTGAGCAACATGCTGAGGAAGAGGGCGAGGATGAGCATATGGGTCATGATGATCACGAAGAGGGTCCAACAAACTTTGAGAATGAATCCAAAGAATTTGGTGCAATTTTTGACTTATCAAATGATTTATTTTCTCAAAAGATCTCTTTAAACTATGTCGAGGAAGATATTTCTATTATTGGCGCTGAAGCATTTATGCGACCCACCGATAATGAAGAATTATCTATTGGTTACTACCTTTGCAAAGAGTTCCAAATGTTCGATCTTGATTTTGGCATAAGGTATGACAAAATTACCAGAAACGGTTCATTAGCTCATCACGAAGAAGAACATCACGATGATGAGGATGAAGAAGAAGAGCATCACGATGATGATCATGATGATGAGCATGAAGAGGAAATTGATTTTTATAACAAAGATTTTAGTAAAACAAGTTTTGCGATAAACTTTGGCAGACAAATTAATGATAATTTGAATATTAGTCTTGGACTTTCAAGATTAGAAAGAGCACCTTCAGCAGTCGAATTATTTATGAATGGTCCACACCTTGTTACTGGGAGATTTGAGGTTGGTAATACAAATCTTAAATCAGAAACTGCTAATAATATTGATTTGAATATATATTATCAAAACAATAGTTTCTCCTTTAAAGGTAACCTTTTCAGTAATGAGGTAGATAATTATATCTATTTACAAGATGAAACAGAGGAAGATCATGAAGATCATGAAGATGAAGAGCATGGCGATCATGAGGGTCTTATCCTTTCAAATTATCTACAAAATGATGCTAAGCTTGAAGGCTATGAGTTTGAAATAAGTCAGGCCTTTTCATTTGATAGAGGAAGTTTGACTTTATCTTTAGGAAGGGATTCAGTCTCAGGGGAATTTAAAAATGGAAAAAATATTCCAAGAATTGTTCCTGCAAGAAACATCCTATCGCTTTCATATTCTGAAAATAACCTTGAGGCAAATCTTACTTATAAAGATGTAGAGGAGCAGAATGATATTGGAGACGGCGAGTCAATGACTGAAGACTTTGAAATGCTAAACTTCGTTCTAAGAAAAACTTTTACACTAAATAATGAAAGTAAGATGAATGTATCAATATTTGGTAAAAATCTTCTTGATGAAGTTGCCAGAAACCACTCTTCATTTGTAAAGAACCAAGTTCCTTTACCTGGAAGAAATTATGGCGTTAAGTTAAAAGTAATATTTTAAGTTAGTATTAAGATATTACTTTATAAAAAATCCCTAGGGGAATTATATTTCCCTAGGGAGAGATTATTATTAAGTGTTTGTAAAAATATACAAACAACTCTAGAAATATTTCAATATTAGAATAATTAAATAAATTTAAGATCTATTTTTCTGAAAATAATTTTAAAATCATATAAATTGATTTACGGAGAGTAAAAATGATTGAGATAGCTTTGAGGTTTGGTTGGATAGCGCAATCAATTGTTCTTTTGTCTGCTGTTATTCTAGTGATGTATATAATTATATCTGAAGATTGGGATAAAGAATCTACACTTCATAGTAAAGTAGAACCAAAAGGCGCAATTCAACAATATATTTCAGATTTCAATTCTGAAAAAGAATTAGAAAGAAATTTTCATCTACCATTTATGCTTATCCGTAATGGAGAAAAAAGTATTCACAAAGATCTAAAGAAATTTATTAACTTCAAAGGCCTAAAGAAGGGTGGATGGAAATACACCCGAATAAATTCTCTTGATATTGTATCGGAATTAAAAAATACGGCTATAGTTCGATTAAATTTCTCTAGACTCAATAAATTTGATGAAAAATATCTACGAGCTAATGCTTATTATACCCTTACAAAGCTCGACTCGAAATGGGGAATATCATCACTTATTATTGATGCAGATGTGCCTCTTGGAACATAAACATCTAGCTGTAGAATGACTAAAATCTGATTCCAAGCTTTCCTCCTCCTAAGTATACATTTTTAATGAAAGTAATCCTCTTTGATCTTCTGTTATTTAAAGTTAATATTAGAGAGTATTATAGGAGTTCAAGATGGAATTTGATGATGTAATAAAGGGAAGAAGAAGTATAAGGGGTTATAAGTCTAAACCAGTAAGCAAAAAGGTTTTAGAGGAAGTTCTAGAGCTTGCAGTGAGGTCTCCCTCATCAATGAATACCCAACCTTGGCATTTTCATATTGTTACAGGCGATATTTTGGACAATATAAGAAGGGAAAATACTAAAAAAAATATTTCTGGAGTAGCACCTTCAAGAGAAATACGCTCCCCGTTGGGCTATGAGGGAGTTCATAGAGAAAGACAGGTGGAGGTGGCAATTCAACTTTTTAAGGAAATGGGCATTAAGCGAGAAGATAAAGAATCAAGACAGGATTGGATTCTTAGGGGCTTTCGACAATTTGATGCTCCAGTAGCAGTTATTGTAACGTTTGATAGTAATTTAAAAGATGATGATATCTCAAAATTTGACTGTGGCGCAGTGGTTAATGGACTTGTAAATGCTGGTTGGTCAAAAGGTCTTGGCGCTGTTATTAATAGTCAGGGTATTATGCAGTCTCCCGTCGTAAGGCATTATGCAAATATACCTGAGAATGAAACTATAATGATTTGTGTAGCAATGGGGTACCCTGATCATACTTTTCCAGCAAATAGGGTGATTTCCAAAAGGAGATCTGTTTCAGAAGTTGCAAAATTTATAGGTTTCTAGTTAAATATTTGAGATTTATTTATTTTTTTCTTCAAGATAGTCATCAATTAACCAAACAGACCCTGTTCTTACTATACACTTTTCAGAATTATCTCCTGAATAAGTAACCCTAATTGTTGCTTCAAAGGGAGTTATTTGATCTTGGTATTTAATTTTTGCCCTCATGCCCTTGTATTTGTATGTAATTTTTTTTCCAAATATACCTTCTTTCCTAGATATTTCATTTCCCTTCTCAACACCCCACTCACATACAGCATTTTGTATTTCTGGGGACCAAAATACAGAGGGTTTATTTTTAGCAAAAGTGCTTTTATTCATGAAAAGAACTAGGGTCAATGTGATCAGTAATATTTTCATGATTTTACTTGGATTAAATTTGATCTCTTACACTCCCATTATCAGGTGAAATAGCTAAACTAAATTTACATCCGCAATAATTTCAACTGTATATGTTGTTGCCACCCAGAGGTCTGTAATTAACTCTTCTACATTTGGAAGTGATAGTGTTGCACTATCTTTGCTAGAATCTGGTGCAAAGTAAATTTGAGTTCCGGAAATACCATCTGAAGTTACATCAATATTTTCAATAGAATCAAATTCCTGTGTAGTGAGATTTGATGCTCCGCCAATTAACACTAAAGTTAGTTTGTCACTCGATTTATCAAAACCATCGATTGTAACTGTATATGCACCTTCTTTAGAAATACCATCAGTTCCAACCTCATAGCGAAAATCTTCACTCGCGCTTGTTGCAGAAATAGTTTTATCAGATGAAACATTAATATTTATTATTGTATAATCTTTATTTGAGTCATCCTTATCCTTACTTTCAGGCACCTCAAAAGTATCGGTAATAGTAAAATTAGATGTACCATTTTTTGAGCCCGATGCAGGAGGGCCATCTAATATTCCCATTCCTTTTACAAAATCTGAGTATGCCCATTGAGTACCGATATCACCTGTTGTTGCGTTTCCACTTGTCTCATAAGTGAATTTGTTTGCACCATTAATAGTTACTTCGGAACCATTTGAAAGTGTCAGTCTCGTGGCATTTTTAGTAAAAAGTGAGGTTGTTATAGTTAATCCGTCAATTAACTGTATTATATTTGAGCCTTCAGTATCAGTTATTTGTATTTTCGTATTACTTGGGATTGCCTTTGAGATGATATAAACATCATCACCTTCAAGGCCTCGATAGGTCATATTGTTTTCCGTCGGGATAATGTAATTATTACCTGAGTTGAAGTTTAAAGACGCCATTTGTCCTCCTTTACTGTTGCTAGTTAGTTTTTATTGGCTTAAATGAATTTTCCATAGACTAATTAACACCTATGCCTGTTAAAGTATGTTTAATAACTTTCCATTCACCCTGATCAACCATATGTGTTTCATAATAACCCCAAAATGTTGTAGATACATCAGGGTTATCTGCATAATAATGTATTGCTCTTAAATCCGTTCTAACTATTGCCACATCTCCATTATATGAGATCATTGGGTTACCAAGCATGTGTTGAGTGTTTCTGAATTTACTTATTTCACTACCAACATAATTAACCCAATTGTCAGCCCCTTTTATATTAACGACATTATCTGTCCCATAATTAGGGGTGTAAAGAATGTTAACCTCTACATCATCAGAAAAAATTGATCGAAAAAGTTTATAATCCTTAGTATCAATTCCAATAGCATATTTATTCATTACATCTATTATTTTAAATCTATCTTCAGGGCTAATTACTGCCGATTGAGCATTAAAGCTAATTGATACAAATAGTCCAAGCAAAGCTACTAGAAAAATATTACGCATATTTAAACTCCTTAAAACGATGATATAAAAGAATGATACAATAATCTTCAAATATTAAAAACATCCATAATCTAATTATAGAATTTTTTTTTGCAAATAAATTGCATTAGCACACAGCTATTATTTTTTTTGTTATAAACCAATGAATCATAATTTGGAGATCAAAAATGAGAGAAATAGATAATAAAGTTGTTTGTGATATTCTTAATGAAGTCATGGAGTATGAGTTGGCAGGTGTTGTAAGGTACACACACTCATCGTTAATGGTTTCAGGGCCAAATAGAATACCAATAGTTGAATTTCTTCAGGCTCAAGCTCAGGAATCCCTTACACATGCACAACAAGCCGGTGAATTATTAACTGGATTAGATGGTCACCCAAGTCAAAAAATAGCAAAAATCAATGAAAGTAACCGTCACTCAATACAAGATATTCTGCAAGAAAGTTTAGAGCACGAATTATATGCTTTAAATCTATATAAAAAATTACTGGAAAGTGTTGAGGATGCTTCTATTTATCTAGAAGAATATGCTCGTAATATGATTGGGCAAGAAGAGCAACACAGTCTTGAGCTTAAAAAAATGCTTAAAGATTTTTCAGCTTAATAACAAACTCTGTTATTTAAATTTTATTATAGCTCCTATTAGTTTTTTTTATTTTTCTTTATAAGAATAATCATGAGTTTAGAAATTTTTCAAAATATTTTAAGTGAAAGCTCAAATACCGTTGTCTTTACAGGTGCTGGTATATCTACAGAATCAGGAATTCCTGACTTTAGAAGCCCAACTGGTATTTGGACTAAAAACAAACCAATAGAATTTAAGGATTTCTTATCCTCTGAAGAAATTAGAGTAGAGTTTTGGAAAAGGAAATTTACTGTTGATTTAACCATTTCTAAAGCAAAACCTAATGCTGGACATATGATAATTTCAGAATTAAATCATGTAGGTAAGGTTTCAAAAATTATTACTCAGAATATTGATAATTTGCATCAAATTTCAGGTGTTCCTGAGGAGAACGTTATTGAGCTCCATGGTAATACAACATTCGCCAAGTGCTTAGATTGTGATCTTAGATATGAATTGAACTCTATTAAAAAACTCTTCGAACAAACAAATAAGCCCCCTTACTGCAAGAGTTGTAGTGGTATTATAAAAACTGCGACTATTTCATTTGGCCAATCTATGCCAAAAGAAGAAATGCTAAAGGCAGAAAAAGCATCTCTATCATGTGATTTATTTATTGCTATTGGCTCTTCTTTGCAGGTTTATCCGGCCGCAAGCTTTCCTTTAGTTGCAAAAAAAAATGGTTCAAAATTGGTTATATTGAATAGAGAGGGTACTGATTTAGACAAGTATGCTGATTTAGTTATTCATGATGAAATTGGTGAATTTTTATCAAAAGTATTGAATTAATTAGTTAAAGTCTTCTTTCGTATCAAAATCTTTCAAAATTCCACTTGATGCGCTCACCCTAACAATATCAAATCCACCATCAAGAATTAAATTTTTTAAGCCTTTATCACTTAATAAGTCATCATTTTTAATTAAATTTTTATATATTTTAACAGGAATAATCATTGGGTTTCCTAGTTTTTCTTTATATTCTGGAATACAAATTCTTTTTTCAGAATTTAAAAAAAACTTTTCTATAATATTATTAATATCAATAGAACTAACAAGGGGCATATCTGCGAGAGATATCATTACACCTGTTGTATTGTCATCAATATTGTCATTTATTTTTAAAATAGAGGAAAGCATTCCACTTGTATAATTGTTATTTTCGATTACCGATACTTCAAAGTCCTCAAGAACACTTACTAGCGAATCTTTTTCATGACCAACGATAATATTTATATTCTTTAAATTACTTTCAGAATGATTTTTAAGTGTATGATTTAAAATGGTTTTATTATTATATATTTTTAATAATTTATTCTCTGAGCCCATTCGTCTCGACATGCCTGCAGCCAATATAAATGAAGCTATATTATTTAACGATTTTTCCAATTTTCTCTTAGCTCTTCTATTTGATATTTTTGATTTCGTAGAGATGATATAATTTCAGCCATTATTGAAATAGCTATTTCACCTGGATTTTGAGCGTTAATTGGTAATCCAACAGGACCGTTAATTTTGGAAATATCTTTATCGTTAAAGCCTTTTTCTAAAAACCTATCAATTCTTTTTTTATGAGTTTTTTTACTTCCCAAGGCCCCAATATAAAAACATTCTGATGCTATACTTCGCTCCAATGCTATATCATCAAGATTTGGTTCATGTGTTAGTGTTATTACTGCTGTCCTAGAATCAAGTTCTAGATCACTGAACGCATCGTCGGGCCACGCGCAAATAACTCTATTATCAGGAAACCTTTCTTGTTCTGCAAAAGCCTCTCTCGGATCTATTATTATTACTTCAAAATTAAGATTTTGAGCAATTATTGCCAATGATTGTGCAACATGAACAGCTCCGACTATTATTAATTTTGGCGGAGGATTATAGGGGTTTACAATCCATTCTTCATTATTCTTTTCAACTAATATCAGTTTATCTTCTTTCAACGCCTGAACAATAGATTCGTTTAATTCGCTTTTACTACTTTCTTTGAGTGTCACTATGCTTGTATTGGTTGAATTAGCTTTTGATACTAAACAAAAAGAAATCTTTTCTTTTTTAAGATTTACAATGTTTTCTAAAACTTTTTTATCCATTATTTTCTAGAGACTCGATACGTATCTTAATATCTCCTCCACAAGCTAATCCAACTTCCCAAGCCTGATCATTTGTAATGCCATACTGTATAAGTTTAACTTTTGATGTACCAATAATATCTAGGGCGTTTGAAACAACATCACCTTCCACACATCCTCCAGAGACAGATCCAACCATCAGCCCGTCATCGCGGACAGCCAATTGTGATCCTGCTTTTCTTGGAGCAGATCCCCAGGTTTTGATAACTGTAGCAATTGCCACCTTGTGGCCATCATTTAGCCAATCAAGGGCTGATTCTATTGGATCTTTAGTGCTCATTTACTAAATTTTCGACAGCCCTAGTAGCCATAACATTTACTAAATTTGCTCTATAATCTGAATTTCCATGAATATCAGACATAATTCCATCTGATGAAATTTTTACTGAATCTGCACTTGATACGGACCAGTCATTTGAAAGAGCATTTTCCATTTCTTTCCAACGGAAAACTCCATTTTCTCCAGCACCAGTTACGGCAACCCTTATTTCTTTATCTGATTTTGAAATAAAGACGCCCGCCATCGCGTACCTAGATGCGGGGTTTGGAAATTTCATGTAGCAAGAGCTTTTAATAATCGGAAAAGAAACTTGAGTAACAATTTCGTCTTCCTCAAGGCTTGTTTCAAAAAGGTCAACAAAGAATTCTTCAGCTTTAATTTCTCTTTTTGATGTTTTTATAATAGCTCCAAGACCAAGACATGCTGCAGGGTAATCAGCTGTTGGATCGTTGTTCGATATTGATCCCCCAATTGTTCCCATATTCCTAACATGTGGATCGCCAATATTTTCTGCAAGCCTTGAAAGAGCAGGTAAATGTTCTTTTATAACTTTAGAATCATAGACTTCAAAATGATTGGATACTGAACCCACTATGATGTTATTAGATTCTAGCTTGATAAACTTTAGTTCTTCAATTTGCCTTATATCTATGAGTTGTTCTGGGGATGCTAATCTTTGTTTCATTGTTGGGATTAGAGTCATTCCACCGGCGAGAATTTTAGCCTCAGGATTATTTGACAGAGCGATGGAGGCTTCTTCAACTGATTTTGCTTTGATATAGTTAAATTGATACATAATTAAGCCTGTACTTTTTCTGCTGCTGCCAAAATTGATTTAACAATATTTTGATATCCGGTACAGCGACATAAATTTCCCTCAAGCTCTTCTCTTACTATCTTTTCATTAAGAACTGGTTTTCTTTTTATTAAATCAACTGCTGCCATTATCATTCCTGGAGTACAAAAGCCACACTGTAATCCGTGATTTTCTTTGAAAGCTTCCTGAACAGGGTGAAGTTGATCTTCATTCGCTAGACCCTCAATGGTCGTTATAGACGCATTATTTGCCTGAATGGCGAGCATTGAGCAACTTTTTACTGCATGACCATCAATATGTATTACGCATGAACCACATTGACTGGTATCACATCCTACGTGAGTTCCTGTTAAGTTAAGATCATCTCTGAGAAAATGAACAAGCAATTGTCTTTCTTCTACATTAGAAGACATTTTCTTTCCATTTACTTCCATTTCTACTAAAGGCATATTTCCCCCATGCTTTTGGTTTCTACTTTATATTTGACCTAAAAAGTACCATAAAACAATACTTAAAATTGAAAGAACTACCAGCGAGCTGACCCATACTATTGGAGATAAACCACTATCGTCACTTACAACCTCTTGTTTTGGCAATGTTTTTACATCATTAGATAAAATTTCATTAAATTTTCCAAAAAATTGATCGGCTAATTTATTCGCCGCAGTATCGATCAAGCGTTGACCAATTTGAGCTAATTTACCACCAACACTTGCGTTAACAGAATACTTGAGAATCGTTCCATCGTCATGATCTTCCAGTGATACTTTTGCAGAGCCCTTCGCAAATCCAGCTGCACCTCCTGAGCCTTCACCCGTTAATGTATAGCTATTCGGAGGATTTATATCGGAAAGTTTAATTTTTCCAGAAAATTTTGCACTTATTGGGCCAATTTTAGTCCTTACTGTGGCAATTAAATTTTCTTCATCAGTTTTTTCAACTGTTTGTGCCCCAGGAATGGCCTTCAGGAGTTGATCTGGATCATTTAGCGCATCCCAAACTTCTTGTTTAGAAGCAGAAATTAATTTTTCACCATTCATTTCCATAGTAAATACCTCTTTTATTCATAAATAATACTCACTTATATTAAAATTCGTTCAAATAGTGAAACCTTTTTTAGTATTAGTGATTATTGATAGTGTTGATATTAGCTTAATTAGAGTTATTATTTAACAATGCTTGTTTTGTATAAGTGTTATTGATTATATCTTTAAAAAAATTTAAAGGATTTTAGATGAAAGTTATACCCGATGATTTTGTTGTTAATGAAAGACGAGGGCCCTATACAAATCATAACGGACCATTTTATATAAAAAGGGATGGTGAAAGCTGGGTTCATGGAGCTTTTATACTAGATAGGCATTGTAATGCTGCAAAAATCGCTCATGGAGGAATGCTTATGGCGTTTGCCGATGGTGTCTTGGGTCACACGGTTTATTCAAAAACAGAAAGGGCTGGTGTAACAATAAGCTTCAACTCTAATTTTTTATCAGCCGCAAGAGAGGGTGAATGGCTTGAGGGCTTTGGAGAGGTCTCTCATGTAAATGGTGATTATGTATATTGTAATACAATGCTTAAAGTATCGACACGAAATGTTTTAAGTGTTACATCAATTTTTAAATTAAGGAAGTTAGAGGCCTTAAAAAAAATTATTACAAAAAGACGATAAACTGTTTATAAAATAACTTAAATGTTTCGGGGCGTAGCGCAGCCTGGTAGCGCACCTGGTTTGGGACCAGGGGGTCGGGAGTTCGAATCTCTCCGCCCCGACCATTTTAATTCTATAGGCGAAGGTTTTATGAGTTCAAATATTAATCCATACATCCTAAAGAATGAAAGTTTTTTTATTGATAAATTTTTTCAAAACTATTTTTCAGTAAAGTGGTATACTGATGATATATCAGTTAAAACAGTAACCTATAGTTTTTCAAGTACAGAGTTAAGAACAACAACTGATGGAACCTCTAAAGACATTACTCGTCTTTTTTCCGACCCTGAAAAAGACATAATAAATAATTCAATAAAAGCATGGGATACTTCAATTAATAAAATTCAATTCAAGTTAGTAAATGACAATTCTGAAGCAGATATCACATTCGGATTAACCTTCATAGATGGTAAAGGCGGCAGGGAGGTTGGTTGGTCTGCAGTTAAAACCTCTTCAAGTTCCAGCCTTTTTAATTATGCGATCATCGAGATTGAGATAGAAGATGTCCTTTCTGATAATGATTTTACACAAAAGATTCTTAATTTAATTGGAAAAAGCCTTGGTTTTGGCGATATCAGATCTACAAATAGTTTTGAAAGTGTTATGGAGGTTCCAGCTAAAGGTTTGTATTCAGAAGAGGTTAAGTTAGGTGACTTTGATAAAGGAATGATTAAGACTTTATATAAAGAATCTTCATTTTTATCTAAAAATATCAATACCTTAAAACCAGTTCTTAATACACATGATAACTCTGAAAATATTGTTATCATGCAGATTACGAATGGTGATGCTATTGGTTTAGTAAAAATTGAGCTTTTGCCAGACTTTGCTCCAAATCACGTAAATCAAATAAAATCATTAATTGAGGATGGTTTTTATGATGGATTGACCTTTCATAGAGTTATAGATGGTTTTATGGCTCAAACAGGTGATCCAAAGGGAAATGGAACGGGGGGATCAAGTTTACCTAATATTGATGAAGAATTTTCACTTATTTCTTATGAAAAAGGTACTGTTGGAATGGCCAGAAGCAGAGATCTAGATAGTGCAAATTCTCAATTTTTTATTACCTTTGATAGCTACCCTTCTCTTGACAATGAATATACTGTTTTTGGAAAGGTTACCGATGGTATGGAGTATATTGATGCACTTCAACGCGGCGAACCTCCGTCCTCACCAGACTCAATTGTTTCGATGGATATCTCTGAGTTTAATCAATTTGGTACCTTAAATTACTCGAATGGCAGTGATATTATTACCCTTACGGCTGGACATTCGACCTACAGAGGTTTAGGTGGCGATGATACCTATTTTATTTCTCATTTATTAAAAGATAATAAAAAGACCTCCATTACTGATACGGACGGAAACAATACAATTCAAATTCCTTCAAATACATATATTGATAAAGCTATTTTTACAAAGAATGCTGCGCAGCTTACCTTAGAAAATGGACGTGAGATAACTATTAATGCAGCAAATCAATTTGTTTATAATTTATCTGGTAATGTTTCTTCTGGAGAAACTGGAGTAGATCTATCGTACACTGATTTTGCATCGATATTTGGTGTTGATAATATTTTAAGCTCAACTGGTGTTCAGGACGCCACTATTGTTGATATGTATATTATGTAATAATGTTTGCTATCTTGAGTTAATTGATAAATATTTCTATACATTAAATTATAAATTTATTTAATATTATTTAGTGTGCAATAGGGATTATCGGAGAATAAAATGAAATATGATAATATGAAAGATTTAAGAGCTGAGCTTAATCAAATTGATGCATCTTTATTATTGTTGTTTAGGGATAGATTTTCTTTAATTCATGAGGCCTCTTTAATAAAAAAAAATACTAATGAAATAAGAGATTATGATAGAATAGAAGAGGTCGTTAAAGGCATAAGGTCTCAATCAAAGGAGCTTGGCCTAGATCAAAATTCAATGGAATATCTTTGGAGGTTTTTAATTGAATTATCAATAAAATATGAGATTGATCATTTTGATGATTAAGGTAGTAGATTAAATGAAAAAGGCTTTTGAATTTGATTTAACAAATCCTGAAATCATGGAATATCCATATGATTTCTATAATGCAATCCATAGAGATAATGCTAGAGCTGTTGAGGTCAAGGGAGTTGGCTATTGGATTGGTCGCATGGACGATATTAAGGCGATTACTAAAAACACAGAAATTTTTTCAAATAGTTATTTTCCTGAGGGAGGTCCAATTCCAGCAGGAGTAAGTGGCGAACCTCTTGAGAGCGATGTTAAGGAAATTTTTGATAGTGGTCCAAAGGTTGTGAATGCTCTTTGGACAACTGACCCTCCCAAACATACACTTCATAGGAAGCTCGTGAATAAAGCTTTTACTGGTAAATGGGTTCGTTCGATGGAGCCAAGAATTAGAGATATAGCAAACGGTCTAATTGATGAGTTTATTGACAAAGGTAGGACTGATTTTATTAAAGATTACGCTGTTTATGTTCCAATGATTGTTATTGCGGAAGCCCTTGGTATGTCCAGAGATGATGCTGAGCAATTTAAGCATTGGTCAGATGATATACTATCTGGCAATTTAGATGTTCTTGATCATAAGGCTCGATTAAGGGTTGCCAAGTCATTTGTTGAAGCGAACAAACACTTTGAGGCAACAATAGATGAAAGAAGATTGTGTCCTGCAGATGATTTAATAACATCTTTAGCTACCGCGGAAGTTGAAGGTAAATCCCTCGATACATCTGAGGTTTTACCAATAGTTAACACTCTTATGCTTGCTGGCAATGAGACAACAACAAACTTAATTGGAAATGCTATGCAATTGCTTTTTCAATATCCCGAAGTTAAAAAGGCAATAATTCAAGATTATAGTTTAATACCAGGTTTTATTGATGAGGTTATGCGATTTGATGCACCTGTTCAGTGTCTTTATAGAATTGTAACTAAAGATACAAAAATAGGTGATATTACAATCTCAAAAGATTCAAGTATTATGCTTGGATGGGGAACAGCTGGAAGAGATCCTAAATATTTTGAAAAGCCAGAGGTATTTGATATCTATCGATCAAATTCATCTCAAAATGTAGGTTTTGGTTTTGGTCCTCATATATGTGTTGGTCTGGGGTTGGCTAAGGCTGAAGCAAGAATAGCTTTCGAGACATTGTTTGATAGGCTAGATGATATTCAATTAGATGAAGAAGCTGATTTATCTCATATACCAACTTTTGCTACAAGAGGTTACAAAAGATTGGATTTGAAATTTAAAAATAATAAT
>Ga0115001_10000915_pt1 | contig 22432 bp, 20 predicted proteins | sample ArcticOcean_MG_C_12_FD_89869 | JGI IMG/M metagenome (GOLD analysis project Ga0115001, IMG submission 89869) | Marine microbial communities from western Arctic Ocean - ArcticOcean_MG_CB8_130 | ecosystem: Environmental > Aquatic > Marine > Oceanic | place: Arctic Ocean: Canada Basin | collected... | reverse complement strand
TCTATATAAAACGACCGATTACTATGCCTCAGAATTTGAGCGCAGTATTCTTTGGGATGACTCAGCTATTGATGTAAAATGGCCGATTAACGGTGAGCCCATCTTGTCTGCCAAAGACCAACAAGCCAAAACATTAACAACAGCGGAACACTTTGCATGACCCACGCATCAACAACAATTAATCCGCACGTAGCGCAACCCACATCACTCGTAGCCCTGGCTAAAAGCCTGTGGCGCAACCGCCAGCTCATTGTACGAATGACCAGGCGTGAAGTCGTCGGTCGCTACAAAGGCTCTGCCATGGGCTTGGCCTGGTCGTTCTTTTACCCCGTGTTGATGTTGGTGGTGTACACCTTTGTGTTCTCGGTTGTGTTCAAAGCGCGTTGGGGAGTTGGGGGAGAAGACGGCAAAACGCTGTTTGCTGTAGTACTGTTTGCGGGCATGATCGTGCACGGGTTACTTGCAGAGGTGCTAAATCGAGCTCCCGGCTTAATTCTTTCTAATGCTAACTACGTCAAAAAAGTTGTATTCCCCATTGAGATACTGCCCATCATTAGCATGGGTGCGGCACTGTTTCACAGCATGATCAGTTTATTTGTGTTGCTCATTGCCTTTGTTATATTCAAAGGCTATCTGCATTACACAGTAATTTTTATACCGCTAGTATTATTGCCGTTCGTTATTCTTACTCTTGGCCTTGCGTGGATGTTGGCGGCAATAGGCGTTTTTTTGCGAGATGTAGGTCAGTTGATTGGTGTGGTGACCACGGTGATGCTGTTTTTAGCGCCGGTGTTTTACCCGGTGACAGCAGTTCCAGAAAGGCTTCGTCCCTTTATTATGGCTAACCCGCTCACCTTCATTATTGAGCAGGCGCGAGAAGTGCTGATATGGGGACATTATCCAAATTGGATGGGGTTGGTTATTTATACTATTGCCGCTACCGTAGTTGCTTGGGCTGGTTATGCGCTCTTCCAAAAGACCAGAAAAGGGTTTGCAGATGTCATCTGATGATATTGCCATTAGTGTACAAGGTTTAAGTAAGTGCTACCAAATATACGACAGCCCTCGAGATCGACTTAAGCAGTTCATTCTACCAAGGTTGCAGCGCTATTTTGGGCAACCTCAAAAAAAATATTACCGTGAATTTTGGGCCTTGGAAAATATTGATTTCGAAGTTCGAAAAGGAGAGGCCGTCGGTATTATTGGCAGAAATGGCAGTGGAAAAAGTACTTTGTTGCAGATAATTACTGGGACGCTCACACCGACTACTGGCAATGTTCGCACTACTGGTAGAATTGCGGCATTGCTGGAATTAGGTTCAGGTTTTGATCCAGATTTTACTGGTCGAGAGAATGTTTATCTCAATGGTGCTTTGCTTGGTTTAACTAGAGAGCAAATTGATGAGCGATTTGAGGCAATTGCCTTGTTTGCAGATATTGGCGAGCACATTGAACAACCCGTCAAAACATATTCCAGTGGAATGTCGGTCAGGCTCGCTTTTGCTGTACAAGTGCAGGTTGAGCCAGACATACTAATTATAGATGAAGCGCTTGCAGTCGGTGATGCGTTATTTCAGAAACGCTGTTTTGAGCGCATAGAGCAATTAGTATCAAAAGGGACTACATTGTTATTTGTTTCTCATGATCAGGAGAGTGTTAGAACCATTACTAACCGAGCGCTACTATTAAAATATGGAAGGTCAATAGCGTGGGGGTTATCTTCTAAGGTGGTGTTGGAATATCGAAGAGTACTACATGATGAAGAGTCGGCCTATTTTAATGTTCTCGCGAATGATGCGTCTAAACGAGCGAAGGCAACAAAAAAAGCTAGTATATTGGACCTCTCTGAAAGAGATCTAAAAGGAGTGAGTGAAAATGAACCTGTAACATCTAGGTCAGAACGTCTTTCGTTTGGAGATGGTGAGGTGATAATTCTAAAGGTTGAAACCTTGGATGTGAACGGTAAGAGTTGCTCAATTTATTACCCTAGAGATCGATTGAAAATCAGGGTTTTATGCGAGGCTAAGGCTAGTGTGGATAGGCTAAATATTGCGGTGCGTTTGAGGAATAAGGAAGGTATTAAAATATATTCTTGGGGCACACTAAATCAAGATGTAAGTATTCAGGCAACTAGTTCTGAGGCCCCAGTTTTTTGGAAGCAACAAGTCAAAACAGGAGATAAATTTGAAGTTATGCTTGAGTGTGACTGTAATCTTGGTGAGAACCTCTATGAAGTTCAAGCTGCGGTATCTTTAGAAGAAACGCCCGACTATATGGCTCAGCGCATGCTTCATTGGGTAGACGAAGCTACTTTTTTTCAGGTGTTAATGAAACGAGATGAGTACTTTTTTGGCGGCGTAAACGATCTTAAAATGGAAGCTAAATGGAAAGTAACATAAGGAAAGATAGACATGGTAAGTTAGATTATCAATCCGAATATGATGGGTACTGGTCTGGGTTGGATAGGATCGGTGAGACAAGCGCTGATTTAGAGCACGTCGCAGATCAAATTATCATGAGCTGTGGTCTTGAATCTACTCTGGATATTGGTTCTGGAGAAGGTGGGTTAGTCACTGAACTTCTGCATCGTGGTGTGGATGCTCATGGTTTGGATGTGTCAGAAGTAGTGGTCTCACGCTGCAATCAACGAATGATGGGGCGATTTACCCATGGCTCTATTCTTTCTCTACCGTTTGAAGATGCCTCCTTTCATACGGTTGTCTCTACCGACTGCATGGAACATCTTGCTCCAGAGGATGTTCCTGCAGCATTAACAGAAATTTATCGTGTTGCCGAACGTTTTGTTTTTCTGCAAATTGCGACGACTCAAGATAGAGATGACCATTGGCATTTAACAGTTGAAGGCCGTGAGTGGTGGGAGTCTAGATGTTTTGAAGCTGGATTCCGTAAGCATCCCGCCTATTACAAGATTAATGATTATGAGTCTCTAAATAAAGATGGTTGGCAAATTTACATTCTCCTTGAAAAGATTCCTGCTCTAGCTATTGTAGATTACCCCCTCATTTCGTTAAACGAAGAGCGTGGCCTGCATATGGACATGACTAGAGATTCGGGAGAGCGTTCAGATGCTCATATTATCCGTTATCAGTGGGCTTGTAATTACATTAAGCCAGGCGACCGAGTGATGGATGCTGCTTGTGGGCTTGGTTATGGTGGTCATGTTGTCCGTCATTTGACTGGTGCCGATAAAGTTATAGGCATTGATGGTAGTGACTATGCCATTGATTATGCAAGGAAGAATTTTCCCTGTTCAGAAGGTCGAGCAGAATATCAGGTAGGAATGCTGCCAGAAGCTTTATCAGAATATCCTGATGGCTCCTTTGATGTCATTATTTCGTTTGAAACACTGGAGCATGTAGAAAATCCCGTACAACTTTTGCAGGAATTTTACCGTTTGTTGACACCAGGGGGTAGGGTTATTGTTAGTGTACCTAATGATTGGAGTGATGAGACGGGAGAAGATCCCAACCCATTTCACTTACACGTATATGACTGGGCTAAGCTGAAATCTGAACTTTCTACCAACTTTATCCTTGAGGATGCCTATGCACAAACCGCGAGCCAATGCAAAGTTGCTGCGAAAGGCGATGTTTGGGAGCCGCGCCCGCGCTCACTTAATCAGGTAGTACTTGCTGAGGAAGCACCTGTGGATTGTGAGTGGTGGTTAATGACTGCGATGAAGTCACCGCTCGCAAGTATGATGCCTTATGAAGAGCGTGTGTTTGATAATACTTCTTCTTCTGGACATCCATCAACACGCTATTTTGAATACTTTGATAATCCATGGTTAATGCACTCCATGGTTAATAGTGGTTATCGTCTTAAAAATACTCAGGCTTTAGTATCAGTTGCGAGTCAAGTACTTAGCTCGAATGCTGCATCATCAAATGATTATGCAGCTGCGCTATGCGTGATAGCTTACAACCATCTTGCTCAAAATAACATAAACCTAGAAGGAGTTGATAAGACCCTTTCGCTGATTCAGAAGTTTATAACGTTACCGGTTAAAGACCCAATGGGTTTACGATGGAAGGTGTCATTACTATTTGTTAAAGGTCTAATTCATCAAGAATTAGGTCGCTTAGACATGGCGAAAGAAGCTTTTGTTGAATGTTCACAAGTTGACGTTCGAGATTTTGGGATTCACTTGGCAACTAAAATAACAGGGGCATTTTATCTGGCAGGTAGAATTTCTTATACGCTAAATGATCGTGAAGAAGCACGTATACGTTGGCGAAATGGTATTGAATATGGGAAAGTACTATTAAGTGCATCACATGAAGATGTGCTAATTAACCCAGACTTTCCTAATCGTTTCAACCATGGTGATGGTATCAGGGAATACACGGTAGCTTGGGATAATGTTGCAAGATGCGCCAATGGCATTCATCTTCTCAATATTGGTGGGTATTTGGATTTTTCAGCGCTTGATAATTGTCATCAAACTGAATATGAAGGTGTCACTGAAGAGTTAATTAGCACCCGTGAGATGCTAAAAGAACGCACAGAAATGCTAGAGAATGCTGGCCAAGATTTAGTGGCACGAACTGAAGATCTTGTCAGCACCCGTGAGGTGCTAAAAGAACGCACAGAAATGCTAGAGAAGCTAATCAAGATAACAAGCTCATACAGAAAAATTAAGACGGCTTATTCCAGACTAGTTAGAATTTTAAAAAAATAGATTCTCTATGATTAGAGTAGCATTCAATTAACAATATTTTAATTATTAAGGTGAGTAGCAATGGAACGCAATGATGTAATTTTAATTACTGGGGCAAATGGGTTGGTAGGTTCTGCTCTTGTTGAGTATATGAGACGTGAGGGTTACAAAAATGTCATAGAACTTGGCCGTAATGAATGTGATTTGACTGATACCATTGCTACTAGTCGTTTCTTTGAAGAGCATCGCCCAGACTATGTATTCCATGCTGCTGCGAAAGTATATGGAATCATGGGTAACATGAAAAACAAGGCTTTGTCATTCTATGATAATGTCATGATAAACACCAACGTCGTTGATGCGGCACAGAAAGTAGGTGTTAAGAAAATTACGGTGATGGGCACTGGGGCGGTCTATCCTTACCCATCGCCTGGTCTGCCTTTGAAAGAAGATATGATCTTTATGGGGGAGCCCCATGCAGCAGAGAATTCATATGCGCATGCTAAGCGTGCAATGCTTGCAATGTTACATGCTTATGAAGAAAGTTATGGTTTGCAGTGGGCCTATGTAGTGTCATGCAATTTATTTGGACCACGCGACAAATTTGATACCGAATTTGGTCATGTTGTGCCCTCGCTTATCAAGAAGTTTTACGATGCTAAGCAAAGTGGTGACAAAGTAGTAGTATGGGGTGATGGCAGTGCTCAGCGTGATTTCATGTATGTAAAGGACACTGCTAGTGTCGCTCTGGAAATTATGCAAAGCATTAACGGCCCCGCTAATATTGGTAGTGGTACTGTTTATCGAATTCGAGATATCGTAGATATGATTGCCGATATCACTGACATGGCCGATAAGGTCGAGTGGGATGCCACAAAGCCGAATGGGCAAGATTATCGCTCATACGACCTCTCGAAGATCGACGCCATTAGTTTCAAGTGTCAATATTCAATCCGTCAAGGTCTTGAGGAAACATGGAAGTGGTATTCATCAGTGCAGGAATCTAAGTAAAATGAGTAAGCAAGTGACCGCAGCACGTATTCTACTTATTTCACAATGGCCTAATGTGAAAAATGGTGAATATGAATTAATCGAAAAGATCAAACAAACTGACTACAAAATCGTGGTTATTGACTATTTTGGCTTTGACGTTGATTCTGGGGAATGTCTGAATAAAGCAAATCTAAGGGTTGATTTTGACTTTGCTATTTCATTTCATTACGACACTCCAAAATTTATAAATTTGCCGACTTATCTATGGGTTGCTAATCCTTTAGAGTTCATGCATCTTCGTGACGATTATAAAACTGTTATTTTGCCTCACCTTAGGTCTTATGATGATTATTTGTACAATGGATCGGATACCCTAAAAGGGCATATTAGGAACGTTGTTGGTAACGAGTGGCGAGACTCTACTCTTGAAATGTTTCCGGCATGTTCCTTGCGCACTATGATTCCACCGAAGTCTCTTGATAAACTCGAAGCGGAATCCACACACAAGGTTTTCTATTGTGGCGTGAACTGGGAACGGGGTACTGACCAGGTAGGTAGAGCTCAGGATATTCTGGATATTCTTCAAGATAAAGACGCAGCAGATTTTTATGGTCCAGACAAGTTAGAAGGAATCAGTCCATGGGAAGGCTTCAAGTCATACAAGGGAGAGATTCCGTTCGATGGCGTCACTATGGCTCAAGTCATGCATAAATACGGGGCTGTATTGGCTGTCTCATCGCCAGCACACATTAAATCTCGTACGTCATCCAGTCGCGTTTTTGAGGGGCTTTCTGCTGGAGTTCCAGTTATTTCTGATGAAAATTACCACGTCAAAAAATTATTTGGTGATCTCGTGTACTACTTTAAAGGAGACACGGAAGAACATCGGGCCCAATCAATCTTAGAAGCGTTGCGGCACATTAATGAGAATCCAGTCGAGGCACGTGATCGTGTTGTTCGTGCTCAAGCTATCATGGCTGAGCGTTATTGCTTTGAGCCTTGTTTTGAGAAAATCATATCCCACGTAAAGAAACAGTGCTTGACTGATGCGATAGCATCGGTTGATTCCATTAGGCATGTTGACGTATTTTTGGTACACCACGATCCTGATCCGTCATCTCCGGGTAGTGGGAAAAAATTTCACAACGCTAAGCATGTTATCGATGCTGCAATTTATACGGCGGAGAAACTGGAAATTGATGTTCGTATTACATGCTGTGGAGGAAGCCCCGTCGAACTTGATGACTTGTTATTACCCCCCAATGTAACTTGGGAGCATTGCGATATCCAGAAACTCACTGCACAGAATTGGGACGGTCTTAGGTTAGGTGAAAAAGTAGCGATGCTGGGAGATAAGCTCACTGGGGATTTCACAACATTTTTAACCCAGTTTGATTTTCCTAATTACGACAGTTTTTCAAAGCCTATTCAATGGTTCGATAACGAGCCTAAAAATAGAGCGAACGCAATTTACGTGGGTGGTTTCTTTGTCAATGACCTTACCGCAAAGGCACCAAAAGGTACTCTCAATATTCTTCGTAACAATGCTTCGACTAGTATGTATCGCTGGACGCAGAGTAGTCTGGCTGAGCACCTGTTAGGGACATTGTTTTTCGCGCGTGGATCGTTAGAGTTACTCGCTAAAGAACAAGTTGACCGCTTTGATGTACTTCTACCAGTGAGCATCCTCGCTTCAGCTGCCGGACGCGGGTATCCTATCAAGCGTTCACGCTATATTTTGCTACGTACCCAGTTCGGGTATTTTGGTCCCCATTATGAAGCCTATGGCAAGGCGGTGGAAAAAGGGTTCTGGGCACAGCATTACGACCTGGTAACTAATTACAACCATGAGCTTAATGCTCTTTATGATATTCATCACGAGTCAGCCATAGCATGCGAAATTGTTAATCAAGTGAGTGGTCACGCATTGCCACTATTGCTTCCGATAGACCCAGCTGTTCATATGGTAAATCAATTCATTAGCCGATTGCGTCCGATATATCGAAAGTTGAGAACAATAAAACATTCAATTATGTTCTGGACTCATTAATGAAACACCAATTTGCTTATTTGGACATTCTAAGTCTGCTTGCTGTTATGTTGGTAATGTTCGGTCACTATGTTCTCGTTGGAGGTGGTGCGACTGAAATCCCAGGTATCATTAATATTGACACAGCATTACCTTTGATAGACCAAACTAAATGGCAAATGTGGAAATTTGAGATATTTCTGATTGAAACCTTCTCCACGCAGACCGCGATTTTAGGCGTTACATTATTCTTTATTATAACGGGGTATTTGATGTCAATGATGCTGGATCGCTACACTAGGCTAGGCTTTCTGGTGAACAGGTTTTTTAGGATTTTTCCGGTTCTGATTGTAGCGATGATAGTAATTGGTTTGTTTGTTGGAGTAACTCAGGGAATATCATTCGGTCTACCTAGCTATGTTACAAGTTGGACACTTACATACCTAGTATTCGGTATGGTACCGATAGTAGGGGTATTGTGGACATTAGTGATTGAGGTCTTGTTTTATATCTGTGCCGCAATAGTTGGTAAGTTTTCGATATATAAGCTTTTTCTTTTGCAGACAATTCTATTGGTGATAATTTTTCTTAGTGTAAAAAAAACGGACGTTTATTACTTAATGCTTGCGGGTATTCAATCAAAATATCTGTTGCTGATCTGTATTGGTTCAGCAATTTACTTGGCCGAAAGAGAAACAATTTGGCATCACAAGTTCACTCTAGTTTTTGGCTCTAGCGTTCTGGCTTACCTTGGGTTTCAGATATATAAAATAGGATATGAAGATACGAGTACTTATAATAATTTAGGTACTCACCTATTGGCGCTGGGTCTGTTTTTATTTTTTTACTGCATGGAAAAATTCAATCTCCTGCATAAATTACCCAAGATGTTTTATTGGCTTTCAGGCTTAGTTTATCCGATTTATTTACTCCATGCTACGATTGGCCTGGGAACGATGGCACTCATTCGTAGCATTACTACAGAGCCTTACACGATGCTTGTAGCAGCAATTTTAGTATCTATTTTTATTTCTTGGCTATTGAATAAATATATTGAGGAGCCAGGAATATCGATTGGAAGGATGGTTGTTCGTCGACTGGATGCAAGAGGTGATTCTTGACGAAGGCTATTTTACTTGTGAGTTTTTATAGTCCTAGTCGGGGGCATGCTGGTGGATTACGTTTGATCGAATTATATAGTACATTGAGAAAAATTCGACCAGATTTATACCTTGTATTGCTAACTTTTGAACATCTAACAGAAGATTTGAGAGAGGGTGAGGGTGTAGAAGATATTTTTGATGAGACTCATCGCCTTCCTATCAATACTCTTGGCAGCGATTTTATGTGTGATTTAGGCTTTACAAACGATAAATTTGATTTCATCGATCTTCAGTACCATCAGTGCGGTACATTAATTGGCGCTTGTAGGAAGAGATGGCCAAAGGCAATAATCGCATTCAGCCCTATGGAGTCAATGGTAAGAGCTGCGTATATAAAGATACAGAATGCGGGCAGCGGCGGGGGATTGCGAGAAATGGCTGTGCAGTTCTGGCTTTCCTTTCAGGAGGTAGGCTATGTGTTGACTGCGGACAGAGTCATAACAGTATCGTACCCAGATCGCAATGCACTTGATTGGTTCAAATCAAAGAATAAGCTATTGTGCATTCCAACTGGCTTATTGCTCAATGAATTTTGCGGTAAAGATATTGCTAGTACGCGGACTATTAAACCGGTTGTAGTTTTTTTTGCATTTTTTGGCTCAAAAACAAATCGTGAAGCACTCATTTGGTATTGTAGAGAAGTCCACCCACTATTGATGAAGCAGGTTGAAGGCTATAGCTTTCGTGTTGTTGGGAGAGGACTGGATGCAGCGTTGATGGATATATGTGCTAGCGACGGAATAGATTTCGTGGGGTCGGTAGAATCAATATCGGATGCATTAAATGGAACTGACATTGGCATTGCTCCTGCGCTTGGTGGGGCAGGAGTGAGAGGGAAAATTCATCAATATTCGGCGATGGGTATACCGTGTGTTTCATCTCCAATTGCTTGTCAGGGACTCGCCTATATCAATGGAGAAAGCATTTTAGTAGCGGATGTGGCTTTAGATTTCACAGCTGCCTGCGTGACGCTTCTTAAAAGCAAATCATTACGGAAACAAGTAGGTAGGAATGCACATCAAGTGTGTATTGAAAACTATACTTGGAGCTCAATGGAGAAACAGATAGTGTCTGCATACTGTATTTGAAGTGAGCCTATAAGCCGTATACTACACTAACGCAAAGAAAATATTTCGTTCTTAGTATTTTACTTTTTACGTTGAATCAAATTGGATTACTTTTTATATTAAACAAGAATGAGAGAGTTATGAGTAAAAAAATACTAATAACAGGAATAACAGGTCAGGTAGGTTCTCAACTGGCAGATTATATTTTGGAAAACACACACTATGATGTGGTTGGGATGATGCGTTGGCAGGAACCAATGGATAATTTGTATCACTTGACAGACAGAATTAATAAGAATGATAGAATTAGCATCTATTATGCGGATTTAAATGATTATTCGGTGATATCAAGAATGTTGCATGATGTTAGGCCAGGATTTATTTCACACTTAGCGGCACAATCGTATCCTAAAACATCGTTCAATATTCCAATTGAGACCTTGCAAACCAACATTATTGGTACGGCAAACCTTCTTGAGAACATTAGGCAACTTAAAGAAAGTGATGGGTATGATCCTGTTGTGCATGTGTGTTCATCAAGTGAGGTGTATGGCAAGGCAAAACCCGGTGTTGCATTGGCAGAAGATACAGCCTTTCATGGTGCAAGCCCCTACAGCATTAGCAAAATTGGAACGGATTATCTGGGGCAGTTTTATGGTGAAGCTTATGGAATGCGAACGTTTGTAACAAGAATGGGGACTCATTCTGGTCCTAGGCGGAGTGATGTTTTTTTTGAGAGCACTGTTGCCAAGCAAATAGCCATGATTGAGGCTGGATTGCAGGATCCCATTATTAAGGTGGGTAATCTGTCGAGCACACGCACATTCCAAGATGCAAGAGATGCCGTTAAAGCTTATTTTATGCTTCTTGAGGAGAGTGAGAAAGGGAATATTAAGTGTGGTGACTATTTCAATATTGCTGGGGAAGAAGCCTTTAAATTACCTGAAGTTATCGACCTTATTTTGAGCATGAGTACACGCCAAGATATTAAAGTAGTTACTGATGCCGATAGGTTGCGTCCAATTGATGCTGATTATCAAATGTTTGATAATACGAAAATCAGATCTACCATTAACTGGAAACCAGAAATACCAGTTCGACAGATGTTTAGTGACTTGCTAAATCATTGGAGAGATGAGATTGCTAAAGGAAAAATCCCTTTGAATAGGTGATTGGTTTAGTGAGCTGTTGTATTGGTATGAAAACTTTGGAGTATAAAAATGATAATAAGAGCGCGAGCCCCACTAAGACTTGGTTTAGCAGGTGGAGGTACGGATGTTTCCCCGTATTGTGATGAACATGGTGGTTATGTTCTAAACGCTACCATCGATCGTTATGCCTATGCGGTAATAAAGACATTGGATGAGCCAGTTATACGCTTTGTGGCTACAGATCAGAAGATAAAAAAGGTTAAGGCTATTGATGAACCGTTACTGTTGAACGGTAAGCTCGATCTGCACGAGGCGGTCTATAACCATATGGTGCGTCATTTTAATAGTGGCACACCGATTCCAATGGAGTTAAGTACGTTCTGTGATGCGCCTGTGGGCTCTGGCTTAGGGTCTTCATCTACATTAGTGGTAGTAATAATTCGTGCTTTTGCTGAATTGTTAAATTTACCCTTAGACGATTACACTATCGCACATTTAGCCTTTAAGATTGAACGTGAGGATTGTGGCTTGCAAGGAGGAAGGCAAGATCAGTATTCAGCAACCTTTGGTGGTTTTAATTTCATGCAGTTCTATGCGGATAACCGGGCAGTAATAAACCCACTCCGTATAAAAAACTGGATTATATGCGAGTTAGAAGCGTCATTATTGTTGTTTTATACGGGCGTGTCTCGTGAATCTGCCAAGATTATTGCAGAGCAAAGTGCTGGTGTGAAATCCGGTTCGATAGATACTTTGGATGCAATGCATGGAATTAAGCATGAAGCGATAGCAATGAAAGAGTGTTTGCTTCGTGGTGACTTTGAAGGGATTGTAGATTCCATGCAACAAGGTTGGTATAACAAAAAGCGTTCAGCAAACACGGTTTCTAGTCCACTTATTGACGAAATATATAATACGGCTATAAATACTGGAGCGCTATCTGGCAAGGTATCTGGTGCGGGTGGTGGTGGATTTATGATGTTTTTCGTTCCCCCAGAGAAACGTATGGATGTTGTTAGGGCACTTGAAAGATTTAATGGGCAGGTTAGCAACTGCCATTTTACTAAACATGGAACACAAGCATGGAAAATAGGATGAAACAGTATATTTCAGCTCAGATAGACGAGGCTCAGCAAGTCATGTCTGCAATGTTGGCTGATGATGATTTGATTTTAACCGTACAAGAGGCCGCTAATGCTTGTATTACATCATTGCAACGGGGTGGTAAGATTCTATTAGCTGGTAATGGAGGTAGCGCAGCAGATGCGCAACATATTGCTGGGGAATTCGTGAGTCGATTTGCATTTGATCGACCTGGATTGTCTGCGATTGCTTTAACTACTGACACTTCAATTCTAACAGCTATTGGTAACGACTATGGTTATGAAAAACTTTTCTCTCGCCAAGTTCAATCACATGGCAATAAAGGAGATATTTTTATTGGTTATTCCACATCAGGTATGTCGCCAAATATTATGCGTGCCTTTGAAGAGTCACGTGCGCGAGGGTTGATTTGTATAGGTCTGACAGGCAACCGTGGCGGAGACATACAGTCCCTTTGTGACTATTTGATAGAGATCCCTTCAAGTGATACGCCTAAAATTCAGGAAGGGCATTTAGTTGTTGGGCACATACTTTGTGGATTAGTTGAAAATGCAATTTTCAAGGCACCTAGTTGATGGAGGCAATTGTTTTAGCTGGTGGTTTCGGCACTCGATTGAAAGAGGTTGTGCCTGATTTACCAAAACCAATGGCACCTGTTGCCGGTCGGCCTTTTCTCGAAATATTGCTTTCTATGCTTGCTCGGAAAGGTTTTACGCGGGTTATTTTATCGCTCGGCTTTATGTCTGAAAAAATTAGCTTACATTTTGGTGATAGCTATTTGGGAATGGAATTGACTTATGAAGTGGAAGACCAGCCATTAGGTACTGGAGGGGCGATACGTGCAGCACTAGCGCATTGCGAGGAAGATCATGCTTTTATTTTTAATGGCGATACCTACCTTGAGCTTGAAGTTGATGAGCTAGAGAAGTTATGGCAAAGAAATAATAACCCCGTGATTGTAGTACGCGAAGTTCCTGATACTGCTCGTTTTGGTCGAGTGGATATGAGTGGTGGCCGTGTAAACGCCTTTCTTGAAAAAGGTGGAGAAGGCTTTGGTTTGATTAACGCGGGCTGCTATGTGCTTCCGAAGCATGGATTAGATGATTTTCCTCTGGGTCAGGCTTTCTCCATAGAAACTGATTTTTTTATTAAATATTTGCAATTCATTAGGTTCGAAGGCTTCGTCACGCAAGGCCGCTTTATTGATATTGGTGTGCCAGTGGATTACGCACTTGCCCAAACTGAGTTGGCAGAATTGTAATTTTGGCGATCAATCGTGCACTCTTTCTCGATCGTGATGGCGTAATTAACCATGATTCTGGATATACTTCGGATATAGAAAGTTTTCGATTTATCGATGGAATTTTTGATGTTTGCCGTGCAGCTAAACAATTGGGATATTTGCTGATTGTCGTAACTAACCAAGCTGGAATTGGTAGAGGCTATTATTCTGAACAAGACTTCGCTATTCTGACAAAGTGGATGTGCGATCAATTTGAGGCTGAAGGAGCTGCCATAAGTGATGTGTTCTATTGTCCATACCATCCCGAGCATGGTGTCGGACACTACAAGAAAGATTCGTTTGATCGTAAACCTAATCCAGGGATGCTGTTACAAGCTGCTGATAAGCATGAGTTGGATTTAAACCGTTCTATTATGATTGGTGATAAGAACTCCGATATGCAAGCAGCTAACGAGGCCGGTGTTGGGCTGAGATGCCACTTTCTGTCAGGTGATGGTTCTGATGTTGTGTCTGACGTTGCAACTCATCAAATAAGCACTTTGCAAGAGAGTATTTCATTGTTGACTAAATCAGTGGTTCATATAAATAGGGACACTTGAACGGTTTTTTAGAAAAAAAGGCCAATAGGGGACAGACCACTATTTACTATTTAAAGCAAAACTTTACCAACACTATGATTTAAAAAGTGATGTATTTTGATTGTTTTATGTAGTTCATTGAACTATAATCTGTTATGAATTTCGGATGGGATGATAAAAAGAGTGAAGTCTGTTTTAAACAGCGTGGCTTTGACTTCGCCTAGCGCGCGCATGCATTCTTTGACCCACAACGTCTTATTGTTGAAGATGCAAGACATAGTTACGGTGAAGATCGTTACCAGCTAATGGGCATAATCGGGCAACGGATTTTTGTTGTGGTTTACACGAAACGGCATGAAGTCATTCGCATTATTTCAGCACGCAAAGCGAATCAACGAGAGGTGAAACATTATGAAAACAGTATCAATGAAGATTGACCCTAGCATCCCAGCATCTTTAGCTGTTGGGCGCATTGATATAGCTCGTGTGGATGCTACAACAGAAGCTGATATATTTAACCATCAAGCGATTGATGAAGTTGACGCTATGCTTGACGCTGCAAAGTTTGCAAGAAGAATACGTAGGCGCTTAGGGCTGACACAAGTTGAGTTTTCGCATAGGCTCGATATATCATTGGATACTATCCGCAACTGGGAGCAAGGCAAACGCAGACCAACCGGGGCGGCGAAAGCATTACTTAAAGTATTAGATAAGGCACCTGAAGCGGCATTAGCTGCTCTTGGTTGAACTAAAAGAATAATAATAGGAATTCACCTTACTTGCTTAAAATAATAGGGGACAGGCTGAGGTTCCCCTAAAATAACGGAAGGATTAATTAAAAGGCGTTAGCCCGTTCATATTCATCTGGGCTAACATAGCCTAGATACGAATGCCTTCGCTGTCGATTGTAGAATACTTCGATATATTCAAATAAGCTTTGTTTAGCCTGTTCTCTAGTACGGTAATCTTCATCGTCGACCAATTCAGTTTTAAGTGTACCAAAAAAGCTTTCGGCAACAGCATTATCATAACATTCACCTTTTCGGCTCATGCTCGCTAGCATGTTGTTTTGCCTGAGTAACCGCTGATAATCACCTGATGCGTAGGTGCTTCCTTGATCAGAATGTACGATAACAGCTTGTTCACTACAGCTACGACGAGCCGTAGCCATTTGCAGCGCATCAACAATTAGTTTTGTGTTGTTACGATCACTCATGCCCCAGCCAATAACTTGGCGTGAATATAAGTCGAGTATCATTGCTAGGTATAACCAGCCCTGGCGCGTTCGGATGAACGTTGTATCCGACACCCATTTTTGATTTGGTTTCACGGTAAAAAAGTTTCTTTTCAACCGATCAGGTGCGGGCGATAACGTATTCTTGGAGTTTGTAGTGATAACAAATCGTTTTGCCATTTTAGATTGAATGCCAGCTGATTTCATCAGCCTTGCAATGCGGTTAACGCTAACGCGTTCACCTGTCGCCAAAAGATCTTGATGAATCCGAGGCGAACCATAGGTTTGTCGGCTTGATTGGTGGAAACAACGTATCTTGGTTAAAAGCCGTTGGTTCGTACGTTGAGTCATGCTGACGGGCCTATCTAGCCAGTCATAATAGGCCACTGGTCGATACGTTGAGAGCCGAACATAAACGGGTTAACGGATATTTATGTTGCTGAGATTGAATGAATGCGTACCTCACTTGAGTTCCCTGGCAAAGTACGCTGCGGCCTTTTTTAAAATCTCAACCTCCTCCTTCAGTCGCTCATTCTCTGGGACCTTAAGTGAGCCCAGGCGCCAGCAGCAGTGGCGCGTCAAGATGGCGCTCGATGTCTCATCCGAAGAATAATATTTTCACAAAAAGGACTCACTATCATTTGGAATGAAGAGGGCGCGCTAATGCCACTTATCTCTCTTAGAATATTACGTGCTTTATTTAGTCCTCCCTACAATGTAAAATTGCTAATTAGTATTAATCGTCATTCGGCGACATAAATAATAGGGGCTAGTGATTGATTCCAAAGGTTGCAATTTTGATGGGCTGTTATAACGGTGCAAAGTATATTACAGAGCAGCTCGATTCAATTAATTCTCAGGAGCACACAAACTGGCGTCTATATGTATCTGATGATGGCTCCTTAGACGGAACGTTAGTTATTCTGAAGCAGTATCAGGATAGGTGGGGTGCTGATCGCCTTGTGATCCTTGAGGGTCCTCGTAAGGGATTCTGTGCAAACTTCCTTTCAATGGCCTGCAACCAATTTATCGTCGCGGACTACTTCGCATTCTGTGACCAGGATGACGTATGGCTCCCAGGAAAGCTCACTGCTGCTATCAATTGCCTTTCTGAGAAAGATTCAGCTATTCCATATGTTTATGGAGGACGTACGATCTACGTTGATGCTAGCCTTAAAAGGCTGGAATATTCGCCTGATTTTGTCTGCCCACCAAGCTTTAGAAATGCAATTGTTCAAAGTATAGCAGGCGGCAATACGATGGTTTTTAATCAAGCCGCTAAAACATTATTAACTAAAGTAGGTGTGGTTGATGTTATTTCGCACGACTGGTGGCTATATATTTTAGTCACTGGTTCCGGGGGAAGGCTTCATTTTGATTCTAATTCTTACATTCTCTATAGACAGCATCCAAGCGCGCTGATAGGCGCAAACACCTCACTAAGATCTCAGTTTGTTCGTTTTATTAAGCTCTTGAATGGTGGGTACAAGAGGTGGAACGATAAAAATGTACTTGCCCTTCAATCAGTTAGTAACTATCTAAATTATGAAAACTCTAAAATACTTGATGAGTTCACCCGTCTAAGAGGGTCGAAGTTAAAACATAGGCTGAGGATGCTAAGTATTTGTGGGATCTACCGCCAAAGTTGGCAGGGGAAAATATCACTTTTTATAGCAGTTGTACTGAATAAACTCTAATTTTTTAGTGTCAATTTTTTGAGATTCGTTTGCTAATGCCAGTTAGCCTGTTCAGAATTCTAATGATCGAGGTGGGACAATGTCGTGAGGTCTACAAGTGAGATTCATTTCGCCTAGTCAGACACAACCAATTTATTTTAGGGCCATGGAATAATGTCACTCCGTAAAAATACGCTATGGAACCTAGCCGGGAGTGGATTACCACTCCTCGCAGCCGTTGCGTTCATCCCATTTATGCTCTTTAGGCTAGGCAATGAGGCCTTTGGGGTGTTGACATTAATATGGGCGCTCATTGGCTACTTCAGCCTATTTGATATGGGCGTTGGCCGGGCGCTGACTTACGAGCTGAGTAAACTCCGTGCCAGCAATAACATTGCTGAGATTTCCCTCACACTCAAGGCCGGTTTACTGCTAACCCTTGCAGCCGGCATCCTTGGCGCGATGGTGATGCTCACACTAGCTGGGTACCTTGCAACCCACTGGCTTAAAATTAGCCCAGACCTCCAGCAGGACGCCATGCGCTCGTTTCAGATTGCGGCAATTGGCGTCATCCCAACCACCATCACGAGCGGCCTGAGGGGTGCACTTGAAGGCTTAGGAAGATTTCCAGCCTCAAACTTAAATAAGATGTTCCTCGGCCTTTGTATGTTTATTATCCCTGCGATATCAATAACAATGCACGGAAACCAACTGTCTGCGATTACGCTGTATTTAGTGTTAGCGCGCTTAATTGTTTTATTTGTCGCCACGGTTCAGTTAAGGGGCTATATTTTTGCGCCCACTACGGGCCTCACTAAAAAGCACTTAAATCAACTGGTTAAATATGGTGCATGGGTGACAGTGACGTGCATCGTTGGGCCGCTTATGGTATACGGCGATCGGTTCTTTGTGAGTGCTGCCGTTGGTGCTGCACTTTTACCCTTTTATGCAATTCCCCAGGAAGGTTTGCAGCGCCTGCTGATGATTCCCGCGGCCCTTTGCGGAGCCTTGTTGCCCCAGTTAGCTGCGTTGAGTCCTGAAGAAGGCGCAACCGTCTATAAGCATAATTATAAGAGGGTAGTGCTTGCGATGCTTGGCATATGTTTATTCTCGGCGTTGCTAGCCTTCCCAGCCCTCTCATGGTGGCTTTCCGTGGATTTTGCAAAACAAGCGCTGCCCATCGTTTTGATTTTATGTGCCGGAATATGGTTCAACTCGATTGCTTTAGTGCCGTACACCTTATTACATGCCAATGGCAACCCAAGAGTTACCGCGCTATTTCATCTGTTCGAGCTGCTGCTGTATGTTATTATGTTGTGGTGGCTTGCCGCACATTATGGCTTAATTGGCGCAGCGGTAGCTTGGGTTGGAAGGGCGGCGCTTGACCTACTTCTGTTAAATATTGCGGCCAACAAATTGTTAAAAAGTACCTATGAGACAAACTAACACGATCATTAATCAATCTTGGCCTGAGGGCGAGCTGGAAACCCTCGCAGCCTGCCCTTATTGCGGTTCGGCTGATTGCACGCTTGCTTACAAAGAGGTCCAAGATTGGTCATTTTATTCTGCGCCCGGTAAATGGTTTTATTGGGACTGTTCTGGGTGTGGGGCCCTTTACCTAAGCCCAAGGCCGAAAGAGGCATACATAGGGAAAGCCTATGCGAGTTATTATACGCATGACACCGGCTTTGGCGATATAAGTCAAAAACTTAGAACCCAGTTGAAGAATGAGTATCTCTCACACTTGTTCGGTATTGACGTACGCCCAAGGTTTAATCTACCTAAGTACCTAAGTTTTTTATTAAAACCTTTTCAGCATGTAATTAGCGTGCCCTTTGGATTAAAGCAGTTAGCAGATCTCCCCAAAGGGAAATTTCTGGATGTAGGTTGCGGAAATGGCGCCAGCTTAAAAATAGCCCAGCAATTGGGCTGGGATGTCATTGGCCTGGAAATTGATCTGATGGCGGTTCAAGCTGCACGCAGTATTGGGCTCAATGTCATTGAGGGTGATTACAAACAGTTAGCACAGTTTACTGATTGTTTTGATTGTATTGTTTGTTCGCATGTTTTGGAGCATGTTTATAGTCCACTAGAAATGATAGAACTCCTAAAACAAGCCTTACGGCCAGGTGGGGTGCTACTACTATCGTTACCGAATGCCAATAGCCACGTAAGAGAAGTTTTTGGTGAAAATTGGCGTGGGCTAGAGGCGCCTAGGCATGTCGCCATTCCATCGCTGGTATGGTTGAAAGCGTTTCTTAGTCAGCAAAGATTTTTTGAATATCAGGTGGCTTATAAAGGGGATTGGACAACCAGAGCTTCTAGAAAAATAGTGGAGTCTAGGGGAATTGAAAACTTAGGGCATGCCAAGTCCGCTAAGGAGACAATCTCACCATCCCGCAGTGATTTTATTCAGTTTGCCTGCATTAAACATTTATAGAGCTATCAGTTAAATGCCCATAAAAGTGAAACTATATCCCCATGATTAATTTGCAGGCTACGAGTAAAAAACCGAAGGTTGTAGCGTTGGTAGTGTGTTTTTATCCTAACCCCGAGCAATTACTTGTTTTAGTGGATCAATTGGGGCATCAAGTCGAAGCGATTTACTTGCTTAATAATGGTGAAATTCCACCTGCTTTAAGGGGCGATCTCTTACTCATTGACCAGTTAGAGGTTCATGATTTTGGTGAAAATATAGGGGTTGCTGCTGCATTGAACTACGGCATGGAATTGGCAGTAAAAGCAAAAGCAAGTTTTGTGATTACATTTGACCAGGACAGCGAGCCTCAAAAAGACCACGTCAAGGGTTTAGTAGATGCATGGTATGTATTAGAGGAGCGGAAAGCTCCCGCTGCTAAAATCGGCGCAATTGGTCCCATGTTTTATGACTTTAGGGGTGGTTTGCACGAGTACGGTTTCTTGTGCGCAAAGGGGTTGAAGGTCAACAAGTATTACTCCTCTGCTAATGAGGTTATTGTCGAGGCTGATATATTGATTACTTCAGGCATGCTCGTTCCCGTATCGGTATGGCAGGAAGGTCTATTCTTTAACGATCAACTATTTATCGATTTAGTGGATACAGATTGGTGTCTCCGCGTTAAGTCTAAGGGTTACACTAACTTTGGTTGCTTTAATGTAAGGATGAAGCACGACATGTCCGAGGCTCCTCCAATTCGTATGTTTGGAATATCTGTGTTGCGTTATGGCTACCTCAGAAGATATTATTACTTTAGGAACTGTGTCTATCTAATGCCTAAAGAGTTTGTTCCATGGGCCTATAAAATTAGATTGTTTGTAACGCTCCTAGTCATGCTTTTAACCGCGCTCTTGATTGATGAGCATAAAATAAAATCATCTAAATTTATCCTCAGGGGGATCTATGATGGATTCTCTGGAAAATTAGGTCGCTTTCAAGAACTTGAGTAAATTATAATTTTTAATTTAAAGCAATAGGTTAACGGTTTAATAATCAACATTATGACTCACTTAAATTCACTTAAGCAACTAATAAGAAAGCTAATGCCTAGGTCTTCTATCGATTGGTTTCACTACCTGAAATATCGTGGTGCCAGATTGGCTAACGCCCATATTTACAATGAAATTTTTATGGATAAGCAGGGTATTGAGGTAGGTGGGCCCAGTCTGGCATTTAAAATAGTCCTGCCTATCTATCCGTTGGTGTCCGCGCTAGATGGTGTTAATTTTTCGAATGAAACCATGTGGGAGGGTGTAATTGAGGGAGGCAATACCTTTAATTATTATAAGGGCAGGCTAGAAGCAATTTATTACAGATGCTACAGATTTAAAGGATATTAAAAGTAACGCCTATGATTTCTTGATATCCTCAAACTGCCTGGAGCATGTAGCGAATCCACTAAAGGCCTTGGATGAGTGGGTCAGGGTGATTAAGCCGGAGGGATACTTACTTTTGGTTTTACCGAAGAAAGAAAGTAATTTTGATCATAAGAGGCCAAGTACGGATTTTAAACACATTTTAAAGGATTATGAACGTAATATAGCCGAAGATGACTTAACGCATTTGGATGAAATATTGCTTCATCATGACCTGTCTAGGGATATTGCTGCGGGTAATCTAGCGCAGTTCAAACAAAGATCCTTAAGTAACTTGTCGAACAGAGGTTTGCATCACCATGTATTTGATATGCCTTTGATTGAGGCTATTTTCAGCCATTATGGAATCGATCTGATTCAATCCGATCAAAACCAGTATGATTATTTTGCGTTAGGACGCTTAGGCAAAAGTCTTTAGTGTTTTTACAAAACAGACTGGTTCTCATCTAGACTAAATTCATTCCCTGTTATTCCCTGATGCGGGTTTGTCTTCTGTAAACACGGCACAGATATTCGGAAGCCAATAAGTAAGCAATTGAAGGCTGCATACCTTGACATCTCTAGCTGTTCATCAAAGAGCATTTATCAGGTAGCACGTGATATGAATCGTCCATATAGCCGAGTTTATGCTGATGTGAAGCGCCTTAATAAGATGGGTTTGGTGAAGACTAAAGCGACTGCTCGTGACGGCAAAAGAGTTACTTTATTGAGCGTCGCATAATGCACGCAGAAGAAATATTTTTGCATGGCGATCTGTTTTGACACCTCAAGGAAGAGCAATTTCGCACAAGATGCGGCTGAGTGCTTGGAGGTTTCCATGCCAAGGTTCAGGCGATACGTCCAATCCGGTAAACCTATTCCAGTCGAGATTGTTGGCAGAAGCCAGCTCTTTTTAGCGGTTACTTACGAAAATTTAAAAAATCAATTTTATAGGCCTATCCTCCATTAGGCACCTTCCTTATAGGCTTAAGGCCTGCTAATACTGTATGTCGGGCTCACGGCGTATCGATGCAAGGCCAAGTCTTTACTATCGCCAGCATACGTTAAACGTAGTCGGTGCCAACAGCGGCATGCTCGCCAAGTGGACATGGTTAATTCAACTACAGCAGGGCTGGTATCACGGTGCGGTCGCCGAAGTTAGTCAGCTGCGCTTTAATCAACCAAGACCCTCAACTGAACACCATCGCTTGCTTGGTGGCCAAACCCTCAATCCTATCAAATCTTAAGTTGCTTTGCCTCTTGAGCGAGTCGAGGGGACGCTTCATTGACCGTTTAGGGCTGGCGATTTGTCTCGTCCTGTTTATTTTTTAAGGTGGTACGGATGCGGGTACTAGTCACTAGGACTACTGGGTTTGTAGGTCATGCATTGACCGATAACTTAATAGGTTAGGGCATCCAAGTGTTAGTGTATTGCTGATTGCATTGTTCTTGATGCCTTCCATGGCTTATATCTTTAAGCTTAAATTTATCTTTAACGAAGACAGATAAGCAAACAGTATTAACATTGCCAATCAATATGAAATACAGTCAATATTCGCTGGACAAAAGCGGTCTCATGATGATGTGTGTTCTTTTATATAGAGGGCAAGATATTGTGCTGAGGTATCAATAAATTCAAGGCTCTTGTTTGTATCTAGCAGGTTTTCTGTCATTTTTTTCCCT